>OHBZ01000103.1_pt1 | contig 40988 bp, 31 predicted proteins | sample 1577551 | NCBI WGS metagenome assembly OHBZ01 (sample SAMEA3879544, study PRJEB24766) | human gut metagenome | biome: human-associated habitat; feature: feces | place: USA | collected 1985/1987
TACCTGCAGAAGCTCCACCCACACATCGTTGATATTCTCGCTGTCGATTAAATAGGTTCTTCTCATTTCATTCTCTCCGTTATAAATTTTTCCCGTGATCTTTATTATACACGTTTTGCACGGAATGTAAAATAGGAACCATTACGCACCCGTGGAATTCGCTCTTCTTTTATAAACCAAACCCACAATTCCATTATAATTTTGTGTACTTACCAGCTCCAGCTTCTGTTCTGTGCTCTTGTCTTCAAAAAGGCGAATGCCGTCTCCCAAAAGTGTGGGAATCACAGAAATATAATACTCGTCAATCAATCCCTTTCCTCTCAGCTGCCCCACAAGATTTGCTCCCCCGCAAATCCAGATTTTCTTTCCTTCCTGCTGCCTCAATTCCTCCAAAAGTTCTTCTGGTTCCCTGTCCGTAAAGCAGATCTCATCGGAAGACAGATGCTCCGAATGCGTAAATACATAGGTCTTCAAGCCCTCATATATCCACTGTTCCGGTGACAGCTCTGTTACAATCTGATGGTAGGTATTCCAGCCCATCAGTACTGTATCCACATCTCTAATAAACAGAGAATAGGTATCTATCATCTCTCCATCCTCTTTCTGACCCGTTAGCCAATCCACACCGCCGCGGCTATCTGCAATATAACCGTCAAGACTCATTGCAATAAACAAACTGATTTCTCTCATAGTATTCAATTCCTCTATCTTTCCAGGTCTCTCTTTTTTTCGAGCCTTATATTTCGTCAAACCATTACATACTCTGATGGCATTCCTGTTTTCGATTGTATCATAAATTTATTCCTTTTGTTTGTGCTTCAGAAGTTTTCCTATTTCTTTTCTTGTTTCCACCAAATAAAGGCCCCTGGCACGTGTTTTCTCATATAGAATTCCTCTTTTCCCACTGTAAATGCAAAATTTCTCCTCTGATTTGTGCAGGAAGCAGTTCTTTTTCTCCTTAAATGCAAAATCTCCGCCATGAATTGTGCAGAATTAGCCCTTTCCCTCCATAAATGCAAAATCTGCATCATGGCTCAAGAGTCCCCTATAGAAATTATTCCCCCACAGAAATCTCTTTTCTGCAAATACAACAATGCGGCAGTTCCAAGCAAATGCTTCAAACTGCCGCCATTCACACTTCTATTCTATTCTTCCTCAACCTTCTGAGGCGTTCTTGCTGAAACACAGTAAACCTTTACCGAGCGTTCCATCCGGCTGTTAAAGAAGATCCTGTCTCCCGTATGACTGTATATGGGATGAGGGTGGGCATCCTGCCCCAGCCAGTCACTTTCGTGTTTGCAAAGAGGAATCCAGGTCAGAGTTCCCTTTTCCCAGTCCGGAATGACCTTGCAGATATACTCCGCATCCTTTTTATGTGGATCCGGCCCGTTATCTGTACTGTTTTCCCGAACCTGCTTTACCTCCCAGGGATATTTAAAATACCCGTCGCACACCAGGTTTCCCCTGTGATCCATAGTAAAATGGCCATAGGCATTGTAATCATCCGGCAAAGCAATTTCCCAGTACCTTTTTGTAGCCAACTCATACCGGCCAACCATAGCCGGACCGTCTGCATAGCCGCCATGATAAATAATCTGAGTTCCGTCATCACTCCACATCTCATGGCAGACCCAATCCTCCGCTCTTCGCGCAAAGCCCCTTGGATTCCCCAGAGTATCGCTTCCCTCAGTGCGGACACGAATCAGAGAATCCGTTTCATGGTCATACATCCAGATACGCCGGATCCCGCAGTCAAAGCTGGGCCACTCATGGTTATACATAATAATTTCCAGATTGATTGGATGAAACTGCACATGGGTAATCCAGCATTTCGGAACTGTTTTTTCAAACAGCAGCTCTCCTGTTTCTGTATCATAAACACAGAGATAGCTGTTTAAATTTTCCTCCTGCACCCGTCCGTCAATATCATAAGCCGGACGCCGATCAAGCCCGGTTCCCTCTGTTTCCGGTTCAAAATCCAGGCATCTGCCGTCTGTCATAGGGACACAAAGTCGCTTTCCATCTGCACTGACATGAGTAAATGCCGTCATTCGCTCCTCCGGTATCCGGTTCAGCACAGTAATCCTTCCCTCCCGGTCTGCCCTGCATATTTTATCATCCTGAATAAAATAAATGATTTCCCTTACATAATCGAGACAGACACTGGCCTTCCCCAGCCCCCGATTCTTCTCTCCGTCAAAGTAAACGTAGCTCTTTAAAGTACCTGCCTGATTCTGTGTAAGAACCTTCTCTTTTCCGGTAAACAGATCCTTTACTATCACATTGGGGCTTCCCCCCTGATCACTTATCATATAAACTCTGTCTCCGCTCTCCCCAAGAGACGAGCAGGTAAAATACAAAAGCTGAGTATTATATTCCTGTCCATCCAGACAGCCTCCTGCCAGCATCCGTCCGTTTAATGGTGTTTCCTTCACAAATCACAGCTCCTTTCTGCAGAAAACAGGTTCCAGCAGCACATAAATCACTCCGCCTCCGCAGCTTCCTTCCTCTTCCGACTCCTCTCCTGCCATATTCACATAACACAGCATTGAGTGCTCAGCTCCGGACTTCAGAAGTTCAAGCGCGCGGTTCATCAAAACTGCCTCCGCACGGCCGCCTCCTATGGTTCCAATGCAATGGCCGTCTGGCTGTACCAGCATTTTCGTTCCCGCCTCACGAGGCGTAGATCCCTTTTTTCCAACAATAGTTGCCATCACACCAACCTTTCCCCCATTTCCAGTCTTCAAAAGGGCGTGAAGCATATCTCTGGAATATCCGTTCTGCCTAATTCCTCTGTTTTTCACCTGAATAATCTCAGCCATAATCGCAACTCCCAGTTCTGCCGGAGTTTCTGAGCCAATATCCAATCCTATCGGCGTGTATTCCAAAACAGCGTCTTTCACCATCTGTACTCGTTTCCGATTTCCCAGCATTCCAATATAAGCATGAGGCTTTTCTACGATTTTCTTCAGACAAATCTGATCGTAGACGTGTCCCCTGGTTACAAGAACGAAATAGGTACTGCTGCTGCCCGGTATTTGATCCAGACCCGCTTCAAAGGGTTCACAAATCACCTGGCTGGCCCCTGCCCGTCTTGCATTGTCTGCAAATACAGGACGATCCTCCAGCACAATTACTTCAAAGCCCAGCATCCTTCCAATCTCAATAACCGGAATGGAAACATGACCTCCGCCGCAGATAACCAGACAGTTTTCCTGCCCCAGCCAGTCGCAGAAAACCGGTATTCCTGCCACCTCAGCAATGCTGTCCCTGCACTGTTTCTTATCTCGAACCGCTATCCAGACCTCTTCCTTATGTTCCTTCAGGTATCCTTTTTCCTCTGTATCAAATATCAGCTGCCCATCTGAAAAAAGAGCCTTTTCTCCAAAATGCGGCCCCGCCAGCACTGTCACTGCCAAATTCTGTTCTTCCGGATTACATCGGGAAACCGCTTCATAAAAGCTTCGCATCCCACATTCCCCTTTCTTTTATTCCATTTTCACTGTAACGCTTCTGCCGCGCTCTTACTTTGGCAGCTGGGCAAAAAACAACTCATACAAATCATCTTCCCCTTTTAAAACTGGAGAATTCTCTCCGCCTCCATTGGTACTGCGTTTCATAGCGGCATAAAGTTCCTCCCCCGCCTGAAGCAAATCCATTTCATAAAGTTCCTCTCCCTGCTCCCTGCAGATTCTGCAGAAATCTGATAATGGATTCTGACTTTTTCTTGTATCCCAAAGCCGTTTCCGCAGCTGTATATCCTCAGCCGCCTTTTTCTGAAGAACTTCCAGAGAAACCGCAACGTCCATAACTCTTATACTCCTTTATTTTTTCTCACATCATGCTTCTTTTGAAAAACCTTTCCTGTCTTATCTGCCAGAAAACCGGCGCCTATAGCCAGAGCCGTAGGCATCAGCCATCCAAAACCCTGTCTGCTGCCAGGAATCCCATGAAGAAGTCCAGTCACACCCGGAATCACAATATGGTTCTCGTCCAGCATAAAAAGCAGGCTGAACAAACCGCACACAAATGCTGACCAGGGATAAATCCGCGGATAATCTTTGATTCTGTGGTGAAGGCAGGAAAGAAAAATCAACAGAATTGCCAGAGGATAAATGGCATTAAGCACCGGCTTGGAAATTCTTAAAATCACCCCCAGGCCCGCATTGGATATGGCCATGGACACAGCCGCAAACACATACACCCATGCACGATAGGACAGCTTCGAAAAAATTCTGTGAAAATAATTTCCACAGCATACAAGAAGTCCCACACAGGTATTAAAGCAGGCAATCATAAAAATACATGCCAGCATCACTGTCCCAGCCTTTCCAAAAAGAAATTCCACCACTCCGGTCAGTATCTCTGTTCCATCGGCCGCCCCGGCAAACCTGGTTCCGGAAACCATTCCCACATAAGAAAGCATTCCGTAAACTGCCAAAAGCACCGATCCTGCAGTCCATCCCGCACGAATGGTTTCTTTCATTACTCCTGATTCCTCTGAAATCCCCATGACCCGGATATTCATTGTGATAATAATTCCGAAATTCAGCGCTGCCAGGGTATCCATTGTCTGATAGCCGTCCAAAAATCCCCGAATCACGGCAGTCTGTCCATAAGCGCCATTGGGCGCTGCCGCTGGTCCTGCCGGACGCAGAACAGAGGACGCAAAAATAATCACAATCAAACTCAGAAGAATCGGCGTCAGACATTTTCCCAGATACTCTGTCAGCTTTTCCGGATGCATAGCCACCTGAGCTGCCAGCAGGAAAAACGCCAGGGAATAAACAAGCTGTACCAGCCTCAGTGCTTCCGGCTGATTCCAGAAAGGCATCACCGCAATCGAAAAAGAGGTGCTTGCCGTTCTTGGAATGGCAAGACATGGCCCAATGGCCAGGTATAAAACAAGAATGTAAAAAAAAGAAAATCTGGGATGCACCCTGGACGCCAAAGTCTCCAAACCTCCGGATTTGGTAACAGCCACTACCCCCAGTACCGGAAGAAACACGGCGCTCACTGCAAAGCCTGCAAATGCCTGCCAGATATGAGTTCCTGCCTGTGCTCCCAAAAATGGCGGAAAAATCAGATTCCCCGCTCCAAAAAACATGGAAAAAAGCGTGATTCCTGCCAGAATCCGCTTCCTCCCTGTTAACGCTTTCATGTCAGTTTCTTTCATGTTCTGTATCCTTTGCTATTATACTGTATTTATCCGGTCCCTACAAGCTTCTCACCCCCCCACACACTCATAAACGCGCTTCTCCGACTGCTTTTCGTCTTCCCCCAACTGCCTTTTCGTCTTTCTTAAGACAGCACCACCCGCAGAAGATTTTCCAGGCCACAGCAGGATTTTTCCCGGAAAAGCCTTTCCAGATGCCCCAGATTTACATCCGAATGCTCAATTTCTTTGGAGTATTTCCAGGCAGACTCTGTCAGTATAGAAAACAAATTCTTTCCCGATCTCTCAGATGGATCTGCAAAAATTCCTCTGGTTATCTCACAGATCAGAAGGGTACTGACCACAGCCAGCTTTATCTTTCCATAGGCATTTTCATCATACACAGCTCCGCAGAAATAGGTAAATACAAAATATGCCATCAGCTGCTCCATCCAGATCTCCCACGACGTCTCATCCTGAGTCTCCTTCTTCCATTCTGCTGCAGCTTCTTCTCCCGCCGCAAACTGTTCCTCCTGCGCCAGCCCCTGCTCCGCTCTTTTTACATACTGGGGCCAGTCAGCTTTTAAAAGTTCCAGCTCCCCGAAAATCTCAAACAGCTCCCGCACCAGCCTGCTTCTGCTTTTCTTATCCACCCGGTACGGCTTTATCCGCTCTTCCATCCTCCGAAAAGCGCCTTCTTTCCCATAACGTTCCAGAAGCTGATCCACCAAAAACAGCTGCCCGCTCCGAATTCTTCTCTGCAGATCATGGCCCAGCGACAATACCGTGGCAATTCGCAGCGACACCGGCTCCCGCCTCTCCTGAAGCAGGCGAATCATCAAATCTCTGGCATCCGTCAGCTTCGTATAAAGGAAAAAATCAAAATCCTCATACTCCTCTTCTCCCACTTTTTCTGCAGTCAGAAACTGTACCGGCTCCCTGCTGCCCTCAAACTCCTCGATATGGCGCGGATAATTCCGGCAGGTTCTGCACAGCATTTCTTTTCCTGACTCCTGGTAAATATCGCACAGATTTTCGTCATTCAAAAAAGCGCACCGTCCTTCATACTGCTGAAAGCAGGACTCCTTCCAGTCAATGGAATTATGCAGCCGGTTTCCAAAAGCCCCTTCTGCCCTTCTGTATTTCTCCCTGGTCCGGTCATCGATCACAATCTGCCATCCGGCGCAGCAGGTATCTGGACATTCCCCTGCAATACACTGAAATTTTTTATAATAATGAGGTATGGTATATAACATACAGTATTCTGCCTCCCAAATCTTTTTCTCATTTTCTGCTGTCCATTATAACAGCCATTTTCTCCGCCTGCAAGATTCCCGGCTTCTGTTCTTTTCCTCTGCTCTTTTTCCTCTGCTCTTTTTCCCCTGTTCCTTTCCCTTCCTCCTCCATTTGTGCCCTGTGACAAAAAATGGAAGTATAAACCCTCCCTTTTTCGTAAATCATTTTCTATGTATCATGCGCCACAGAAAATTCATAAGCGGAGGTTAGAACATGGCAGGATATAAGGTTGAAATCTGCGGAGTAAATACGGCGAAGCTGCCGCTTCTTACGAACGAGGAGAAGGATGCCCTGTTTAAACGGATTCTGGAAGGAGATCCCGAAGCCAGAGAGGAATACATCCGGGGAAATCTGCGGCTGGTACTCAGCGTCATCCAGCGTTTTTCCAGCAGCAGCGAAAATATAGATGACCTTTTCCAGATTGGCTGCATCGGCCTGATCAAAGCCATTGATAATTTTGATATTACCCAGAATGTAAAATTTTCCACCTATGCGGTTCCAATAGAGTAAGATAAAGGAAACGACCGGAATAGCCTTAAAATAAGGGATTTCTGATAAAGGCATTAGATTAAAAATCAGTGCTGTCAGATAAACATTTCGATATCTTATGTTGAAATAGCAGTGTAGATAAGATATTGAAAACAATTCGGAATTGTTTCTGATAGAAACCTTCTTGAATGAGATGATGAGCATTCAAAGGAGGTTTTTTTATGGCAAGAATTATGACAAGAAGAAAAGCCATACCCAAAGCAATTGAATTACTACAATGTCTGCCACAGACGGAGGAAGTAGTGGAAGTGATACAGGCATTAAAAAAATATGCCTCCACCCCATTGGATAGGTGGGATGTAGCCAGTGTATATGAAGCACTGGATGAATGGACAGAATTGCATGGTGGAGTCCCGCCGAAAATAAAAGAGTGTGACAGTCATAAGGAATTGCCAAGTCATATGGTCTTTGAAAAGCTTTTTGGAAAAACAGCAAAAGAGTTTCTGAACGATTATTATGGAGAAATCGAATATGTAAGGATTGGACGTCATGGAACAAAATGTGTTGATGATCAATATGATTTTCTGGAATTATTCAGAAATGAATTTGAACGAATACAACCGGCAACGTCAAAAATATATGATGCTTGTAGAAATCCAGAAACGCCATCATGGGGAACAATCGCAAGAAGGTGTAAAGTATCTTCCTGGTCAGAGCTGGTTACGCTGTCTGGTGTAGAGGCGAATTGCATCAGAAGAAGATATGACACATATAATATTAGAAATAAGTTGAGTGTTTCACAAAAAACAAATGTGGAAACAAATCTGACAGTACACGAACAGAAAGAAGAAAAAGAACGATTTGAGGCATTGTTGATAAAGACACATGATTTAACATTGCAGGCTGAGAAGCAGGAAAAGGCAGAAAAAGCAGTTTCAAAACATACATTACGAATTGGGAGGAAATAGAGATGGCAAAAGTTATAGCAATAGTCAATCAAAAAGGCGGTGTCGCAAAGTCAACTTCGTGTGTGAATTTAGGAATTGGACTCGTTAAAAAAGGATATAAAGTTCTGGCAATAGATTTCGATCCACAAGGAAGCTTAACAGAGAGTCTTGGTTATCAGAATCCAGATGAATTGGAAATAACTGTAGCAACAATTCTTCATTGTGAGATGAACGGTCTTGAATTACCAGAAAGTTATGGAATTCTTCACCATGAAGAGGGATTGGACATTCTTCCGGCAAATATTGAACTTTCTGGGGTAGAAGTCAGCCTGGTAAATGTTATGAGCAGAGAATATGTGTTAAAACAGTTTATCAAGTTAATTTCGCCGGAATATAATTACATTCTGATTGATAATATGCCATCGTTAGGAATGCTCACTGTAAATGCACTTGCGGCAGCTGATTCGGTTATCATCCCGGTTATGGCACATTATCTTCCGGTTAAAGGTCTTGAACAGTTGATGCAGACAATATATAAAGTCAGGAAGCAGATAAATCGAAAACTTCAAATTGACGGAATCTTACTTACCATGGTGGATCGCAGAACAAATTTTTCAAAAGAGATTATAGAATTACTTCATGATAATTATGGTGAATATATCCATATTTTTGAGACTGCAATTCCGTTTTCTATAAGAGCTGCAGAGACGAGTGCTGAGGGAGTAAGTATTTATAAACATGATCCCAAAGGACGTGTTGCCGAAGCATATAAGAAACTGGTAGAGGAGGTGATTGATGATGGCAGTGAAAGAGAGTAGTGCTTCAAAGATAAAATTCAAAGGTGTAGATGCACTGTTTGGATTGTCAGAGGAGCAGGAGTGTGTGCGAGAAATTCCACTGGACGAGCTGGATACATTCAAGAACCATCCGTTTAAAGTATTCAGGGATGAAAAAATGGAGGAAATGATTGAAAGTATTTCAGAATATGGAGTTCTTGTGCCAGGAATTGCAAGACCTTCAAATTCTGGGGAAAAGGATTATGAATTAGTAGTGGGGCACAGAAGAAAATATGCTTGCAGAGAATTGGGATTGAAAACAATGCCGGTTATTATCAGAGATATGTCTGATGATGAAGCAACTGTAGTTATGGTCGATTCCAATATTCAAAGAGAAAACCTGCTGTATAGTGAGAAAGCATTTGCATACCGCATGAAGTATGAAGCACTGAAACGTCAAGGAAGAAGAACAGATTTAACTTTGGTCCAAGTTGAACCAAAGTTGAAAAAAAGATGGGCAGCTGAGATGGTAGGTACAGAAGTCGGGGAAACAATGAGTACAATCAAACGATATATACGATTGACCTATTTGTCGAATTATTTGCTGGAGTTTGTAGACAAAAATGAGTTGCCATTCACTGTTGCAGTAGATCTATCGTATTTAAAAAGCAATGAGCAGTCGTTACTATTGGCGTTCATAGGAACAACAAAGAAAATGCCTAATGGATCTCAGGCAAAAAAATTGAAAGAACTTAGTCAGCAAAAAGAATTGACTGGAGAAGATATTGAGAAAATTCTTAGAGGAGAAGCAAAAGTGAATTACCAGAAAATCAGCTTTTCAGAAAAGCAACTGCAAAAATATTTTCCACCAGATTATAAGAAAGAACAAATTGAAAAAATTATATTTCAGTTATTAGATTCGTGGAAGGCACAAACAGAACAAAGGGGATGATAGAATGGAATATGATAAGCAAATAAGATATAATGATAGCCAGATGGAAAGATATCAGGCATATATTTCTAAAGTACAGAAGATAAAAAGATTGGATAAGAGGACAAAAGAAATGACGATTGGAGATGTAATTAAAAAATCAATTCTCCCACTGACATTTATGGTATTCTGGTTTTGGATGACAAAAACAATTATGAAAGTCAGCGGACAGACGGATTGGTTCTGGTGGATATTTATTGCCGGATTACCATTTGGAATACATAAAATGCGGCTGATTCTAATCCCAAGAGGAATGGATACCACAGCAACACTTGGTATGGCTGCATTAAGTGTCATCATTGGAGCATTGATCGGAAGTATCATGATTCCAGTGTATGTGATCAGAGCGATATACGTTTTTATACGGTATATCATTGAAAGATAGAAAATTAGTTTGATAAGAGGCAGGCTTGCGAAAACAAAAATCGCAAGTCTGCCTCTTTTTTTGTGCCTAAAAACAGGCAATTCAGGGTAAATCCCTTTTGCAAATATAAATTTTGGAGGATTTCATTATGAGAGAGCGAATTGAAAGCAAACATGTAACAAAAGAAATAAAAAGTCAGATGCCCGTGATTCCGGTTGAGATTATCAAAGAAAGAGGTTGTACATTCTGCCCGTATTATCTGGGAAGCTATGAGAAACAACCACGATGCATGATGAAAAATTGTGCCTGGGATGATGAAAAAGAGCGTTTCCATCCAGTTCTTCGTGAACTGATTCCGTTTTACAAAGAGAAAATGGAAAAAGCAGAAGAAAAGTTCCTGGCAATGAAAAAGATTTATACAACCCTGCTAGGAATGTTTGCCGATGAAATGAGGCAGGAAGAGTTGGAAAAAGATGAATGTTACGGATGTGCCTATGGAAAATGTGGACCATGTATCGGTATCTGTTACAAATCAATGAAAGCATAGGAGGGGTAAGCCAATGAATACAATAATTATTTCCGGGCGATTGGTAAGAAATCCCGGATACAATGAAGTGGAGAATGAAAAAGGACTTCATAAGATTGCCAAGTTTGTTCTAGCAGTCAGAAGAAATTATTCTGATGAAGTCAGTTTCATTCCGGTAAAGGCTTTTGCAAAGAAAGCAGAATTTGCCAGAGATTATCTGATGCAGGGAACGAAGGTCATGGTGGAAGGCGAGATTGTCACAGGTAATTATGAAGATAAGGATACCGGGAAAAAGATCTATACCACCGAAGTGTATGCTAACCGGATTGAATTCGCAGGTGCAAAAATGGTTGACAGACCACCATTTCCAGAAGATGCAGAAGGGTTCTTAGAGATTCCAGAGGGCATGGAAGAGGAAATGCCGTTTAGATAGAGGAGGATAAAAGATGGTTTCAGTAGATCAGGCGTATATGGTAGGGCATATGAAAAATGCCGATGGAAGTATCAATAACAAAAATGTAGTGATGTCAGCAGCATGTGAAGCAGCGGAACTGTTCCAGTGCATGATGTCAGTAAATCAGAAACTGGAGGACTGGCAGAGATTTAACCACACTTTGGAGATGCATCTGAGAAGTGTGGAATGTGAGAAAATCCATGATATCTGTCAGGCAGTATATGGAATGAAACATCCGTCCAATGAACTGGAAGGATTGTATCTGGCAAGGGAGGATGAACAGATATGCCTGCTGTACTATCAGGTATTTGTGGGTATGCTGGAAATCAATATTACTTCAGCCGAAGTGCTGTACAAACAGAAGGAGGAAACAATCAATGAGTAAGATGGAGTATATGCCGGTAGATTGTTTACAGGTGCCAAAGATGCTGTTCCAGATGGATAAATACAAGAATCTGTCAAATACAGCAAAGATTTTATACAGCTTATTTCTGGATCGTTTAAAATTTGCGGTGCAGAATGGCTGGGTAGATGGTGAAGGGGATTTGTTTGTAATCTATCCGAAAAGTGAAATGAAGAAAGACCTTAATACGACTCGATATGGCGTAGATCAGGCAGTACAGGAACTGGTTCAGATTGGTAATTTGGTGCGTATCATTCCAAACAATGGAAAGGCGAACCACTTTTATATCAATGATATTTATGAAAATGAGATGGAGGAAGAATCAATGATGACATTAGATACTATTATGGCAAATATGACGCTGCTTGAAAGAGATATTATCATGGACAAGATGGTGAAAGCATCCAGAGATATTTTGGAAACTATTGCGGATATGGGATATATTGATGAATACGAAACGTCTTTAACTGCAATGGAAGAGAGAGGATACCAGGATGAACTTGGAGAGATGGATATTGATCAAATCCAGGCTGATGGATATGAGTTTGGCATGGATCTTGCATTTGGAATTTTGGAGGAAAATGAAAATAATCCTGCTCGTGTGTTAGATATCCAGAAATATGTGAACAGACAGTATGATAGCTGTTCAAGAAAGAAGTTTATGAAAGTCTTGGAAACCCTTGTTCATGCGATGGGGAATGATGAAGGCTTTATTGGTGATATGTATGCTTGCAACAAGAAGGCTAGAAATTATTATTTGGACGAAATGATTCAGTCATTCAATTTTGTGTTTGATGAGATGTGCCATGGTACGGGCAGTGCGGCAAATTGTGATTTCGATGTAGAAGAGTAGGAAAATATTATGGCAGATTTTGAATATTTCAGAGCAGAAGAATCTGACCAGTTTTCTTTTTTTCGGATACCAAAAGCTCTGTTCACAGAAAAAGAGTTTGCAATCCTGTCCACAGACGCAAAGCTCCTTTACGGAATTCTGCTTGATCGAATCAGCCTATCCAAGAAAAATGGATGGATTGATAGTGATGGTTATGTCTATATCATTTACACGATCGCAGAATTGCAGGAACTATTGCGAATGTCGCATACGACAGTGACAAAGCTTCTTTATGAGCTTGACAGTGTGCATGGGATTGGATTGATTGAACGGTATCGGCAGGGGAATAATCGTCCTTCTGTCATATACGTGAAAAATTTTGTGAAACGGATTAGAGGAAAGCCAGTAAGATACTTTGCTTCTGGAACGCCAGAAACTGGAAATCCGGACTGCAAGGAATTGGAAATCCGGATTGCAAGAAACTGGAAGTCCGGAACGCAAAAAAATAGAAGTCCGGACTGCAAGAATCTGGATGGAAGTAATACTAAGATAAATAAGACTGAAAAGAATCATACTGATAAGAGTAAGGGCAATACTCCCGCTCTGGAAGAAAAATTCAGTCAGTATGGTAGATTTAAAAATGTTGTCCTGTCAGAAGCCGAACTGCAGGAGTTGATGACGTTATTTCCATGGGATTACCAGAAACGGATTGATCATCTTTCTGTTTATATGAAATCCAGTGGAAAAGAGTATCAGAATCATTTTGCAACAATCTGTCTTTGGGCAGAACGAGATGGAGCCAGGGCAGGAATGGATAAATATGAATTTCAGGAAGGAGAAAGCCTGTGATGGAAAATAAAGTAACAGCAGATTATCTGGATGAAGAGGGATGTCTTCATTGTGGTATCTGTGGAAAAAGAAAACAGATGAAAGTTAGTCTGATGGGATTTGAGCATGTAGTGTCCTGTTTGTGTGAATGCGAGGTAAAAGCCAGGCAGGAACTTGATGAGAAGATGCAGCGGGAAGAAGCACAGCGGCAGCTTTATCAGAGAAAATCCGTCGGACTTCGGGAAAGAAGATTCTGGGAATGGAAATTTGAAAATGACAATGGAAGCAACCAGAAGATACTAATCGCCAGGCAGTATGTAGAAAACTGGACAGATATGAAGAGAAAAAATGTAGGACTGCTTCTGATGGGACCAGTTGGAACCGGGAAGAGTTTTTTTGCAGGCTGTATTGCAAATGCACTTTTGGAACAGGGAGAACGTGTCATGATGACAAATTTTTCCAGGATCTTAAATGAAATGACCAGCTATCAGGCAAATAAGAACCAGATCATACAAAATCTTGTTGATTATCCGTTGCTGATTATTGATGATTTAGGAATAGAACGAAATTCTGAGTTTGCTTTGGAGCAGGTCTATAATGTGATAGACAGCCGTTATTGTAAAATGCTTCCGCTGATCGTAACAACGAATCTGGGACTGAATGAAATGAAATCTACAGATTTGGATACTGCCCATCAGCGCATTTACAGCAGAATACTTGAAATGTGTGTTCCCATCTATTGTGGTGGGGAAGACAAGAGAAAAGAAGAAGGGACAGAAAAACTCGTACAGGTGCAGTACCTGATTACCGGTTAATCTGTCCTTTTTCATTGAAGGGGGTGATTGCCATGATTACAGATCTGGACAGCAGTTGAATCGCTGAAAGGAGGGAAAAGTCATGCAGGAAGAGGTAACTCAGAAAACGGTCATGTTCTGTATTCGGGCTACTAAAATTACGGCAGACCTGTTGAAAAAGGTTCTTGCTGCGTATCTGCGTCATCAAAAGCAGAAATCAGTAGAGAAGAAAGCACAGAAAAATCAGCCGAAACAGGGAAAGGTCACGGTAAAAGAGCTGGCAAAACAGAATGCCGGGATGGTCAATATCGAGATCACAAATAAGAATATCAAGTCCTTTGAACGGTATGCCAGAAAATACGGGATCAATTATGCTCTGAAAAAAGACAAGAGCAAAGATCCGCCGGTTTATCTGGTATTTTTCAAGGGACGTGATCAGGATGCCCTCAATGCTGCTTTCCGTGAGTTTTCCCAGAAACAGATTCAAAAAGCGAATAAGCCTTCCATTCATAAGCGTCTTGCAGCTTACCGGGCAATGATGCCAAAGAAGACGAAGGACAAAGTAAAGAACCGGCATCAGGAGCAGAGTCGATGAAAAAGAAAAGCGGCAAAACTCTGATGCAGAAGTGGAAGAATAAAATCGGGGGTAAGCTGTCCGCCCTGGATAAAAAAAAGCTGGTTCTTACAAATATCCCTTATGCTCTGGCTGCTTTCTATGCAGACCGGGCATTTTTTCTTTACCGGAACAGTCCGGGAGAAGATATGGGGAATAAACTTTTATATGCAATGGAACACGCAGACCGGATTTTTGCTGGTTTTGTGTTAAGCAATAATTGGAAAGATCTGCTAGCAGGTATTGTTGTTGCAGTCGTTCTGAAAGTGTTGGTCTGGCAGAAACAGGCAGACGCAAAGAAATTACGGAAAGGCATCGAGTATGGTTCAGCTAGATGGGGAACCGCAGAGGATATCAAGCCTTATATGTCGGAAGATCCATGGATGAACATTCCATTGACAGCAACAGAAGCACTGACCATGGAGAGCAGACCGAAGCAGCCGAAGTATGCAAGAAATAAAAATATAGTGGTCATCGGCGGCAGTGGTTCCGGTAAGACACGTTTTTTCGTAAAACCATCGGTCATGCAGATGAACTGTTCCATGGTCATTACAGATCCGAAAGGCACTTTGATTGAAGAGTGCGGGAAGATGTTAGCAAAGGGACCACCTAAGAAAGATAAGAATGGAAATATCATGAAAGATAAATATGGAAAAGTAGTTCATGAGCCGTATGTGATTAAGGTTCTGAATACCATCAATTTTTCCAAGTCCCTTCATTACAATCCATTTGCTTATATACGGTCTGAAAAAGATATCCTGAAGCTGGTTACAACAATCATTGTTAATACCAAAGGCGAAGGGGAAAAAGCTTCCGAAGATTTTTGGGTGAAAGCAGAGAAATTGCTGTACACAGCATTGATTGCGTTTATCTGGTACGAGGGGAAAGAGGAAGAAAAAAATCTCAACACCCTTCTGGATCTGCTGAATGAAAGTGAAACCCGTGAAGAGGATGAAACTTACCAGAATCCGGTGGATATGTTGTTTGAAGAGCTGGAGGCAAAAGAACCTCAGCATTTTGCGGTCAGACAATATAAAAAATACAAAATGGCCGCCGGCAAAACTGCAAAATCGATTTTGATTTCCTGTGGAGCCAGACTTGCCCCATTTGACATCGCAGAGCTTCGTGAGATCATGTCTTATGATGAAATGGAACTGGATAAGATTGGGGACAGGAAGACAGCTTTGTTTTTGATTATGTCCGATACAGATACAACCTTCAACTTTGTGATTGCCATGCTGCAGTCACAGCTTTTCAATTTGCTTTGTGACAAGGCAGATGATGAGTATTGTGGAAGATTGCCAGTTCATGTGCGTGTCATCGCTGACGAGTTTGCCAACATCGGACAAATTCCTCAGTTTGACAAGCTGATTGCAACCATCCGAAGCAGGGAAATCTCTGCTTCTATTATTTTGCAGTCACAGAGTCAGCTAAAGGCAATGTATAAGGATAGTGCAGATACTATTCTGGGTAACTGTGATACCACACTATTTCTTGGAGGAAAAGAGAAAACTACCTTAAAGGAAATGAGCGAGCTTCTAGGTAAGGAAACCATTGACCTGTATAACACTTCGGAAACGAGAAGTAATCAGAAGTCTTTTGGATTGAATTACCAAAAAACAGGTAAACAGTTGATGACAGAAGATGAGATTGCAGTCATGGATGGAGGAAAATGTATCCTGCAGATCCGTGGTGCCAGACCATTTTTCTCGGACAAATATGATATCACGAAACACAAAAACTATCGGCTTCTTGCAGATGAAAACGAGAAGAACCGATACAAAGTAGAAAAAGAGTTAAATCCGCAGTACACACCGAAACCCGAAGAAGAGGTGGAGGTAATTCAGGTGGATCTGTCGGAGTAACCTTGGGAATGAACGAAAAATAATGAGGAAAGGAATAACTGACATTGGGTGCGCCGGCTTTTTAGTCGGTGTTTTTTCATTCCCGTAAACACCTGAAAAAGGTCAGTTTTGGTGAATGTATATGGCATTTTTTAGCAGCGCAATTACAACTTTAAAAACTCTTGTAGTCGCAATCGGCGCAGGTCTTGGCGTGTGGGGTGTCGTAAACCTTCTGGAAGGATATGGAAATGACAATCCCGGTGCTAAGAGCCAGGGCATCAAACAGCTGATGGCTGGTGCCGGAATCATGCTGCTGGGAACTACCCTGATTCCACAGCTGGCAACATTGTTCTCTTAAGAGGAGTGGTAGATGAACACCATCATTGAGAGAATTACGGAAGCGATAAAGGATATCCTGATCGGGCTTATCAAGTCAAGTTTGGATAACATGTTCACGTCTGTCAATGAGCAGGTGGGAACCATAGCCGGGCAGGTGGGACAGACACCGCAGGGATGGAATGCAGGGATTTTTAATCTGATTCAGAATATATCCCAAACGGTGATTGTCCCCATTGCGGGACTGATCATCACCTTTGTCCTGTGCTATGAATTGATCACGATGGTAACACAAAAAAACAATTTCCATGAATTTGAGACTTATAACATTTTCCTCTGGATCTTCAAAGCGTATGTAGCCATTTATCTGGTGACAAATACGTTCAATATCACGATGGCGGTCTTTGATGTTGGTCAGCATGTGGTCAACAATGCCGCCGGGGTGATATCAGGAAACACTGCGGTGGATGCAACAGAAGCAATTTCACGGATTGTGGATGCCCTGGAGGATATGGAGTTAGGGGATTTGTTCCTGCTATCCATGGAAACGATGTTGATCAGTGTTACCATGCACATTCTGTCAATTATCATTACGGTAATCTTGTACGGAAGAATGATAGAAATTTACCTTTATACTTCCATAGCACCAATTCCGTTTGCCACCATGACCAATAAGGAATGGGGTAATATCGGAAACAACTATTTAAAAGGCTTGTTCGCACTGGCATTTCAGGGATTCTTCATGATGGTCTGTGTGGGAATTTATGCAGTTTTAGTAAATGCAATGACCATATCCAGTGACCTTCATGCAGCAATGTTTTCAGTAGCTGCTTATACCGTGATTCTTGCATTTTCATTATTCAAGACCGGAAGCCTTAGCAAATCAATATTCAATGCCCATTAGCGGGCAGGAAAGGAGCGCATACCATGGCGTATGTACCAGTACCAAAAGACCTTACCAAGGTCAAAACAAAAGTAGCGTTAAATCTGACAAAGCGGCAGCTGATTTTCTTTTCACTTGCCGCAGTTGTGGGAATTCCGTTTTATCTGGTCATGAGAAAACCAATCGGTTCCAGTATCTCAGCCATCCTGATGGTAACGATCATGCTTCCGTTTTTCTTCATGGCAATGTATGAAAAAGACGGTCTTCCCTTTGAAAAAGTGGTGGCAAATATCATTCGACAGAAGTTTATCTGTCCGGCAGTAAGACCATATAAGACAGAAAATTTTTATCAGGAGATTTCCACCCTTGTGAAAAAGGAGGGTGTGCCGGATGGCAAAAAAGACAAAGCAGGAGGCTCAGCAGGAGCGTCTGTCCCTGGCGGAAAAAAGAAACCGTCAGGAAAGAAGAAACAAAAAAAGCAGAAAAGAAAGAGAACAGGAAAAGCGTAGAAAGAAGCAGGAACGGGATCGTAGGAAACAGAAAAACATCCCTACAACTGCACAGCAGAGTATTCCGTATATTCGAATGCTGCAGGATGGTATTTGCCAGGTGACAAAGACCTTTTTCTCCAAGACGATTCAGTTTTATGACATCAATTATCAGCTGGCTTTAAATGAGGATAAGACCACGATATTTGAAAATTACTGTGATTTCTTAAATTACTTTGATTCTTCCATCAGTGTGCAGCTGTCCTTTATCAATCAGCAGGTGGATGAGGCAGAATTTGAAAAAAGTATTGATATTCCGGATCAGAACGATGACTTCAATGCCATTCGTGAAGAGTACCGTACTATGCTGAAAAATCAGCTTTCCAAAGGAAATAATGGTCTGGTGAAGACAAAGTATATCACTTTTGGAATCGAAGCAGAAAGCTTGAAGGTGGCAAGGCCAAGGCTTGAAAGAATCGAAACAGATATCTTAAATAACTTTAAGGTCCTGGGAGCACAGGCACATTCCCTGAATGGTCTGGAAAGGCTGGAGATTCTGTATCATGTGTTCAACCAGGATCGCATTGAACCATTTAAGTTCCAGTATAAGATGCTGCCGGAAACCGGATTAAAGACCAAAGATTTTATTGCACCGACTTCCTTTAACTTTTCAAAGAATCAGACATTTTTGATGGGAAGAACGATGGGAAGTGTGAGTTACCTGCAGATTCTGGCACCAGAGCTTACAGACCGGATGCTTGCAGACTTCCTGGATGTGGATGACAGCATCAATGTCAACATTCATATCCAGTCCATTGACCAGAGTTCTGCGATCAAGATGATCAAGAGTAAGATTTCAGATCTGGATAAGATGAAGATTGAAGAGCAGAAGCGAGCAGTACGTTCCGGTTATGATATGGATGTGCTTCCGTCGGACCTTGTGACTTATGGAGAAGAGGCGAAGAACCTGTTGGAAGATCTGCAGTCCAGAAATGAGAGGATGTTCCTTGTAACGGTTCTGGTAATGAATACCGCAAAGAAGCGTCAGAAGTTGGATAACAATATTTTCCAAGTACAAGGAATCGCACAGAAATATAACTGTTCCTTAAAACAGCTGGATTATCAGCAGGAAGCTGCACTTATGTCCTGTATTCCACTGGGAGTCAATCGGATTGAAATCCAGAGAGGACTTACCACATCTTCAACAGCGATTTTCGTGCCGTTTACGACACAGGAACTGTTTCAGGAAGGGGAGGCTCTTTATTATGGATTGAATGCATTATCCAACAACATGATTATGGTTGATCGGAAACGTCTGAAGAACCCGAATGGACTGATTCTTGGTACACCAGGTTCCGGTAAGTCCTTCTCAGCAAAGAGAGAGATTACAAACTGCTTTCTGATTACGGAGGACGATATCATTGTCTGTGATCCAGAAGCCGAATATTCGGCACTTGTGCAGGCACTGCATGGGCAGGTAGTTCGGGTTTCGCCAGTATCTGACCAGTATATCAATCCGATGGATCTGAACCTGAACTATTCTGAGGAAGATAATCCGCTGTCATTGAAAGCAGATTTTATTCTGTCTTTGTGTGAACTGATTGTTGGAGGAAAGAATGGATTGGAGCCGGTAGAAAAGACCATTATTGACCGTTGTGTGCGGTTAGTATATCAGGAATACCTTGCCGATCCAGTACCTGAGAAGATGCCAATCCTGGAGGATTTATATAACCTTCTGAGAAAACAGGAAGAGCCGGAAGCACAGCGACTGGCCACATCATTGGAGATTTATGTTACAGGTTCTTTGAATGTGTTTAATCATCAGACAAACGTGGATATCAATAACCGCATTGTATGCTTTGACATCAAGGAACTTGGTAAGCAGCTGAAAAAAATCGGGATGCTTGTAATCCAGGATCAGGTCTGGAACAGGGTAACGATGAACCGTTCTGCCCATAAGTCCACCAGATATTATGTGGATGAGTTCCATCTTCTTTTGAAGGAAGAGCAGACCGCAGCTTATAGTGTGGAGATATGGAAGAGATTTCGTAAATGGGGTGGTATTCCAACTGGAATCACCCAGAATATCAAGGATTTATTGTCTTCCAGGGAGATAGAGAATATATTTGAAAATTCAGATTTTATTTATATGCTCAATCAGGCATCTGGAGACAGGCAGATTCTGGCAAAACAGCTGAATATCTCACCAACCCAGCTGTCCTATGTAACCAACAGTAATGAGGGGGAAGGACTTTTGTTCTATGGAAATGTCATTATCCCATTTGTAGACAGATTCCCGAAGAATTCCCTCTATAAAATCATGACAACTCGCTTAGAGGAGACTTCCGAAGCAGGTTAAATTAAAGGAGAAAACAATGTTACGAGCAATTTCATATGTATTAACTTTTAGTGGCGGTGCTGTTTTCGGCATCGCTTTTCTCTGCTTATTACAGGCAGGGAAAGGGTATCCGAAGAAGGAGGAGTAAGTAGTGGCAGAACAGAGAATGAAAGTCAGGGACAAGAAAGTCCAAAAGATGACCAAGGATGGTCTGGTGGAAGAAAACCTGACGGATAAATCTTCTGTTCGTGTCAGTAACCGTGCCAGTGATGTGCAGATGGGAGGAAAACAGGGGGAAAAAGAATTAAGCCTTGTGGATAAGTCTTCCCGCCAGTCTGAACGGAGTGGGAAAAATATCCGTCCCTCTGTGCAAAAATCCAGAGATGCACCGGAACTGATACGGACAGAGAAGCAAAGTGAGGATTTTGGACAAAATAGAAAGCAGCAAAACCGGAAAAGGATTCGTGCTGAAGTCGGAAAAGAATCCAGACTTGCAGAAAAATATGAATCCGGACAGTCAGGGAGACTGAAAGAAAAACGTGCTGATCTATCAGAAAACAGAGGAGACAGCCGGAGAAATCAGACCGGCGGCAGCAAAAAGCCAAAACAAAAACAGCGTTTGAAATTTGCTTATGAGGAAACTGGTGCTTCTGTGAAAAATGACAAAGATATGGAGAAATTGAACCAGATGGATACGGATGGAGTCAATTTCCGCCATCAAAAACAGAAGGAAAAAGCCAAAAAGTTTTCTTATGAGGAAGCCAAAAAGAAAAAGGAAGCTAAGCAGCATTCCAAGAAGGCACAGGTCTATCGGGCAAATGAAGGGGAAACTCCTGGAAAGAAGAAATCCCGCCTGAAGTTTGGCGAAGGGGAATCTGTAAAAACAGAAAAAGCTTCTGTTGTCAAGAAAGCAGGAAGTGCAACTTCCGCAGCATTGCATCGTGAGATCAGTAAAAATGAAGACGACAATGCGGCAGTGGAAGGTGCCCATAAGTTGGAAGAAGGCGGAGAAAGTATTTACCGGCTGGAACAGAGAAGTGCCAGACGCAGGAAACAGAGGGCATCCAGAAAGAGAAGCAGACTGGAGAGACAGAAAGAGAAACAGACACAGGCGGCAGCCCGTCAGGAGCAGAAGAAACTAAAAAAACAGATTCAGAAGCAACAGATCAAACGGGATTATGCCAAAGCGAAGCGAAGTGAACAGACAGTAGGAACAGCTGCAAAAGGTACGATTGATTATATTAAGAAGATTGGCGGCAAAGTCACTAACTTCTTTAAAGAAAACCGGAAGGTGTATATCAGTGTAGCAGTTCTGATCGGATTGATGTTTCTAATCATAACAAATATCACATCATGCTCTGCGGTGTTTTTACAAAATGTGATCACTTACACGGGAACCAGTTATCTGTCATCGGATCAGGCAATCCGGGAAGCGGAACTGTATTATACACAGCTGGAAGCTAATCTGCAGGAGCGGATCAACAACATGGAATCTGAAGAACCGGGACATGAGGAATATCGATATAACATCGGACCTATTGAGCATGATCCGTTTATCCTGATCAGTTATCTGTCAGCAAAGTATGAAGAGTTTACCTTTGAACAGGTCAAGCCGGAACTGGATGCTCTTTTTGCATTGCAGTATCGGTTAGAAACAGAAGCAGTCAATGAGACTGTGACAGAGACAGCAACTGTAAGAGTTGGAGAATCTTTGGGACAAGTAGTGACCAGTGGATATTGTAACTGTCCGATCTGTTGTGGTATTTGGAGCGGAGGACCGACTGCCAGTGGAGCATATCCAACAGCCAATCATACCTTAGCAGTAGATGCTTCCAATCCGTTTGTTCCAATGGGGACAAAGGTGGTAATGAATGGTGTCGAATATACGGTAGAAGATACCGGAGCTTTCGCAAGATACGGTGTACAGTTTGATGTCTATTATGACAGTCATGCGGCAGCATCCGCACATGGTCATAAGACCTGGGAATGTTATCTGGCAGATGATAATGGAAGCCAGGAAGTGGAAGTGACCAGGACAAGAGATGTAGATGTGCTGAATGTTACCTTAAACAGTGGAAATCTGATGTCGATCTGTCAGGAAAGGCTGGGATTTTTCCAGAAAGAACTGTTCAGTGCCTATGACGATACGAAAGGTAATTTACAGATGTTTGCGACACCGGTTGATTTTAACTGGTATTCCAGTGTGACAAGCTATTATGGTTATCGGATTCACCCGATTTCAGGTGCAAACCAGCTACACAATGGTATGGATATTGGTGCACCGGAAGGAACAAAAGTGATGGCAGGACTGACTGGAACGGTTACGACTTCTGCTTATAATGACAGCTATGGAAATTACGTCATTATCAAAGACAGCAAAGGTTATGAGCTTCGCTATGCACACCTTAGCAGCCGGAGCGTATCTGCAGGAGCATCTGTTAGCAAAGGTGATGAAATTGGTCTGGTAGGAAACACTGGAAATTCGACAGGAAGCCATCTTCATATTGAACTGTTAAAAAATGGAGAACGGTTGAACCCGATCTTTTATCTGGAAACAGGAGAAGGTTCCAGTTTTGGTGGCAATGAATACACCAGTGAAGCGGCACAGCGATTACTAGAAGAAGCGGCAAAATATCTCGGAACACCGTATGTGTGGGGTGGATATTCCCCAAGTGGATTCGATTGTTCCGGATTTGTAAGCTACTGTCTGACAAACTCTGGTGTAAGGAATACAGGAAGACTAACAGCACAGGGACTGTACAACATTTGTACACCAGTATCCCAGTCGGAGGCACAGCCGGGAGATTTGATTTTCTTTACTGGAACTTACGACGCAGGGGAGCCGGTAACGCATATCGGAATCTATGTAGGCAATGGTCAGATGATCCATTGTGGACATCCGGTGCAGTATACGTCCATCAATTCCCCATACTGGCAGAGCCATTTCTATGGATTTGGACGATGGTAAGAAAAAAGGGCGGCTGCATCAGCCGTCCGGAAAGGAGAAGCGATGAAAAGTCTTGAAAAAGCAACGGCGGATTATGAGAAAGCCAAGGAAAAAATGGAAGTATCCAAAGCCAGGTATGAAGCAGATTTAAAGCGGTTCAAGGCTGCGGAGATTGCAAAAACAGAAGCGGAAAATCTGGAAATTGTAAGAATTATCCGTGCAATGGATATGAGTATTCCGGAATTGGAAGCTTTCAAAAAGAGAATGAAAAATGAACTGCCCGGCAGGGTAGAAATACAGAAGGAGGAAACAAAAGCCGATGATGAATCTGGAAAAAATGAAACAGAAGAAGAGAACAATTACTAAAAGCAGGGTAAAAAAGAGCTTGCTTGCAGCAACGACATTTCTTTGCCTGACAACACCTTTGCTCCAGACACAGACTGCTTATGCAGCTGAGAATACCACACCTGCAATCACGATTGAGAAACCGGATGGCTGGAAACAGGGAGAAACAACCATTGCTGTTACGGTAGATGCCAGCCATATGCCGGAAGGTTTCTCAATAGCAAAGATTGAAGCAAAAGCAGGAAAAGATGGAAGCTGGCAGGATGTAACTGGAAGTGGAAGTATCACGATCACTGGAAATCAGACAGTGTACGTGCGTGTGACAGATGGTGAGGGGAAGGTCTATGAGCAGAATCGCTCTATTAAGTGTTATGACACGGAAAAGCCGACACTCTCTGCTTCCCTGACAGATGGTGTGCTGACGATTCAGGGGAATGATACAGTATCCGGGATTACTGCAGTAACAGTTAATGGCACCACTTATACAGATCTGAAGGATGGAATGCTGAGAGTGCAACTGACACAGAAAGATTTTACAACAAAACAGATTGAAATCACGGTAACGGATGGTGCCGGAAATACTTCTGAGAAATATGTACTGCAGAATCCTTATTATGAATGGGCAAAGAAGCAGGCAGAGAAACAGAAAACTTCCAGTGAAAGTAATGGTGCAATGGCAACCACGACCAGTGCAGATGCAACTGGGACTGAGAAAACAACGACTTCACCACTTCCACAGGATGCACAGGCTTCTGAGCCAACAGATGCAAAAGGAACCGTGGATGATCGGACAGTAACAGGTATTGAGGAACAGCTTAATAAAGAAGGCGAGACAGCAGATTCTGTTACCAAAACAGCTACGGAAGGCACAAAAGAGTTTTATACCATTTCGACTAAGAGTGGTAAGATTTTCTATCTGATTATTGACAATTCAAAATCTCAGGATAATGTGTATTTTCTTACAGAAGTCAGTGAAAAAGATCTGATGAACTTTACACTTTCTGATTCGGTGACACTTCCGGAAGTAGATACGGTTTATGCAGAACCAGAGAAAAAAGCAGAGGAAGAAAAGCCGGAAACGACAGAGTCAGCCGAGAAAGATAAGGTAGAGGATGATATTCAGATGCCTGAAGATAAAAGTCCATTTGGAACGTATCTTTTGATTGCACTGGTTGCAGTCGGAGCTGCGGCAGGAGGATATTACTTCAAAGTCTATAAACCAAAGCATGAATATGATGACGAGGATGAGATGGAAGAGGATGAAGATGAATCCGAAGATTCAGAGTCAGAAAAACGGGAAGTAGACGATGCAGATGAGCAGGAAGAAAGTACAGAACCGGAAATCCTGAGAGATGAAGATTTTGACGATAATGTGCTGGAAGATGAAGAAGAGGAGCAGGAGTAAATGAAATTAGTGATTGCAGAAAAGCCATCGGTTGCGATGGCACTGGCTTCCGTGCTTGGAGCCAGAACAAGAAAAGATGGCTACGTGGAGGGAAACGGTTATATCGTTTCCTGGTGCGTAGGACATCTGGTTGGATTATGCGATGCATCGGAATACGATGAAAAATATAAAAAATGGAGATATGAAGATCTGCCGATTGTGCCGGAATGTTGGAAACACAAGATTTTGGAGGGTACAAAGAAGCAGTTTGGAATCTTAAAGAAACTGATGAGAGATTCCCAAGTAGATGAGGTGATCTGTGCTACTGATGCAGGACGTGAAGGAGAGTTAATCTTTCGTTTGGTGTATGAGCAGGCAGGATGCAAAAAGCCGATGAAGCGGCTTTGGATCTCTTCTATGGAAGAACAGGCAATTAAAGATGGATTTGCGTCATTAAAAGACGGTTCGTGTTATGACAGTCTCTATCAGTCAGCACTTTGCAGGGCAAAGGCAGACTGGCTGGTGGGAATCAATGCGAGCCGTCTTTTTTCCGTTCTGTATAACCAGAATCTGAAAGTTGGAAGAGTACAGACACCAACACTTGCTATGATCGTGGATCGAAATCAGAAGATCAAGGAATTTACCAAAGAGAAATATTATATGGCTCATATCAAGTTTGACGATATGGATGCGGTAACAGAGCATTTTCAGAAAAAAGAAGATGCAGATAAAGTGGCTGAGGACTGCTTAGAGCGGATGTGCGAAGTGGAAAAGGATGATGTGAAAGAGAAAACGGTCCGCCCTCCAAAACTCTATGATCTGACAACCCTGCAGAGGGAAGCAAACAGAATGTTTGGTTATACCGCACAGCAGACACTGGATGCCGTGCAGGAGATGTATGAGCAGAAGCTTGTCACTTATCCGAGAACAGACAGCCAGTATCTGACAGATGAGATGGGAGAAAGCACAGAAACTCTGATTCAGATGTTACTTGGAAAAATGCCATATGCCGAAGGTCTGGGATATCAACCGGACGTGAGTAAGGTATTAAATTCAAAGAAAGTATCCGATCACCATGCGATTATCCCAACCATGGAAGTAGCAAAGGCAGATATTGGTGAACTGAAAGAACGAAGCCGCAAGATTTTGTATCTGATCAGTGCCAGGGTACTGACAGCAACTGCAGATCTTTATATTTATGAAAGCCATAAATGCCAGATCACCTGTAATTATCATACGTTTTATCTCACAGCAAAGAAAACAAAGCAGGAAGGATTCAAGGCGATCGAAAATAAATTAAAACAGTTCTTTGGCGTAAAGAGTGAGAAAGAAGAGCCGGAACTGGATATCTGGGCAGGCAAGCATTATGGTCCCTGTGATTCTTTTGTATCGGAGCATTTTACACAGCCACCGAAACAGTACACAGAAGATACCCTGCTTTCTGCAATGGAACGTGCAGGAAATGAAGAACTGACCGAAGATACGGAAAAGAAAGGACTTGGCACACCGGCAACAAGGGCAGCAATCATTGAAAAACTGATTCAGTCTGGCTTTGTGAAAAGGGAAAAGAAAAATCTGGTGCCGACAGATGATGGAAATGTGCTGATTACGGTTCTTCCTGACGAGATAAAATCTCCGAAGATGACCGCAGAATGGGAGATGGCATTAAACCACATCGCTCAGAATACAGAGACAGCAGATGAATTTCTAAATGGGATTACAGAGCTGATGCAGGAACTGGTTGCCAGATATCAGGGTATTTCAGAAGAAAAGAAAGATCAGTTTCAGAGAAAAGCAAAAGGAGAAGTCATTGGCAAATGTCCCCGCTGTGGAGCAGATGTCAGGGAAGGGAAAGTAAACTTTTACTGTTCTGACCGGAATTGTGCTTTTACCTTATGGAAGAATGACAAATTCCTTGCAAGCCAAGGGAAAAAGATGGATAAGGCGACAGCAAAGAAATTTCTGTCCAAAGGAAGAATCCATTATAAGGATCTGGTATCAAGAAAAACAGGGAGACAGTATGAAGCAACTGTGGAAATGGTTGATCCCGGTGAGGGAAATGTACAGTTTAATCTGATTTTTCCACAACGATAAGTAGTGTATTGCAGGCAGTCTAAGGACTGTCTGTTTTTAATACAAGTAATATGAAAGAGAGGACCTTAGCATGAAGAAAAAAGGTAATTTTAGAAAAGTAGTATCTGGCTTGCTGGCAGGCATGACAATGCTTAGTGCAGTGTTGTCTCCGATGACTGCATATGCAGCGGAGATCCAGCCAGAGGAAATACCTCCACTTTATGAAGAAGTGAAAGACCTTCTGGATGAAGATGAGGTGGTGACTGCCAAAGATTATGAAATTGAAACAGGCAGTGTATTTGATGTGAAATCAGACTTTACAGGACTGGAAATCAAGGATGATAACAAGGTCAAAGTCACATTTGAGGAAGCAAAGAATGATAAGAATGAGGATTTTACGACAGATCATGCGGACACTTACAAAGCGGTCTATTATGTGGAACCGGTAAATCAGGAGCATCCGAAGTACCAGATCAGCCGAAACCTGATTGTGCGTGAGAAAGAAACAGAAGTACAGACAGAGGCGGCAGGGAGTGAAGCAGTGATTGAATCCGAAACAGTTGGCAGTGAACAGCAGGCAGAGGAAGCGGAGGATTCCGAAGCAGACTCGGAATTGCTTCCAACAGAGGAAGTGACGGAAAGCGAGCTCGAAGAATTTGATTCTCAGGCAAGCGAATTATTGCCGGACATGGAAGAGGATACTGAAAATACAACGGATTCGGAAACAGGTCTTACAGTATCGGATGCAATGGAGCAGGCAGAAGAGGAAGGAATTGATTTATACGCCATGGAAGCTGGTGAAACAGTCACTTTTATGGCAAAGACAAGTGCAAGAAGCGTACAGAAAGTATCTGTTACCAGAGGAACACTGTATCGTTATGCAGATTATGGTTATGGTTCTTATCTGACCTATCAGTATACAGTTCAGTTTGGAAATGTATCTGCGACTGCTTACTGTGTACAGCCATCAAAATCGGGACCAGGAACAGGTAATTATACCATTAGTAAAGTCGGAGATGGAAAAACATTAGCTAAGGTATGTTATTACGGAACCAAGGCAGCAGGAGATGAAGGATTTTTTACAGAAGAGAATGGTTATGGAAATCTTAGTGCTGGAGCAAAATTCATTCTTGTCCATCTGGCGGCTTCTTATGCTAATGGAAGTGGCGATGCTTTTTCCGGAGCAAATAGTACAGCCAAGAATTTAGCAATGAAATTGTATAACTATTGTGTTTCACAGCCGGAAATCCCGGATGTAGCAATGTCATTTTCTGATGCGGATGTAAAAGCTTATGTGGATGGAAATTCACAGAGAACCAAAGATATTACATTCAAAGCAGATAAGCTACAGACAATTACGATGAAACTTCCGTCTGGTGTGAAACTTCATAATCTGAGCACAGGCACAACAAGTAAAGCCGGTGTAAGCGTAGAAATCTGTGGAGGAACAAAGTTTTATCTTTCTGCACCACTGACACAGGTGAGTGATGTGGCACAGAGCTGGTCTTCTATAATGAAGGGAAGTATTACAAAAGATTACTCTGCTTATAAAATCACCACTGGATCTGATACGCAGGATCTTGCGCTGGTATTTGGTGAAGGTGTGACAGAGGAAAAATATATTGATTTCAAAGTATCCTGGATTGAGCAGGCTACGATTGAAATCGTAAAGAAAGACGATACAGCGGATGTCAATCTTGCAGGTGCAGTATTCGGCGTTTACAGCGATGAGGCTTGTACAAAGCTGATCACTCAGATGCCTGCAACAGATAAGAATGGAAAATCCTCTGTTACGATCATCAAGACACAGGATACCGTTTATCTGAAAGAAATCACAGCACCACAGGGATATGTTGTAAATGCAACGGCAATAAATGTAAAACTGGTAGCAAGTAAGACTTCATCTGTGACCGTGGAAAATAAGGAACAGCTGGCAGAGCTTACCATTTACAAAGAAGGACAGGTGCTTACCAGAGCAGAAGTCAGTGAAAATGGAACGGTATTTCAGTATGAAAACCGCAGACAGAAAAATGCAGTATATAACGTGTATGCCGGAGCTGATATCGTAACTGCTTATGGCACAAAAGTGTACAGCAAAGGTGACCTGGTAAAAGAAAACCTGACAACAGGTGAGAATGGTTCTGTTACACTGAAAAACCTGCATCTTGGAACCTATGTAGTAAAAGAAGCAAAAGCACCGGACAATTTCTATAACGGCAGCGAAGAAAAGTCAGTGACTCTGACTTATGCCGGACAGAATAAAGAAGTTGTATTTGCAGATGTGACTTTTAACAACGAGAGACAGAAAGCAGATGTTTCCGTAGTAAAACAGGATAAAGACACCAAGAAACCACTGAAAGGCGGTATTTTTGCTCTGTATGCATCCGATGATATTAGAAATGCAGACGAAACCGTTGTTGTGAAAAAAGGAACACTGATTGAGAAAGCAACTACTGGTGCAGATGGAACTGCAAAATTCACAGCAGATCTTCCGATTGGATATTCCTATTCTGTAAAGGAAGATCAGGCACCGGAAGGCTATGTAAGAAATACAGAAGATGTGTATACGTTCCAGTTTTCTTACACCAATGATAAAGAAGCAACCGTATTTTTTGCCCATACCTTCAGCAATGACCGTGTGACAGCAAAAATCAATCTTTATAAAGTGGATAAAGAGACAGGAAAAGCAGTACCACAGGGAGATGCCACATTGAAAGGTGCAGTTTATGGACTGTATGCCCGTGAAGATATCGTGCATCCGGGCGGAGGAACTGGAACTATTTATAAAGCAGGAGAGCAGGTAGCAACTCTTACAACAGATGACAAAGGACAGTCTTCTGTAAATGGCTTATATCTTGGTAAATATTATGTCAAAGAGATTACTCCGCCGACTGGATACCTGGCAGATACAGAAGAGCATGATCTTACGTGCAGTTATGAAGGAGATATGACAGCAGAAGTAAAAAGAGAGTGCACTTCCAGTGAACAGGTAATCAAGCAACCATTCCAGATCATCAAAGCAGCCAACAATGGAAAGACCGATGCAGATCTGTTATCCGGAGCCGGATTTACAGTTTATCTGAAATCTTCCCTCACAAAAAAAGCAGACGGAAGTTATGATTTTGATTCTGCCAAACCAGTAGTGAGTGGAGAAAATGGAACAACTGAGATTTTCACAGATGAAAAAGGTTATGCCTGCAGTATTCCATTACCATTTGGAAGCTATATCGTGCGTGAGACAACAACACCGCACAACTATAAGCCAGTCGATGATTTTGAAGTGAATATCACAGAACATCATCCAAATGAGCCGCAGATCTGGCGTGTGCTTCTGGATGAAGAGTTTAAAGCAAAACTGAAAATCGTGAAAAAAGACGATGAAACAAAGAAATCCGTCCTGATTGCGGGAACAGAATTTAAGATATATGACCTGGATAATAAAAAGTACGTGGAACAGGTAACAACTTACCCAGTGACAACCACTCACAAGTCCTATTTTACGGACAGTCAGGGATATCTGATCATGCCGAAGAATCTGAAGATCGGACATTACCGGATTGAGGAAGTCAACGCACCGGAAGGGTACACAATTAACAAGAACTATGTAGAGATTGCGGTGGATGCAAACACAGCATACCAGATGGATTCTGAGAGCGGAGATGCCATTATTACGGTAGATTACGAGAACCATCCGGTAAAAGGAAAGCTGACGATCTATAAAAAAGGTGAGATGCTGATCCGATTTAAAAAGGATTTTGTTTATGAAGAAAGATATCTGAAAGGTGCATCATTTAATGTCTATGCAGCTGAAAATATCTTTACGCCGGATTATCAGAAAGCTGAAAACGGAAACAGACAGCTGATCTATGCAAAAGATGCACTGGTAACAACGGTAACGACCGGGGAAGATGGAAAAGCAGTTGCAGAGAATCTGCCGCTTGGTTCTTACTATGTGGTAGAAAAGACTGCACCGGAAGGATTCGTTCTGAACCATGACAGATCTGATGTCACATTTGTCTATGCAGATCAGGATACACCTGTGATTGAACAGGAAGTGACTGTTGGCGATGACCGACAGAAAGTTGCAATCCAGGTAGAAAAACAGGATACAGAAAATGGTGCAACCGTAGCAGGCGCTGTCTTTGGTATCTATAACAAAGAAGATATCAAGGCAGATGGAAAAGTAATCGTGAAAGCAGAGACACTTTTACAGGAAATGACTTCTGATAATGATGGTCTTGCAGTATGTACGCTGGATCTGCCACTTGGACAGTATTATGTGAAAGAGTTAAAAGCACCGGCTGGATTTGTATCCTCTGATGAAGTTCTGAATCTGAATGCTTCTTATCAGGGACAGGATGTGAAGGCAGTAAAACTGAAAACTGTGAAAAAGAACCAGCCAACAACAGTTGAAATCACAAAATCTGATGTAACAACAGGTGTGGAACTGGATGGGGCAAAACTCACCGTTCTTGATAAAGAAGGAAATGTTGTGGATCAGTGGATTTCTGTAAAAGATCAGCCACATGTGATCAAACGACTGACAGTTGGAGAGGAATACACCCTTCGTGAGGAAATGGCACCTTATGGTTATCTGAAAGCAACGGATGTGAAGTTCACGCTGGAAGATACCGCAGAGATTCAGAAAGTAGAGATGAAAGATGAAGTACCGACAGGACTTCTGATCATCAACAAAAATGGAGAGTTTTTGGATAAAGTGACACTTCTGGACAATGTAAAAGGTACTGTGGAGCATCTCTTTGAATATGTAACTGGAAGTCTTACAGATGTAACTTTCGATGTATTTGCTGCGGAAGATATCAAAGCGGCAGATGGTGTCAGTGAAGATTATTTCAAAGCAGATGAAAAAGTAGGAACCATTACTACGGATTCCAATGGTATTGCACAGATGGGAGATCTACCGGCTGGCAAGTACTATGTGAAGGAAGTAAAAACTGCCCATGGTTATGTGCTGGACGGAGAGCCGAGATATGTTGACCTTTCCTACCGGGACCAGAATACACCAGTCATCACTTATGATGAAAAATGGCAGAATGCCCGTCAGAAAGTAAAGGTTACGGTTCTGAAGAAAGAAAAAGACACAGAACGTGTTCTTGCAGGTGGTGTCTTCGGTCTTTATACCAGTGAAGATATCAAAAATGCAAAGGGCGAGGTACTTCTTGAGAAAGACAGTTTGATCGAGCAGCGAGTAACAGATGAAAAAGGACAGATTACTTTTACGGCAGATCTTCCGGTAGACGGAAAATACTATGTGAAAGAGATCTTTGCACCGGACGGATTTGTTACAACAGAAGAAGTACAGGAGTTTACCTTTGAATATGCCGGAGAAGACCAGACAGAAGTAAGCTACGATTTTACTTTTGAAAATCAGCCAACCACAGTGGAGCTGACCAAAACAGACCTGACAACAGGTAAAGAACTTCCAGGTGCACACCTGAAAGTGACGGATTCAGATGGCAATACAGTAGATGAATGGACTTCTACGGAGGAATCCCATGTGATCAAAGAACTGGTTGTTGGTAAGGAATACACCATGACAGAGACAAAACCGGCAGATGGATATGTCACTGCAGAAAGTATTACTTTCACAGTAGAGAATACAGCAGAGGTTCAGAAGCATGAGATGAAAGATGATGTGACAAAAGTGCAGATCAGTAAGACGGATATCACAGGAGAAACTGAGATTCCAGGTGCAAAACTGACGGTTCTTGACAAAGACGATCAGGTAGTAGAGAGCTGGACTTCCACAGAGGAAGCACACTATATCGAAAAACTGCCAATCGGTAAATATACCTTACGTGAAGAGCAGGCACCGAAAGGATATCTTCTGACATCTGATGTGACATTTGAGGTGAAAGATACCGGAGAAATTCAGAAAGTGGCTATGAAAGATGATACTGCCAAGGGAAAAGTGATTATCAATAAGACAGATAAATCGTCAGGAGAACCACTGAAAGGGGTAGAATTTGAACTCCGTGACAGCAAAGGAAAAGTTCTGGAAACCTTAAAGACAGATGCTGCCGGTCATGCAGAAAGTAGGCTGTATGAGATTGCCACATTTAAGAACGGCAAATATGATACCGCTATCAAGTATTATCTGGTGGAAACAAAGACACTGGATGGATACACCCTGGATCAGACCAAGCATGAAGTGACATTTGCTTATGCAGATGACAGTACGCCGGTCGTGGAAGTCACTTTCAATCTGACAAATGAGAAACCGGAAGTTCCGGAAACACCGAACACACCGGATACGCCACAGTCCCATGAAGAGACGAAGGTATCAAACGCACCGAAAACAGGTGACAGCACGAATATCTGGCTGCCGATTCTGCTTCTGGTAATCTCTACAGGAGGTATGGCAGGACTTTATATCATCAGAAAAAGGAAAAGCAAATAAGGAAACCAACCGTTATGATTGGGAGCTTCTATGTGAGGCTCCCTTTTTCATACAAAAAATCACAGAAAGGAACAGAAAACTATGATGAAAGCAATGGAAAAAAGACAGGAAGCACGAAAAAACCAGGAGAAAACTTTAAAGAGAATGATGGCTTATCAGAAGAAAGCCGAGCAGATGGTCAGCAGAAAGAGAATGAATCATCACATGATCAGAAAGGGGTAAAAGCGTATGATGAACAGAAAAGAATTTTATGAATATGTCAAAGACAATGTAAAGGAGTATCTGCCAGAGTCGTACAAGGACGCAGAAATTAAACTGCAGGAAGTAGTTAAGAATAATGGGTTAAAGCTGACAGGAATTACCATTCCAAAAGGGAACCAGAGAACAGTGCCAACGGTATATCTGGATTCTCTTTATCAGAAATATGTAAATGGAAAAGATGCCGATTCCTGTGTGGGTGATGTAGCCGATATGCGTATTGAGGCACAGGATAAAGCAGAATTTATTGACATGGGAGTACCTGATATTTTCGATTATGAGAAAATGAAGGATAAATTGCAGGTGAGAATCTGTGACCGAGAATGGAATGAAGAACGCCTGGCAGATAAAGTGGTTACAGAACACGGAGATTTCGATGCTTATTATGCAGTAAATTTGAAAGAAAATGAAAATGGAATCGGCAGTATTCCGGTAACTATTTCGCTGATGAATGAATGGGGAGTATCTGCCGAACAGATTCAGACAGACGCAATGGCGGCAGACCAGAATCGTGGTGTTGTTCTGATGGACATGAATGAAATGGTAAAATCTATGATTTTCGGTGGAGAGCCGGAAAATCTTCTGCATGAAAAACTGGATATTGAAGCAATCGAAAATCCAATGTTCTGTCTGACAAATACACAAAAAATGAATGGTGCTTCACTGTTATTGCAGGAAGATATTCGTAAGCAGATTGGCGAGTGTATTGGCAGTGATTATTTTGTTCTTCCATCTTCAATTCATGAGGTGCTGATTCTTCCGGATAATGGGATGCTTGAAGTACCAGAATTAAATGCCATGGTAAAAGAAGTCAATGAGACGCAGGTAGAAAGACAGGAACAGCTTTCAGATAAGGTTCAGTTCTGTGATGGAAAGACAGCAGTCATGGAAAATGCGGAACGCAGGGAAACACGTCTGGAGAAAGCGAAAGAAGCAGAAAAAGTAACCGCAAAAACCAAAGCAAAAGGTGGAATCCATGGAAAGCTGGAAAAAGCCAAGGCAGAGATCAAGGCAAAAGGGGCAGATACAATCCCAAAGGATAAGGCGAAAGACCTTGCCACAGTATTATAACGAGAAATAACGATAAATTAAGGGGACTGTGTTGAGCAGTCCTCACTTTTATATAGTAGGAGGAGAAAAGAATATGGATTGGTGTTTATATGGTGATGACAAACGAAAGGAAATGGATAGAGATTTAAAGCCGGAATATCTTTTGGATGACTTGCGGAGATATCAGGATGTATTTGGCGAAGAGTTTGGTGTAAAAGAGCTTCTTATGCTGGAGGACATCCGGGTAAAGGCTATGATTGCCGGAGCACTTGCAGATGTGCCGGAATTTCTTATTGATCAGATTGGAAAAGCAAATAACAGCAGTAATTTTCCTTCTATGACAAGGGCAATGGAACGGATTGCTGATGTTGTAGAAGAAAAATGGGAGGAAGAAAAGGAGTAGCACATGGCAAATAAATTATATGCAATGGAACAGCTGACGGAAGAGGTGGCAAAAGATGTAGCTGCCAGTCCGCAGGAATGGATGCGGTTCCTTGACACTGCATCCAGACTGTACAAATACACTTTTCCAGAACAGCTTTTAATTTATGCACAGCGACCGGAAGCAACTGCCGTAGCATCCATGGAAATCTGGAATCAGAAGATGTACCGCTGGATCAAAAAGGGATCTAAGGGGATTGCCTTGATTGACAATACTTCCGGACCGAAAACAAAACTTCGGTATGTATTTGATGTGCAGGACACTTATAAAGTGCGGAATCTTGGAAAGGATCCTCAGTTATGGAATCTTCCAGTAAAAGGAGAACATCTGGTGGCAGATTATCTGCAGGAGCAGTTATCACTGGAAGATACAGAAGGAGGACTTGCTGAAAGTCTGCATCAGGCAGCGAAGGAGAGTATGCAGGAATGGCTTCCAGATGCATTGGAAGAACTGAGACTGGATGTAACAGGGACACTTTTGGAAGAACTGGACGAACAGAATCAGGAAGTAGAATTTCGGGAACTGATGACCAATAGTGTTTGGTATGTATTACTAAACAGGTGTGGACTGGATGTACAGGAATATCTGGATGCAGAGGATTTTCGGCATATAACGGACTTCAATCAGCTGAAAGTATTAGGACATCTGGGAAGTGCAGTCAACGAGATCAGTAGACCAGTCCTGATGCAGATTGGACGATATGTTCTGAATAATCTGGAAAATGACCTGAAAACGGTTGCAAAAGAAAAAGAAGTAGCTTATAATGAATTTAACACGTTAATTCGTGAAAGCAATACGGATAACACAGAAGATAGAGAAGAAAAAAAGGAGGAAACAGACTATGAGAGAGATCAGTTACAGCCAGAACGGAGAGTATCAGATTCCGGATATCAGCCTGGAAGAGACGAGAGGAACAATCGGGAAGTACGGAATGATGAGGAAAGAGTATCTGAGAAATCACAAGATAGCCAGGTTCAACATTCTGACACTGCAGAACCGTCTGGACAGTCATCTGATGGAGATCGACGGTCAGGCAAGACAGAGAGTAGACAACCTGATGAACGAACTTCTGGAGAAAGATCCGGCACCGGACAAGATGGCAGACACAATGGCTTGGACCAAACACATGAACCAGATCAAAGCACAGGCAGAGGAGCTGGTAATTCAGGAGATTATTTACAGTTAAGCCTGTTCCCAACAGAAGAGGAACAGTTAGGAGAAATAAGGAAAGCGGCAGCTGCACTTACACAGCCAGCCGCTTTTTTGATTTCAGATGATATTGTAAATGATATTCTTCGTACCGGAAGTGGAGGCAATAATACGCTTTTTCATATTACAGCAAAACTGATTGAAGGATTAGATCATGAAGAAATGCGAAAATTTCTGATCAGTGAGTATGGTACGGGTGGAAAAGGTTTTACCATCCGTGGACAGAAAATCAGTATCTGGTATGACAGCGATGGTATCCGTATCCGCCGTGGAGATTCCGCCAGACGTAATTTTGACCGTATGGTTACATGGGAGGAAGCAGCTGACCGCATTCGGGATATGTATGAGGAGGGGAATTATGTTTCCAACAGCATTTCCAATAATGCTATCGAAAAAGAACGGGAAGGAACAAGTATTCAATTAGCATTGCATTTTCGGGATACTAACAGAAATCCAGACGAGCGATTGTCTTATCAGGAATGGCAGGAAACAATCCTAGATTGCTTGCTTGAACCGGAAGCTATTCAGGAAATCTATGAGCGGTTTGAATATCTGCAGAAAGACATGGATGAAAATCCAGGGGAATATCATCAATGGGAAATTCAGAACAATCCAAAATTTTTTAGCCGTTTCCGTGACCTGCAGCGGGATATGTCCTGGCGGGATCAGAAACAGCAGGTAGAACGTCCGGAACTTTCTTTTATCACACAGGATGAGATTGACGCAGTATTAAGAAAAGGCGGCATTACGGCTGGTGGTCGTAACCGTATTTATGAATATTTCATGGAACATCATGATACAAAAGAAGCTGCGGATTTCCTGAAAAATGAATATGGGACAGGTGGTTCCTCACCGGGAATCATTGGAGCCTATCAGTCGGATGCGTTTCACGATGCGAAAGGCTTGCGATTGAGTAAAGGGAAAATCGGAAATCCGGATGTGACGGTTTTATTGAAATGGAACAAAGTTGCAGAGCGTGTTCGTCAGCTGGTTCGTAGTGATGATTACCTGTCACCGGAAGAAATGGAAAAGTATGAGGAAAGACAGGAAGCACAACGTCTGGCTGATCTGGAAGAAGCACAGCAGGCTCTTAACTCAGAAAATGATTTGGAAAGTCCGCAGGAAGAACCAGTCCATGAAGTGCAGGAACAGGAAGATACCACAGAATCATTAGAGGAAACAGTATTCAATGAATCGGAAGCAGAAACGGAGTCTCCAATACAGCAGCTAGAAGAAATGGTTCCGGCAGGAAATTTTCATATCACGGATGACGAGCTTGGACAGGGAACACCGAAGGAGAAATTCCGAGCAAATATCATGGCTATCCAGTTGTTAAAGAAATGTGAGGATGAGAAACGCAATGCAACATCGGAAGAACAGGAAATCTTATCCCGGTACGTTGGCTGGGGAGGTCTTGCAGATGCATTTGATGAGACAAAAGCTGCATGGGAGACAGAATATCTGGAATTAAAGACGGTTCTTACACCAGAGGAATATGCTGCAGCCAGAGCTTCCACCTTAAATGCTCATTATACACAGCCGATTGTGATTGAAAGTATGTATCAGGTGTTGGAGAATCTGGGATTTACAAAAGGAAATATTCTGGAGCCGTCTATGGGAGTCGGGAACTTCTTTGGAATGATTCCGGAGAATCTAAACCAGTCCAAACTCTATGGTGTGGAATTGGATAGTATCAGTGGTAGAATTGCAAAGCTGCTCTATCCAGATGCAAATATTCAGATCAAAGGTTTTGAGAAGACAGATTATCCTAATGATTTTTTTGATGTGGCGATTGGAAATGTGCCATTCGGTGCATACAAGGTCAATGACCGTCAGTATGATCGTTACAATTTCATGATTCATGATTATTTTCTTGCCAAGACGATAGATCAGTTACGTCCAGGCGGTGTAGCGGTACTGATCACAACGAAGGGAACCATGGATAAGGCGTCACCGGAAGTCCGAAAATATCTGGCAGAGCGGGCAGATTTGTTGGGAGCAGTCCGACTGCCGAACACAGCTTTTAAGGCAAATGCAGGAACAGAAGTCAGTGCGGATATCCTGTTTTTCCAGAAGAGGGAAAGCCTTACGAAAGAAATGCCGGAATGGATAAATCTGGATAGTGATGTCAATGGTATTACAGTCAATCAGTATTTTGTTCAGCATCCGGAAATGATTCTGGGTGAGATGAAAGAAGTGTCCGGTCCGTATGGTATGGAAACAACCTGTGCTCCAATGGAAGGAGCTGATTTGGAATTACAGTTACAAGAAGCTGTGAAACAAATTAAGGGAAGCATGGTACCGGCAGTAGATGTGGAAACAGAACTGGATGAGATGCCAGAGAGTATTCCGGCTGATCCGAATGTTAGAAATTACAGCTATACGGTGGTAGATGATCAGGTATATTATCGTGTCAACTCTTTGATGAATCAGGTGAAAATGCCTGCAGCCACTGCAGAACGTGTAAAAGGCATGGTTGCAATCCGTGATACCGTTCGTGAGCTGATTGCCATGCAGATGGAAGAATTTGTCACAGACGAAGAAATCCAAAAACAGCAGGAAAAACTGAATCAGAAGTATGATACCTACACAGCAAAGTATGGAGTTATTGGAAGTAATGCTAATAAACGGGCATTTTCTGATGACTCTTCTTATTGTCTGCTGTGTTCCCTGGAAGACTTGAATGAAGATGGAACATTGAAGCGGAAAGCGGACATGTTCACCAAACGAACCATCAAAAAGGCGGTTGCTGTGACAAGTGTGGAGACAGCCACAGAAGCACTTGCTCTGTCTTTAAATGAAAGGGCTAAAGTAGATCTCCCATATATGGCACAGCTGACCGGAAAGACCGAAGAGAAAATTACAGAAGAGCTGGTTGGAGTTATCTTCAAAAATCCACTGACAGACCAGTGGGAAAGCGGAGATGAATATCTCTCCGGAAATGTTAGGGATAAATTAAATACTGCGAGAACTTTTGCAGAGAATCATCCGGAATTCACATCGAATGTGCGTGCACTAGAGGCAGTTCAGCCGAGAGATCTGGAAGCATCGGAGATTGAAGTGCGTATTGGAGCTACCTGGATTGAACCTTCGGATTATCAGGATTTTATGCAAGAAACATTGCATACACCATGGTATCTGCTTCAGAAAGAAATACAGGTGAAATTCTCTGAGGTAAATGGTGAGTGGAGGATTACAGGAAAGAATGCCGACAGTCCCCAAAATGCGTTTGCCTATGCAACGTATGGAACTGAGAGAGCAAATGCCTATAAGATTCTGGAAGATACCCTGAACCTGAAAGATGTACGCATCTATGATAAGAGTGTCAATGAAAATGGTGATGAGATCCGTGTCCTTAATAAGAAAGAAACCATGCTGGCATCACAGAAGCAGGATGCCATGAAAGCAGCATTTAAGGACTGGATTTTTAAAGACCAGCAGAGACGAGAGAGGCTGGTAAAAGTGTACAATGAACGATTTAACAGCATCCGTCCCCGTGAATACGATGGCAGTCATTTAACTTTCCCAGGAATGAATCCGGAAATTGAACTTCGCCCACATCAGAAAAACGCTGTCGCACATCAGCTTTATGGAGAGAATGTGCTTCTTGCTCATGTAGTAGGAGCTGGAAAGACCTACGAAATGGTAGCGGCGGCAATGGAGAGCAAACGCCTGGGATTATCTCAGAAAAACCTCTTTGTCGTTCCAAACCATTTGACGGAGCAGTGGGGTGCAGAATTCCTGCAGTTATATCCGGGTGCCAATATCCTGGTGGCAACGAAGAAAGATTTTGAACCGGCAAATCGAAAGAAGTTCTGTGCCAGAATCGCTATGGGAAATTATGATGCTATTATCATTGGACATTCCCAGTTTGAGCGTATTCCAATCTCTGATGAACGTCAGGAAGCCATGTTACGGAAGCAGATTGATGATTTGGAAATGGCAATCCAGAGTGCAAGGTATGAACAGGATGGCGGACGTTATACCGTCAAACAGATTGAAAAGACCAGAAAGACACTGCAGACAAGGCTGGAAAAATTGAATCAGAAAGAGAAAAAAGATCAGGTAGTTACGTTTGAAGAACTGGGCGTGGATCACTTGTATGTAGATGAAGCACACAGCTATAAAAATGCGTTTCTTTATACAAAAATGAGAAATGTAGCCGGGATTGCACAGAACGAAGCACAGAAGTCGGCAGATATGTTCAATAAATGTCAGTATCTGGATGAGATTACCAGAGGAAAAGGCATTACCTTTGCTACGGGCACACCGATCAGCAACAGCATGACGGAATTATATGTTATGCAGCGGTATCTGCAGAACAGCAAACTGCAGAATATGGGACTTGGATTGTTTGATTCTTGGGCTTCCACTTTTGGAGAAGTTGTCACGAGCATCGAACTTGCACCGGAAGGGACAGGGTATCGTGCAAAATCCAGGTTTGCTCGATTCTATAATATCCCGGAACTGATGAATATGTTTAAGGAGATTGCAGATATCAA
>OHBZ01000148.1_pt1 | contig 34632 bp, 13 predicted proteins | sample 1577551 | NCBI WGS metagenome assembly OHBZ01 (sample SAMEA3879544, study PRJEB24766) | human gut metagenome | biome: human-associated habitat; feature: feces | place: USA | collected 1985/1987
AATCCAAGAGGATATATATCATATCTTTAGTTTACACAGAATTTGTTACAGTCTCGCAAATAGCGAAATGACTTTCTAAATCAGACCGCTATTTGTCAAAACTTACTTATAAAGTAAATTTTCTATTTTTTCAATAGACAACTCTTCCGTATTATCCAAGAATACGTCCGGAACAGCCGGTTTAACACTCGCTCCAATACCGACAGCAGCTATGTTTGCCGCCTGAATCGCTTCTATCCCTGCCGCCGCATCTTCAAACGCAATACATTCCCACGGTTGTAGTTTTAAGTGTTCCATGCAATCTATAAACACTTCCGGATCCGGTTTCGTATATCGTATTTTAGAAGCATCAGCCACATAATCAAACATAGACAGAATTCCAAGTCCCTCAAGAACCGTTCTCGCATTCTTGCTCGCCGAAGCTACCGCAAGAAGAATTCCCTGCTTTTTCGATTCATTCAAAAAATCCATCACTCCCGGAAGAATATCTTTTGACGTCACCTGCTTGATCAACGCTTTATAGTATTCATTTTTCTTGTCTATAAATTTCGCTTTATCCTCAGATAAAAATGTTTCCTGCGCCCCATTTACTTCTAAAATTATCTCAAACGAACGCTCTCTGCTTACTCCTTTCAACCGCTCATTTACTGTTTTATCAAACGCAAGTCCCAATTCATCCGCCAGCTTTTTCCATGCGAGAAAATGATATTCAGCAGTATCCGTCAACACTCCGTCTAAGTCAAACAAAAACCCTCTTTTTTTTACCGGCATTTCCTGCACAGATACTTTTTCACCTTGTACATGTACCTTATATTTTCTTCCTTTCCATGTAAGCGTCGTCTCCATACTCTTTATAAACGATGGCATATGTGGTTCAAATCGAAGTTTCTCTCCCTGATAAGCCGGCAGCATCCCCATAAACCCTTGAACAGCCATTTGCCACAGCGCGCCACAATTTGCTATATGGATTCCATCTTCCGCTCCTCTGCGCACAAGTTCCATATCTACCGCTATTGTCCGATCAAGAAATTGTTCTGTTTCTTCTTCCATTCCCAATCGATTTGCCACAAGCATATGCACTGCCGGAGATAAAGATGAATCATGTGTTGTCAAAGGTTTATAATATTCATATGCCACCCTCAACTGCTCCTCTGTAAATTTTTCCGGGAAAATACTCATTAACGCAATTATATCCGCCTGCTTGATACACCTGCTTCTATAAATCTTTTCCTGAGAAGCGTAATGACCAAACGCTTTCTTCTTATCCTTCCAAATGGAATCCATATCTATTAGTGCATAATCTTCAAAATCTGCACTTTGCAGATACAATTTTCGTTTTTCATCATAAGGAACGACAAGAGAATCTGCAATCTTCTTGAAAATCTCCAATTCACTTTCCAAAGTGTTTGTCTTTTCCATAACTTCGCGATAACGGTCCGGTTTCTTTTCTTTCAAAAGGCGTAATGTTTCCAATGCAGAAATAAGGTTGAATTTCACCATATAGTTCGTAAACCCATTGTCCCTTGTCATAGGAGAATATTCATCCGGTCCCATCACATTCAAAAGATGATATTCCCCGTCTTCGCCTTTATCCACACGTTCACTCCAAAACCTTGAAGTTTCCAACAGAATTTCAGCCCCCTTATCAAAAAGGAACTTTTCATCACCCGATGCAAAGTAATAATGCATTACCCCAAATGCTACATCTGCTGTAATATGAACTTCATTATCCGCATATTCCCACATAGAACACTGCTCTGTTCCTGTAAGCCCTGACTGCCACGGATAACGTGCTCCTCTGCAATGATATCGCTGCGCATTTTGTTTTGCTCCTTCCAAAGTCCAATATCTATAGCCGATTAAACTTTTCGCCGATAGCGGATCCGTATACAGATAAAACGGAAGAAGATACATTTCACTATCCCAAAAATATCTTCCATAATATGCCTCGCCGGCAAATCCTTTCGCGCATACCTGAATACGTTCTTCCTCTTTTCCGCCACATCTAAGTAAATGATAAATCGAAAACCGAAGGCTATCCTGCAGCTTTTGGCATCCCTCTACAAGCACATCGGAATCTTTCCACTTCTGCTCCCAAATGATTTTACTTTTTTCAAGTAATTGTTTATACTCTAATCTCTCTGTTTGTTCAAGACACTCTTTCATTTCTTTGATGTAGTCTTCTGTCCGGTCTCTCGAACATCCCAGCACACTATATTTCACTAATGTCGCATTTTCAGTCAAAGCCCCTTCATAAATTACATCTATTGTTGTTTTCTCTAACTCTGTATGACATACCGCATCTAAACCACACAACTGATTTTCACACATAATAGATGCTCTTTCTCCAACATCTGTCTTAACTGTAACACCAATTTTATTCTCTTTTTCAAACAGGCTGGATTCTGTAAAATGACAGTAACCATTTGTAGTAACTCCGACATCAATTCCACTCTTGACAGTAATGTAAGGCGTTCCTTTTCTTGGTTTCAAGTCTGCCTGCTGTACAAACAATCGCTTTTCATCAAGACTTGCAAACCTTGAAAATTTAACATCAATCTCCTCTCCGGAAGCTGTAATCCAAGTGAAGGACCTCGTCAATTCTCCTGTTTTCATATTAAGAACCCGTCGGTAATCTCTAATATCACTTCGGATCATGTCCAGCTTCTCATTACCTGCCGCAATTTCTATCCGCATAAAATACGGTAAATTAATGATCACCTCTTCTAAAAAAGGATGCTTTCCCATCATAAGCGGCAAAAATGTTCCCTGCTTTGAAAGTGGATGTCGCTGCTGCTCCGTAGTGACACTCTTCATCGTTCTGGTGTACACTTCATTTTGCGGAGCATCTGCAAGTCCTTCTTCAAAACTTCCTCTCACATGAAAATATCCGTTTCCTTGTGTAAAAATTCCTTCATAATATTTATTTTTGTCTTGATCAAATCCATCTTCTACAATTTCAAATCCATTAATCCGCAAAATTTCATCATTCATCATCCGCATTCCTCCGAATTCTATTCTTTTACAGAACCGGCAGCCAATCCGGATATTACTTGCTTCTGCATCAACATATAAACAATAATACTTGGAACTGTAACAAGCACCGTAGCTGCAAACATAGCTCCATAATCACTTGCAAACGCACTCTTGAAATAATATAACGCAATTGGAAGCGTTCTTTTTTCAGTTCCCGTAGTCAATGTCAACGCAAACTGGAATTCATTCCAACAAAGCAGGAACTGAAGTACCCCGGCAGTCGCAAATGCCGGTCTCGTAAGCGGCAAAATAATTTGTACAAATGTTCTGAAAAATCCTGCTCCATCAATACATGCAGCTTCCTCCAAAGTAGGAGAAATTGTCTTATAATAGCTCATCATAATATATAAGGTAGTCGGCATTCCAAGCGCCGCATATACAACTATCAACCCTGTCAACGTATCGTAAAGATGTGCCGAATTTAACGTTTGATATAACGGCTGCAAAAGCGCGGCTCCCGGAATCACAAGAGCTGCCGAAAACAGCATTGTAATCAAACCCTTAAATCGAAATCTACATCTTACAAGCACATATGCTGCCATACTGAAAATCAACAAATTCAATATTGTTGCTATAATTGCCACCAAAATACTATTTTTGTAAAATGTCGTCAGCGGAGCAATCTCGAATGCTTTCACATAATTATCAAGCTGCAGACCATTGGGGTATCCTACAACCGAAGACATAATTTCCGCATTCCCCTTAAATGACGAAGAAAGCACCCATAAAAATGGAACAACTGAAATAATCACGATAAAAATCAAAAAGACTGCCGCTAATATTTTCCGTATTATCTTCATTTTCCCACCCCCTATTCTTTATCCATTTTGTAAATCTTCCGAATAATTCCAACCACAACAAGCCCCATCACAATCAAAATAACACCCTGTGCATTCGCCAAGCCGTAATTATTATCTGTAAGAGCTGTCTGATACAAGTACATCGGCATATTCATTGTCTTACCTGCCGGTCCGCCGTTTGTTGTCATCATAATGATATCCAACTTCTGCAGCATACTTGTTGCGGCAAGAATTGTAGCCGTTCCGATAATGTTTCTCATCAAAGGTAATACGATCTTTATATCAATTTGTAAATCTGTCGCTCCATCTACCTTTGCCGCTTCATATATATCTTCCGGTACAGATGCCATCTCTGCCATAACAAGAATCGTAACAAGACCTGCATACGGCAGCCATGTTAATGTCACTGTTAAAAATGCGGTATCTGCTCCGAGAAACCAGTTCTGTGAAAAATCAGTTCCCGTCACCGCACGGATAATATTGTTTACCATTCCAAATTGTGGGTTCATAATACACAAAAACAACATTCCAAGCGCCGCGCTGGAAATAATATTGGGGATCATAAATACCCCTCTCATAAGATTTGTATACCATTTTTTTCTTCTCAATATAAGCGCGAGCGTCGTACCAATGCAGACATGTATTGTTGATTGAAGCACAATCCAGATAATTGTATTGACTATAACTTTCCTGAAATCCTCATCTTCTGTAAATAGATAAATATAATTTTTTAATCCGGCAAAAGTCGGAGATGTTCCGATTGTCCAATCAGTAAACGACGTTATTCCAAGCTGAACAATCGATATAAGAAAAACAAATACAAATAACAGAAGCCCCGGTGCAAGAAAGATTACAATCCATCTTTTCTTCTTTGTCATCTTTCAATTCATCCTTTCATAAAAAATAATGGAACAAAAATTTAAGCTTCATCATTTTATTTCGAACGACAAAGCTTAAATTTATATCACATTGTTTACTTATTTCGTCTTAGCCGCCGCTTCAGTCAGTTTCTTTGCCATTTCTTCAGGTGTCATATTACCCGCTGCAAGATCTGGATAGTATGCTGAAAAAGCTTCAATCGTACTTGCTACCGCCGTGTTGTCAATATTATTAAAATCCGACTTATTGGAATTGCCCATCTCTACAAGCTCTGCAACCAACGGATTTTCTTTTATAAATTTGTCTGACATTTGCACTTGATCTGTAAGTGGAAGCGCCCCTGCGTCTTCAAGGAAAATAGTTTGTGCCTCTTTTCCAGTCTTAAATTTCAAAAATTCTAAAGCCGCTTCCTGTACTTTCTCATCATCTTCATTCGTACAAAGCACATAGCCAACTTCGTATTGTTCAATCAGACCGCTTTCCGGATAAGCTGCAATTCCTATTTGATCTTTCAATTCCGGAAGTGTTTTTTCCGGATCTTCAAAATCCGGTGTCATCCAAGGTCCATTTGCGATCATTGCTGTTTTCCCTTGTTCAAAATTGTTCATTGCATTCGCCGCAAGTGCACCGACTGCATCACTTGTCGTATATTCCGCAAGACATTCTTGAATCATTCCAAGTGCTTTTACAACTGAATCATTCTCATAAGATTCCGGATGAAACGTGTTCATAAATTCATTTCCGGCTTCTCCGTCTGTTCCGATCATGGCAGCCAGCCAAAGATTCGTTGTCCAACAATTTTCCCCCGTCATCAGCGCAAGCGGTGTATAGCCTGCCTCTTTCAGCTTTTCATTATTGGACATAAATTCGTCCCAGGTTTCTGCCGGCTTAATTCCTGCATCTTCAAACATTGCCTTATTATAAAAATATCCGATGATCTGTTTCTGATTTGCAATAGAATAAAGTGCGTCACCATCTTTATTGTACTCAATCGCGCCTTCGCCAACTTCTTCTTTCCACTCTGCATCTTCCTCAAGCAACGGTATCAAATCTACAGCTTGACCATTCTTTACAGCTAATTCACGAATTCCTTCTTTTCCGATTACCACATCCGGAAGTGCATTAGATGCTGCCAAAGTTTTCATTTTATCAACATAAGCCGAATCACTCGGCAGCTCCTCAATATTTACTTTTATTTTTCCTTCGTACTTCTTATTAAACTCATCAATTACCTTTTTTTCGGCTTCCGCAGACTGATGAGTACCTACCATAAATGTAGCATAATCGATTTCTACCGGTCCGTCTCCACCCTTTTTTGCATTCTTTTTCCCTTCGCCGCTTCCACAAGCTGCAAGTGATGCCGCCATGCATCCTACAAGTAATAGTGCCATTATTTTTTTTAATTTCATCTTTTCTCCCTCCTTGTTTTTCTTCTCTTAAGATGCTTCTATTATAAGATTCTGCATCTCTAAAGAACATCTATTATTCTGACCCTCATTTGTTAAAATTTGACTTTTTTTATTATACATACTCTGTTTCTTTCGTTTATATATGATTATTTTTACTTCTTTTTGTGAAAATTTGATAACTTCACTCATCCTTGATAAAATCCTTCACTCTGAGTGCATAAAAAATCGCCAAAGCCTTACACTTCAGCGATTTTCAGAATTTTTAATCTTTTTTTGTTTTCTTGTATACGGTCATGCCACAAAATCCCACAAACGATAATATAATCAACACATATAAGAATGTACTATAATTAGCGTCTCCCGTCTTAACCGCGCTATTTTGTTGATCACTTGACTCAGACGATTGTTTGTCCGGCTTAAAAGGTTGATTGTCCGGCTCGGAAGGTTGATTGTCCGGTTCAGAAGGTTGATCATCCGGTTCGGAAGGTTGATCATCCGGTTCAGAAGGCTCTCCCGGCTCCAGCGTTTCTTTATTTTTAACCAAAACCTTTGCCAATGCAGATAATGTATTATCCTCTTTTGCAACCACCTTTACCAAAAGTTCTTTTGCTGTTTCATCTTCACCGACACTCAGTAAGCCCAACTCTGAAATGTTCGTATTTTCAGATTTTGCTCCTTCTATATTCCAGATTACACTTTTGTCATCTATCCCTGTTATCTCGGCCGTAAATTGCAGCGTATCTCCCTGCTTTACCTCTGCTTCTTTTGGAAGAAGCGTAATAACCGCCTCCTCTAACTTCGATACTGTAAATTTCGTTGATGCACTTCCATCCTCTGAAACAATCTCTATCGTATGGCTTCCTAAACTTAAACTTTCTATATAACTTTCTTTTAATGTAACCTTTGTCAAGCCTGTTTTCTCTTTAACATCACAGTTCTCAGCATCATAATGATCATTCTCAAGTATTGTGCCATCTACTCTTACTTCTTTGAACTTACTAAACTCTGCGTTAGAAATAAAGACTGCCGGTGCACCTGCGATTACCGATAAGTTTTCTCCCTCTATTATTTCATAAACAGAAATTTCTTTATATACTGCGTTCACAACCACATCGCTTATTCCCATTACAAATGTTGTTTCCGCACTTTCCGGATCTTCAAGAACTACTTTGCCACTCTCAACAATCCATTTATCAAACACCATTCCTTCTTCAGCTTCATCGGCTTTTATTGTAACTTTTGTTCCCTCCGCCGCTGTGTTCGGTGTGGCTGTTCCATTTCCGACAGTTACACTATATTCTTTTTGCTCTGTTCCTTGTTCTGTAATCAAATCTAAATAATCATAATTAACATCTGCTGAATGTCCGGCATGATAAGAACTATTTACAAACGCGATTGTACTCACACCCTCATTTAAATTCACCTTTAAAGGTTTCGTCATCTTCCATTCATCCCAACTGCCGGTCTTTGGTAATTCAAGAGCTTCTACATATTTTCCATTGATAAATACAGCCGCATATTTATCTTCTACATCCTCTCCGTGTCCATTTGCATAGCGTAATTGCAAGGTATACTCGCCAGTCTCTTTAACTGCTGCCTGAAATCCAATTTTAGCACTGCCGTTGTACATCTTACCAACGTACCCTTCTCCCGAAAAACCGTTGTGCTCTGTTTCAACACCTGAACCGGATAATTCCGCATTCTCTGCTTCGTAACGTTTTCCTGTCGCATCCGTAAGCGGAGTATATTTTGTTTCCTCAGCTGACACAGTATTCGGATACTTCATTACATCAAGATAATCATAATTCACATCACCTTGTAAGCCATCTGCGTCTTCTTTACGGTTGCGAAATACAATCGTATTTACACCTTCCTGAAGTTCAAGAGTAAACTCACTTTCTCCCCATGAATCCCAATCATTAAATCCGGTAGATGGAAGCAATGTAGGTGCTGCCAAAGTTCCATTTAAGTAAGTAGCTGCCGCCCGTTCACTCTCCGTTTCCGCATATCCGTTAGAATAACCTAATGCCAGCGTATATTTCCCGGCTATTTCAACGTTAATTTTAAATGTGACAGATGCATCTCCGTTCCACATGCCTTCAACGAACGCATCACCTGAGTACCCTGTATGATTTGTTGATTTTACAGCTCCATTTTCTAAAGCTGCATTCTCAGCTTCATATCGAAGAGCATTCCCATCTTTAACCGGAATCGACGGATCGTATCCTTCCGGAATTACAGGATCCGCCAATTCATACTGGCTTCCATAAGAAGCATACTCCTCAGCTGACTGCTCACTCGCATTTTCCTGTACCTCTGTATTATCTAATCTTATTCCGCCATCAATACTAAACAATTGGCTATCTTTATTCTCATATGGTGCCAAATACAATTTTGCCCCTGCTGTTTTTGATTCTTTATATACAGAAAGTACCATATCTTTACCCATTTCTTCAGAAACTTTACGGTTGATGAGCTTGTAGCAGCTTCCAACACGTTCCGTTTTCCATTGCTGTGCATAATCTTCTTTATCTGCTTCAGCAGTTACTGCTGTATAACAGCCCTTTCCGTCTATTTCATCCGGTTTTACAGAGAAACGCTTGCTTCCATAAGTTCCTTGAAATGCCCAGTAACCATTTCCTATATCTACTAATTTCCATTTTTGATTATTATTTCCAAGGTAATACCATAAATGAATCTCACGACCTGCATCCGGCGAATATGAATCAATATCTGCAGAGAGAGAAGAATTCTTATCTTTCAATACATAAACTTCTCCAGAAATTAGTTTTGCTGTATCTGCTGTAGTTGCTCCGGTCGCATACTTATCTATAATAATCTCATCTATGTTCAAATTACCGCTATCCCCTTCATCTACACGGAATTCGACTACATTTTTCCCAGATCTCAAATATACTTCTTCCTTAATTTCTTTCCATTCATCCCAACTTTCTGTCGGTTGAAGCGTAATCTGTTTTACCTTTTGCCCATTTATATACAAACTAATCGTTCTATCTGCATCTGACACACATGAATATTTCAAATTTATTGTATGTGTTCCGCTGTAAGCTATATTTGTAATAAATTTTACAGAATTCCCAACTGATTCAAAAGCACTCACAAATCCGATTCCATTATAATAAAGATGATTATTTTCTTGTTTCACGCCATTTAATTCCGCATTCTCTGCTTGATATATCCAAGGCGTTCTTCTTGAAATATAAACTGAAGTTGCTTCCGCACCTTCAAATTTTAATGTGTTCATCCCTGCTTTTAATTTTAACGCTACCGTTGTGTTCTGATTGTCTCCAAAAGTAATCCCAAATTGTTTATTCTCTTCTCCATTTAAAATTACATTAGCATTGTCTGTTTCTCCGTTATTGTAAGTGAATGTCACGTCGTAAATAGCCTCAGACTCTGCATTTACCGTAAATGTCGAATCTTTTTCCGGACGATATGTATTAGTCACAGTCTCACTGAGTGCGATTGAATAGTAATTAACGTCTGCTGTATTTTCTCCATCTACTTTATGGTTTACATATGCAATTATATTTTCTCCTTTTTTCAGATAAATGTTATCAATGCGATTCCCACTCACATCCCAGCCTCCTGTTGGAAATAGTGCAGAAGTCGACACTTTTTCCCCATTAACATAAATAGTTGCATACTTTTTCAGCTCTGCTCCATGATTATCCGCATAACACAAATCAACTGCATAATTCCCATCACTCGGAACATCCACAGTAAATGTTATCGCTGCATCTTCACCATACATGCCTCCAACATAATCACCTTCCACCTTTGCTCCATTTGCAAGCTCTGCTTTTTTTGCATCATACAAAGTTGTTTTTGTAATAACCATTGCGTCCAATGCAAGTTCCGATTTCTTATCTGTTGTAAGGCGCACCTTGTTTTCCCCTTTGTTCAAAGTGACATTGTAAAGCTTACAGCTATCTAAGTTCACATCAAAATCTCCATTTTTGTCAAATGTTAAAGTTCCTGCCTCTTTCCCGTTCACACTGACTTTACCTTCCACACTTTTACCTACATTATTGTAACGGAAAGCAAGCGCGTAATTTCCTTCTTCGCTCATATCCACCTTAAATTCTACATACCCTTTATTCTGGTCATATTTCATGTACCCAGAGCCCGATGCCTTTGCCGTATTATTAAAAAGCTTCTTTGTCACATTTTCATAGTCTGCATTTTCCGCCTCATACACATCAGTTTTTATTTCTCCTGACGGAAGATCAAGCACAGTATTCGGATTAGACGGAATTGCCAAATTAATCTGCCCATCATCTGTCCAATTAATCTTCTGCGCCCTTACACGACGATCTGTCGCAGTCTGTCCGCCAATTGGTCCGGCATGATAAATCAACCAGTCTTCCGTTCCATCTGGTGATTTTACAAAAAGTGGAGACCCCGGTCCAAACGCACTATTCTCATCTGATCTTGATAAAATTGGCGTGGTCGATTTCTTCCAATTTTGCTCATTCATTACATAGTCAGATAACTCTGTATTTTCATCACAAGCATTTAAGTCACATACAGATAAACCAACACAGTAATTATCATTCATAAACGAACTGGCTGAATATGCAAAATACGTCTTTCCTCCATGCTCTACCACCGCCGCGCCTTCATTGACATTATCTCCATGAAGTTCCCACTCATACGTAGGTCTGGCAACTGTGCACTCCTCGCCTGTCAATGTCCAGGGATTTTCCATTTTTACAATAGTCGGACACTCATTAAATTTTGTATTTCCAGGTTCATTTTTATAATACTCATATTTCGTATAAGTAAAGTATTGTTCCCCCGCAATCGTTACAACACCACAAGCAAGACCGTAACTTTCTGTATTCATAAGTCCAGCCTTTTTGCTTTCATTCCCCTCAAAATCATCTTTATTTGTATTTTCTCCTTTTAATTTCCATTCTCCTTTAAAAGGATCTACTGACGTATTCTCTAACACGTAACAAGATGGATGTCCATATCCAAAATCATTTTCTGTGCTGGATGAAAAATAAATATACCATGCACCATTAATACGATAAATATACGGACCCCACACATAATAATTTTTATTCCCATCCGGACTTCCTGACCTTGGATTATCCCATACAAGATGACTATCTGCTGTAGAAAGTCCAAGAAGTGTCTCACTTCTTTTAATATAAATATCATTATCTGTAGCAAATCCTGAATAAAAATAACCATCATCTCCACGGACGATTGTCGGATCAGCCCCATTCATCAGCGGATTCGTATACTGACCAGTAACTGCTGCCTTTACAGGAAATATTGATATTGATACTATCATCAAAGCAAGTACACATACTAATACAATTCCTTTCTTCATACTCTTCATATTTATATCACCTCTTTAAATGTTTTTTATAGTTTCCATTATAAAAGTGACTCATTTCAAAGAACATCCACTATTCTGACCCCTGCTTGTTGGAATCTGACCTTTTTATTACCTCCGCTTTCCACATCGCATTTATTTATAAAAATTTTTACTCCTTTTATAACAATTTTTACTCCAAAATTAAGAGAGCCTGTTTTATTAACAAGCTCTCCGTTACAGCTACTTATTTTTTAATAGTGCCGCCTTATTTATTTTTTTCTTTTTTTACTGAACATCACGCCTGCAATCGCTCCCATTGCAAGAACTGCCGCAACAACGATTCCCGCAAGCGCACCTGTTGACATGTTATCACCTGTTTGAACAGGCTTCTGATTTGATGACGCACCCGTATTTTGATCTTTAGAAGGTGTTTTATCTTCATCATCTTTTAATACTAAATTATCTTTTGCAACTTTTAATTCTTTCTCAGCTTTGTCTACTTCCTCCTGTACCGCATTCTTATCTTCAAATACTGCCTTCGCTCTGTTGTACGCTTTTTGTACTGTTGCTGCGCTTTCCTCTGTATACAATGAAAAATCAATTTTTTCAGTTTCTTTAATCAATTCTTCCAATGCATCCTTATTCGGAATTAATCTCAATCCAAAGATTGCCTGATGCAGACTTTGGTATGCACTGTCTACTTCCTTCTGAGTCGCATCCGGATTATCATATACTTCCTTTGCACCTACAAGAGCCGTCTTTAATCCTTCTACTGTAACAGGCGTATATTTTGTAAGATCACAACCTTCTGCCTTTTTAATCAGTTCAAGAAGGTCCGATTTATCAACTTCTACTACAACTTCATCTTTCAAACCTTCAATAGCTGCTTTCAGTTCTGCAACCATTGCTTCCATCTCTTCTTGAAGCACATTTTCTGTCTTTAACAAAGTCTCTGCTTTTTCAATCGCTGCATTCAATATCGCTACAGATTCTTCTGTTTTTCCTTCTGTCGAAGTCTCTTTCGCAAGATCTAATGTCACTTTCAGATTTGTTGGATTTCCGATAAATCCAAGAAGATGAACTCTGCCAAGAAGTAATTCATAAGCTGCATCTACTTCTTCCTGTGTTGCGGATTCATTCATATTTACTGCTTCCGCGTCTGCAAGCGCTTTTTCAAATGCTTCTTTTACAGCTTTTACAACCCATTGATATTCTTCTTCTCCTTTTTGACTATTTGCATACTCGATCAATGCTTCCAAGTCTGCTTTATCTGCCTCTTGATCTGCTTTTTGAAGCGCTTCCAGAGCCGTCTTCAAACTTTCCTCTGCTCCTACAACCATTTCTTTATCGGCATTCATATTTGCCAATACGTTTCCGGCTTCCTCTAAAGCTTTCTGCAGATTTGCAAAACTTTCTTCTGTGTATTCTTCTGAATCTAATTTCTCTGCTTCTTGTATCATTTCTTCCAGTTTAGTTTTATTGTAATTTGCAATCACAGCTCTAAACCACGCAGTTCCGATCGTCTGTGTTTCATCTTTATAACTTAATTCGCCATTATTATTTGAAACTTTTACAGAAAAGATATTAGAATCTGTATTTTCTACATGTGACCATACATAAACATTGCTGTTATCCGGTGTCTCTTGACCTAAAAGAATCGCATACGCCTCTCCTTCATTTAAAGTCGGTGCATTTTCAAATACTACTCTTACGATTCCATTTGCATTTTCTGCCGGAATTACCGCTGATGCCAATTCTTCTCCTAAATCTTTGTGATTTTCCTGCAATGAATATACTTTTACAATTAAATCGCTTGGATCTTTCTCACGTCTTACTTTCACTTCTACTTTTTCAAGCACACCTGTATGATTTGCAAAAAACGTCTGATATCTCATGTACTGATCACTCTTTTGCCCTACACGATATGCACTGCCTTCTTTATTACCCGATGTATCTACAACATCATAGTCTACATAAATAGGAACAAGATTCTTTATCGCCTGTTCCGTTTTCTCTGCCGCTGCATTCACCAGAACCGCGGTTCTCTCTGCATCTTCCAAAAGCGCCTCACCTTCATCAGATGCTTGTTTCATGATTTCATAGCTAGTCTTTGTATAATCGGCCTCCTCTTTTTCCTGAACCTTTGAAAGCGCCGCTTTTAATCTCTTATCCGCTTTCTCTAATTCTGCTGCCGCATCTTTGTCATACGCTGATTTCAAAGTAACCGTCACAGACTTTGTTCCGGCCGGCACCGTCACAATTCCGGCCTCCTGATCAAACTCAAAGTTTCCACTAACTGAAGCAATATTATTTTTAAAATTAATCAGTTCTACGCTGAACGGAATCGTTGTCTGATCTCCTGTAAATGTGATCGTAACCTCTTTCCCATCCGGAGATGTTTGAACCGCATATCCAACTTTCTTTCCTTGTTCTACCACATGATTAGAAACTGAAAATGTCTGATTAGCTGTGATCCATTCCTTCGGAACGCCTCGCCCGATAATAATCTTATCATTAATTTTTTCTGCAATCAGCGCATCGATCAAAACTTTGGAAGCAGTAGATTGTCCCCACATATGCTGGCAAGAACCGCCGCCGCCTTTTGCATGCGCGACATCCCACGGTGAATCATCACTCTGATAGTCAACACCTTCCCACCAGCCGAAAGGACCGCTCATCGCATTCTGAATCATAAACTGATAAGCTTTGATACCTGCGTCACGATACTCCTCACCACGGAGCGCCGTACTTCCGTATCCGGCATTATAAGCGCTGCTATAATATCCGTGTGGATACCCGCCAAAATTATAAATCGTATCACTCACTTCTTCACGCCGTTCAAAACCATGTGCATAAGTATCGTCAATAAGTCCGATCATCTCACTGCCTTCTTGTTCTGCTCCGAAAAGATAGCCATCCCAGCCCCATCTTCCGAACAAGAACATAGATGCCCAGTTTCCATCTCGTACGTCTCCTCTTGCACTATCCTCCGTCGGTACATTCATATCAATAGAAAGATATGGATAATCATATGTATCCCGCATAGCTTTCTGTGTTTTTTCTACCACCGCAAGAAGAGAATCATATTCTTCCTGCGCCCACTGAGATTCTGTTTGATATAATTCTTCTCCATATTTATCATACATCTCATCGCACAAATACTGATATGTAGTCAATCCTGCAAGCGCCGCCCAGTTATCTATGAGCCAATAGCCATTAGAATCAATCGCATTTGTCTTCTTGATAATTCCTTCTCCGCCATCAATTCGGTCTGTTTCAACATTATGTGTATGTTTTTTGATTGTGTCGAATTTTTCGCGGATAAAATCATAGTCGCCTGTTTTACTCAGGTAAAGTGCATACGGCCAGCTGTATTTCCATTTTGCGTCATCATACTGCAGCTGCGCCGGAAGCGTTGCAAGATATTCTTTTGCATACGTAAAATCTCCTTCCGTCAACAATGATGCAACAATCCCGATCGTATCATGGTCATACATAATATCGTATCCATTTTCTCCTACATGAAGTTCTTTTTTCCCATTCACATCATCACGGATAATCAAAGTATAAATAAATCCGGCTTTATATGCATTTACAAGCTGTTCATCCGGTAAGTTCAGCTCTGTCAACGGCGCCAGCCGGTCATTCCAATATTGTTTCATCGTCGCATAGTTTTCGTCATATCCTCCCTGTGCTGCAATTTTATCACTTTCAGGGTAATCATATGTTCCTCCAAACCGATCTGCTCCGATTGCATAGTCTCTCACGACTACAGCTCCTGCTCCTATTTTTTTTACATTCTTCGCCTCTTCATTCAATGGAATTAAATCCGCTGACACTCTTGGAAGACTTCTCTCTTCTTCTGACTGATTGGTTACTGTCATTCTGGAATATGCAATTTCGTAATCATTTCCATCAATCGTATGCTTGTTTGCAAAGTTCTCAATCTTGTAGTCTATTCCATCTTTTGAATATTCGCTGACAAAACAAGGCAAGTAGCCTTCTGCATTATACCATTTCACTTTTCCCGGAATATCTTTTACTCCAAAAGTAACCATCTTGTTTCCATTGTCTCTCAACTTATAACTACCATCAAGATATGCAATCGGTGCATGTTTATCGCCTTCCCAACCGAAAGAAGATGTCAATCCACTGTTCGTCTCATACATATAAGATCCTTTGGTCTCTGCTTTCAAACAGCTCTCATATGCCTGTGTCAAGAATAAAAGCGCTGTATAATACTCTGCATTTGTACTTTCTGTTTCCAACAGTCCTTCTGCGTATTGAATTTCTGCATTAAGTTGATTTGCATAAAACTCTTCATAATCCGCAAGATCCAGTGCCTTTGCTTCATTTACTTTTTCTTGAAGCAATACCTTGTAATCATTCAAGGTCTTCTCTGTTGACAGCGCAGCCGCCTGAAGATTGAAATTTCCCCACTCATTGCTCTTTTTCTTGATTTGTCCGGTAACTGTCATTCCTTTTCCAGCCGCAAGCGCCACAGTGTACACTTTATTCGCTCCTTCTCCTCCGGCTGTAAGCTCATTATTTTCATATACAGGCGTCTCTTCTCCATCTAGTTTAATAGAGATTGATGCGTCTGCGCTCCACACTCCGGATACAAATACAAGCTCCCTGTCATACTCAGCCGGCGCTACTTTCAATTCATATCCGGCCGGAGAAGTAATGTCTTCTCCAATCGAATTTTTATCACCATTTTTATATGTAAATACGGCTCCGGTTGTATTATCTTCTGCTGATTCTATCGGTGTTCCATCTGTCCATGTGTATTTTACTTTTGCATCGCTCATTGTAGTAGTCTCATCATCACTCAGCTTTTGATAAGTAACTTGTGAGTCCACATCTTTCTTACGAACAGTTGTCCCTACTCCTTCCTGACTAACCCCTTTTTCTCCTTCAAAATGAATCCAATCCACATCTCCACGTTCTGTCAAATTCAACTTAGGAAGTGACGAAACATCTTGTACTTTTACGGCAATCGGAGATGGTTCCACTGTTTTCAGAGCAATCCCTCCAAGCGAGAGGTTTCCATCTTTATGCGTTTTCTCCTTTATCTTTGTCGTAATTGTCACTTCGTTTCCTTCACGTACTGTTACAGTATATTTATTCATCTCAGCCGAGCCGCCTGCCTTCAGCTGAGTTGTATATACCGGTTTTTCATCTTCATTTACTGTAATACCGATCTCTGCTGAAGCCTGCCAGATTCCCGATACAAATGTCAATGTACGAGTCTCATCGGCCGCAGGGATTGAAATCCGATATCCTGCGTCTTCCTCTACCACACCTGTTTCAATTCCTCTGTAATTAAATACACCTGCATGTGTATCATTTGTTTTCTCTACAACAGGAGTACCATCGGTCCATGTATATGCCATTGCCGAATCTCCCGCTGTTGACAACGCACTATCTGCATCTAAGTTTTCCCACTGAATTAATTCTTCATCACCATTTTTTCGATTTATCTCTTTTCCCGTAATATGAACCCAATCAAGTGTTCCTTCCTCCGTTAAATTAAGCGTATCTCCAGAGTTTACTTTCTCAATTACCGCCACTAATGGATTCAATTCCGGTTCTCCACGAGCAGGTGAAGCCATAACCGGTGTTACTGTCGCCACCCCCATCGATACACTCAGCAACAAACTCAATGCTGTTTTTCCACATTTTTTCATCTTTGAACATCCTCCTTTTCTCATTGATAACCTCTCGGCATCTTCAGCCCGGTAAAATCAAGGCTTTCAAATTCCTTTTTATAAAATCTCCCACTTTTTTTGCAAAAACACTTAACAAATTGCTAAAAATTTGCGGTAAATCCGATTAAATATATTTTATTTTCATCGATTGGAGGGTGATTTTTATGTTACCTGTTAATTCTGACGATCATACCACCTGTCAAAACAAAGTATAATACCAATGTTAACCGGCTATAATCATTCAGGATTCCGAGAGCTCCTATTGTCCTTTCTTCCGATTATAGTAGGTACCGGCATTAAAAAACATCGACGATTCCGACTCCAACTTGTTAAACTCTTACCTTTCTTGATCTATTAAACTTTAAAACAAAAATACCTATCATTATTTTTACATTTTCTTGTAAAATTTTGACTGATTTATAAATTTATCAATTTATAAAATCCGATAGGTTCACTCCCCCATATTTGTCACACAGAAAAATGCTATTTTATGCTCTTTTTACTGCCGTATTTTCACAGTCACATCTCTAAAATAAACAATAAAAAACGGGAAAATCACGGTTATCTTCTCAGATAATCCATAACTTTCCCGTCTCTGTTATCTCTTTATTCAGACTGTCCGAATGCCTTCGGCATCAGAATTATTTTTCCTGATTTCTTCTTCTGAATCCGAATACGAACGCTGCCGCTGCAAGGAGTAATGTTCCCGCATATACAAACAGGTTTGAGCTGTCGCCTGTCTGCACTGCCGAATTTCCTGTGCCGCTGCCTCCTGTACTTCCATTTCCGCCTGCGTTTCCACTACCGTTTCCGCTTCCGCCTGTGCTTCCACTGCCGTTTCCGTTTCCGCCTGTGCTTCCATTTCCGTTTCCTTCACCGTTTCCATCGCCGCTTCCGCCGTCGACCGGTTTCAGATTCTGGATTGCCGTATTCAATGCAAGCGTTGCCTGATCGATTTCATCCTGATCTGCATCTGCTTTTTCAAGAACAGCCTTTGCATTTTGAAGAGCCGCATTAAACTCTGCCTTGCCTTCTTCTTTATACTGTGTCAGATCAAGCGCTTCCGCCTTGCCGATTGCCTCCTTAAGCGTATCTTTATTCACCTGAGGAGTCTGCTCTTTTTCATTCAAAGCATCCTGTGCAGCTTTCAGCTCTTTTGCCATCTGATTCACATCGTCCTGTGTTCCCGCAAAGCTTCCGCCGGCAATGTCTGCAAGAAGTTTTTCCGCCTCTGCCAGTTTTGCAGTAAATGCAGTTTTGGCATCGTCATCTTTGTAATCATTCAGATCTAATCCCTTAGCAGCCTCAACTGCCGCTTCAAGCTCTACTGCAGAAATCGGAGGAACCGGTGTTCCCGGACTCTTGATATCGAATTTATCCAACTGCGGAGCTTTCGCATCCGGTGCTGTGAATACAAGACATCCCGGACCTGCCGTCTCTACATTCAGTGTAAACTCTGTCGTATGTGTTGCCGCTGCACTATCTCCTGCTCCTGCTGTCACATTTCCTGATTTGATTTTTCCATCTTTTTCAGCCCATGTAAGACCATTCTGCGGATTTCCGCTTCTATAATATACCGTCACTGTATATTCGCCTGTCTGCGGTGCATCATAGTAAAGGGTAATCGTATCCCCTTTATTCATCGCATTTACAATCTTTCCGCCACTTGCCCAGTCTTTCGCAGTTACTCCGCAATGCCATTCACCATCTGTCGGATCTTTTACATCATGAATCTCAAATCTCTCTGCCTCAGCTGTTTTTGTATTACCATCCGTTGGGAATACAAATCGGTTATCTTCTGCATAAACTGCCTTTTCAAACTGTACTTCAATCGTATGGCCATTTGCCGTCACATCATCAAATGTATAAGAATCTACCGCGCCAATCGAGTTGCCGTCTACGATAACATCTTTTACCGCATAATTTTCATCTGGTACAAACTTGAACGTATGGCTCGCGCCTTCTTCTACTGTCACTTCCGTACCTGTAACGCCTTCAATCTTACCATGCTCTCCTGCTGTCGCCGTAATCTTATATGTTGCAGCAGAAACTTCTTTCGCTGTGATAACAAACTTGTCAATATTAGGAGACGAACTTGCATCTGCAGTAAGCACTAACTCACCATCACCTGCTTTTGTCACATTAATGTCAAATGACTTCTCTTCAAAAACAGGATTCTGTGTATTCTTTCCTACTACATTGACCGAACCGCTGTCTACATTCGTTCCACCCCAGTTAATTTTATTCGGATTGCCAGAATCTCTTCCACTTTGGTATGTCACAGTTACTGTATATTTTCCTTCTTTTTCAGCATGGAATGGCGCTTTTATCACATTACCTTTTTCAAACCATCCTACTTTTGCCCCATTACTTGCACCTGTATCCGGCTGAATGCGAACCTCTTTACCTTTTTCAGCTTTAGACGAATCTAATACAAAATATTCCGCTTCTACAGTCGTACTACGTCCTTTTACTTTAGGGAACTGCAGTCTGTCTGTTTCACTGAATGTACTTCGTTTTGTCAAACTTGCGATTGCCGCATCAAGAGCCGCACATGCTTTTGCAGCTTCTTCCTGAGTCAAGTTTGCTTTCTTTGCCGCTTCTTTGGCTGCTTTTAATGCATCTACATAATTTTTATAACTTGCTGTTGTATAAAGTGATTCCTGATATCCCGCTTTCTCTGTTTCTTTGATCTTGTCAAGAAGTTCCTGCTTGTCATAAGATTCTGTATCTGCAATCGTAATCTTTGCTTTTGTAATGAATCCCAGAAGAACATCTTCTGTCGGAGCGCTTAAATAAGCAGAAAAATAAACGTCACCTTCTTTTTCCTTCACACGCTTCGTTGTGACAAATGCTTCTGCCTCTTCCTGTCCATCCTTAAATGTTACTGTCATATTTCCATCAGCATCAAAATGCTTCTGATATGCGCTTCCCGGAGCAACCTCAAACTGCACTGTCAATTCACCGTTCGTACCTCCGACGCGTTTCAGCTTAATTGGGTGTTTTGTATCTTCATTCACTCGATAGGCATCTTTTTCAAGTTCTACCATTCCCTTTCCACCGTTATCAAGATACGCAACTGCATCTAATCCTACAGCCTGAGTATTAGACCCTGTATTTACAATCTTAAGAGTATGCTCTTTGTCTTCTAACGTATTCGTTTCATATAAAATCTGTCCCAACTTTCTTGTTGCAGAATATGTATTAATCGATGCAACTTTCTTCCCGTCAATATATACATCTGCCGGACCGTGTTTTTGATCGATCGTACCGATAACCCATGCCTTCGTACCTTTAAACTTCGTCTCCGCATATGGCGCATTCGCCCCATTTCCGTTTCCGTTGATCCAGATACCCGTTCCTTCTATCATCTGATCGTTCGTTTCCTGATGCCATCCGCTGCTAAGCGTAAATCCACGGTCATCTTTCGTCTGCAGACCTGACGGGATACCCGTTCCAAGTTCAAATCCTTCCGCAGCCTCATATACGCCAATCTCGCTTAATATCGGAACTTTATTTTCCGCCTGGTTATGAGCAGTAACTGTAATACGAAGCTTATCCGCTTTTACAGCTTTTTTACGACAGAGACGTTTTGCTCCGATCGTTGTTCCCTGGTCAAACGTCTTCCATTCTCCATTACCGTTTTTATATTCTACTTTGAAAGATCCGATACGCTGTCCAAACTGGATTGCCTCTTCTATCGACACAACATCGAACTTTTTGGATTCTCCCAAATCGATCAATACTTTTCCGCTTGTCGTACCGTCTCCTACTGTCCAATAAGTCTCATCATTTCCGTCGAGCAGATTCTCCGGTGAATATTTCTTTGAGTTTCCTCTTACTTCTGTCGCAGAAACAGACGCTTTTTCAGCCAAGTTCTTATCAAACGTATTTTGAACTGCTTTTCCGAACTCTGCCACACGAGCAAGAATATCCGCATCTACCGTTCCTTGTTTATTCGGGGGAACATTCAGTAACAATGTAGCGTTGTGTCCAACCGATCCGAAATAAATACCTGCAAGCTGCTCCATCGAAAGAGGCGTTTTCTTGCTTTCTCCCCAGAACCAGCCTGACGTAATCTTTGTATCCGCCTCCGGCACAGTCCACTGATTTCCATTCGGAAATCCTTTCGTATATCCGTCTCTACTGTTACTATTGATCGTATTATTCTCTCTGTCGATTGTTGACTTTGCCCACGTTTCTTCAGCCGCATATCCTCTCTCATTTCCGATCCATCTTACAGTTGTATAAGATTCCGCGCCGAAAAGAAGGCAATCATCCTCGTACTTTCCGCTTGCTTTTCCCTCGTATTGCTGAATTGTCTTAAACCATCTCTGGAAATCATAATCCTGCGCATTGCTCTTGTCGTTCGTATCTTTTGCGCCGTCCATCCAAACTTCTTTAAAATGACCGTTGTTTCCGTACTTATCATTTCCAAGAATCTCTTTCAACTGATTATCATAGTATTCGTTATAATCAAGAGCGTCTTCTTGTTTTACCTGATCCCATGTTTTTCCATTCAACGGCTGTCCGTCAGCTCCGACAAGTTTTTTTCCATCCTTATCTTTGTAACCATAATATTCACTATTTACATCCCACGGGGAAAGATACAGTCCCATGTCAATATTATATTTTGTACACGCTCTGGAAAGTTCTTCTAAAACGTCGCCTTCATAACCTGCCGTTTCGGTATCATGTGTCGTCATTTCACTTGGCCATATGCAGAAACCGTCATGATGCTTTGCCGTAATGATCAGTTTCTTAAACCCTGCGTCATGAATCGCTTTTACATAAGTTTCTTCATCAAAATCATTTGTCAGCTGAAACTGATTCGGATTTTCTTTTCCGTTCCCCCACTCGCTTCCGGTATATGTATTCATTCCAAAATGACAAAAAGCCGCCAGTTCCTGTTTCTGATACTCATACTGATTCTTTGACGGTATAACACTATCCTTCTTCGGTGCCGCCGTATCGTTGTCTGTCAGCTCATCTGTTTTAACGTATGTGTCTTCGGCAGCCTGAACCTGCACAACTCCGCCGGTCGAAAGAGCTGTCTGTGCGATCATTCCGGCAGCTAATAACAATGCCAGATACTTTCTCTTTTTCATACTTTTCCTTTCCCCTTTTTTCACAATTTTATTTTTCATAGACCTTATAACCTTATCACATTTAAACAAAATTGTCATTATCATCCCCCCATTTTCGTCATTTTGCATATTTAGGATTTCAAAAAAGGCTATAGTCGTTCATTTTCCAAAACGATTATAGCCTTTTTGTACAACACTATCTTATTTCTTCTATATTATTTATCGAGAAGCAGCGCTGTAAAACAGAACGTATTTCTTCCAAAAGCGAAGAAATCCACTCCTGTTTTAAACTGCCCATTTACAAATAATGTATTTTAGTATGCTCTTCCCCAGTAAACCATATGTTTCGCAGGTTTTCCACAGCAGACGCATACATCAGACAGATGTTCTTCTTCCATAGGAATGCATCGTGATGTCACTCCGCCTGTCTGTGCTTTAATCTCATCCTCACAAGCTTCGTCTCCACACCACATTGCCTTTACGAAACCTTTCTTTTCGGAAACCGCATCTTTCATCTCATCCATAGTCACCGCAGAACTGATGTGGTCATCAAGGAACGCTTTTGCTTTCGCATAAAGGTCTGCCTGGATCGTCTCAAGGATTTCACCGAGTTTCGTTGTAATCTCATCGATTGCCACAACGATCTTCTCTCTTGTATCTCTGCGCACAACAACAACCTGACCGTTTTCGATATCTTTTGGTCCGATCTCGATACGAGTCGGGATTCCGAGCATCTCCTGCTCACTGAATTTCCATCCCGGACTCTTTTCGGAATCATCGATCTTCGCGCGATATCCGGCTTTATTAAGAGCGTCAAGAAGTTCATTTGCCTTATCGAGAACACCTTCTTTATGCTGCGCGATCGGAATAACTCTTGTCTGTACCGGAGCGATTCTCGGCGGAAGTACAAGACCGCTGTCATCGCCGTGAACCATGATGATCGCACCGATGATTCGGGTGGATAATCCCCATGATGTCTCGTACACACTGTGCAGTTCATTATTTTTATCTGCATACTTAATGTCAAATGCATCCGGGAAAGAATTTCCGAAGAAATGGCTTGTCGCCGACTGTAAAGCCTGACCGTCGTGCATCAGTGCTTCAATCGTATAAGTGTCCTGCGCTCCCGCAAATTTTTCACTTTCTGTTTTTCTTCCGGCAACAACCGGAATCGCAAGATTTTCTTCTACAAAGTCTTTATATACTTTCCACATTAATTTTGTACGTTCTTCCGCTTCTTCATATGTCGCATGAATCGTATGACCTTCCTGCCAGAGGAATTCCCTTGAACGAAGGAACGGTCTTGTCGTTTTCTCCCAACGAAGAACCGAGCACCACTGATTCCATACTTTCGGAAGGTCTCTGTAAGACTGAACCGTCTTGCTCCACACGTCACAGAACAATGTCTCAGATGTCGGACGGATACAGAATCTCTCCTGAAGCGGCTCCGCTCCGCCGTGTGTTACCCACGCTACTTCAGGCGCGAACCCTTCGATGTGGTCTTTTTCTTTCTGCAAAAGGCTTTCCGGGATCAAAACCGGAAGATATACGTTTTCCACACCTGTGTCTTTAAAACGTTTATCAAGATCCGACTGAATATTTTCCCATATTGCATATCCGTTCGGAAGATAGTTCAGACATCCCTTTACGCCTGAATAATCACATAATTTTGCTTCCCGCACAACATCTGTATACCACTGTGCAAAATCTTCGTCTCTCGATGTGATCGACTGTACAAGTTTCTTTTCTTTCGCCATTTTCTTACCTCATTTCCCAAATCATTTTCGGAACTTTTTATCTTTTGTTCCGACTTTTCTTCCATCGCTTCCATAGCGCAGCAGTTTAGCCATATCCGTCCGAATCGACCGTTTCGACCGTTTCTTCCGTTTTGCCCGTTTCTCCCGGATCGTAAAAATTTCCGGTAACGCGGCAGATTCCCGGATAGCGCCAAAACTTCTCTGCCGGAAAAGCGTCTCATTTCCTATATGCGCCTATATAAAAACGCCGGGACGCTCTTCCCCACAAGGGACCGAGCATCTCGGCGGTACCACCCTTATTAACACCGCAGACGTCCTGCCTGCCGTTGTTCTCTCTTTTATCTTTAACGCAGATATACGCTGTATTTTCATACAGAGCTCCGGAGCCGGTTCAATGTGTTCCTGCAAAGGCTTTCACCAATCGCCTTCTCTCTGATGCATTCCACACATATACTATTCTCTTTCCTCGCCTGTTTGCATCTGTGATTTTACCCAAAATCCGGCAGAATGTCAACCGAAACCGCCGTTCCAAGTATTCATTCCGAAAATACCATCCTAAACGTGCATCTAAGACCTTATCCCAAACATTATCCGTGAAGCTGCAAAAGCTTTCCTTTTAATTCCTGCTCCATATTGCGAAGTTCCGCCTCCGCAGCCTGACGTTTTTCCCTGCCTTCACGCTGGATTGCCATTACTTCATCAAGCGTAGAGATCAGAGACTCGTTCGTTGCTTTGAGCGTATCCATATCCACGATTCCCCGCTCGGACTGCCGAGCCGTTTCCGTCGTTGCGATCTTCAGTTTCTCTGCATTTTTCTTCAAAAGCTCATTCGTCACATCCGTAACACGCCGCTGCGCTTCCGCTGCCTGCGTCGAATGTTCTACCCCAAGCGCAAGAACCATCTGACTCTTCCAAAGAGGAATCGTATTTACGATTGTAGACTGGATCTTTTCAACCATCATTGTATCATTATTCTGAACGAGCCGAATCTGAGGCGCAGTCTGAATAGAAATCATTCTTGTCAGTTCAAGATCATGGATCTTCTTCTCAAACCGAATGCACATCTCATCCAAATCTTTCGCCGCCTGCGCATCTTCCGGCAGTCCTGATGCCTGCGCCCTGCTCATCAGATCCGCAAGCTGTGTTCTTTTCACTTCCGCAAGTTTCTTCTTTCCCGCAAGAATATACATCGACAATTCCTTAAAATATGTCAGATTCAGTTCGTACATCTTATCAAGAAGCGCTGTATCCTTCATAAGCTGTACCTGATGCTTCTCCAGCGCCTTGATAATCTCATTTACATTCGTCTCGGCTTTTGCGTATTTCGCTTTCATAGAATCAATTTTGTTCGACGCTTTCTTAAAAATGCCGAAAAAGCCTTTTTCTTCTTCATCTTCATCAAAACTTTTCAACTGCGTCACAACGCCGGTAAGGAGATCCCCCACCTCGCCGAGATCTTGAGATTTCACATTATCCAACGCCGATTCGGAGAAATCCGCCATCTTCTTCTGCGTTCCCGCTCCGTACTGAAGGATCAGCGATGAATTCGTCAAGTCGATCTGCTTTGCAAATGCCTCGACCGTCTGACGCTCTTCTTCTGTCAAAATGCTGTCGTCCAGCACCGGTTCTTCTACCTGCTGCACGGCCGGAGTTTCCTTTTTATCCGCCGCCTGAAACGGATCTAACGTCAATGTCGGAGTGGTGTCTAAGTCCTTAAATTCTGTTCCCATTTCTTTAATCTCCTTTTCCATTTCTTTCTTCAGCCCTATCTTACTTATCTTCACTCATCATTCCCCGAGCTTCTATTTTATCTTCTTTACTCGCTGCGAACATCTTTTCTATCTTATCTTCTCCACTCGCTGCGCGCTTTTACTTTCTGATCTCGTCTTCCGTAAGTCCTTCCTGTGCCAGCATCGTATTCAGAACCGATATATCCGACGACACGTCCCACGCCGTATCCTGAAAAAGATCGTCCAACAACTTTTCAAACGCCACATTAAGAGTGTCAATCGTCTTTTCGATCTCTATTTTGGAAGAAATAATATTTTCTCCCTGTACAGGCTGTGCATCCAAATCTTCATACGCCTGCAGCAGTTTCATCGTCATCGGAAGATAATAATCCATTAATTTTCGGATATCACTGACCGTATCGGGTTTCTGCTCGACCCGGTCAAATATCCTGTCTACAAGCATTTCCATACGGGCGATTTTCTCCGAAATTTCTTCTCCGGGTATTGCGTCATTCGCCGCTTTGATCGCCCTCACATATTCGTCGCCTGCTTCGATGATCTTCTGGACTTCCGGAGAAAGTCTGGAAAACTCTTCCTGTTCCTTCGCTGCCCGCTCTTCTTTTTCCTGTTTTTCCCGACGCGTTCTTTCCATAAGCGCCGTGTATTGGCGATAAGCTTCGTTGCTCGTCATAAGACATGTTTCCTGCTCATCAAGATGACCTTGCCGAAACCAGCCTTTTTTAATCATCTTTTTCAAATCTTTCACAACTGCTTTCACAGAACGTCCGCTCTGCTGTGCAAATTCTTTTACGTCACAATATTCCCTGTTTCCGATCATTTTCACATATTTTCCAAAACGGCTCACCGTACACGCATTCGATGTTCCGATAATTCCCATCACTGCAAACGCAACAGAAAAACCGCCCATCAAAGCCGCCATGACATTTATCTCCATCTGCCAGCCTGTTACCGAACTTCCCAACAGAAGCATCAGACCGATGATCAGAGTAACGATCATCCCAAGGTATCCCGTAATCGCGAGGAAGATACCGCCGACCTTTATTGCCGTTCCCTTCAGATAAAGGATTCCGCCTCTGTGCACGGAATTCCCCGCTGTTCCCGTTCTTTGATCCTGCGCGAAGCCGCCTGCTGAGCCCGCTCCCTGATTCTGCGTGAAACCACCTGCAGATCCTGTTCCCTGATTATGAAACGGCGGTGTGTTTCCCGCTTGTCTCTGCCTCTGTGCAAAATTATCCGCAGCGGCATTCATCGCATCACTTCCGTAACGGATTCCGTTTCTTAGTCCTCTGGAGAGTCCTTCCATCGCACGTCCGATCGTATCCGTCACATTCTGATTTAACCGTCCGTAATTTTGATGATCGATAGCGTCCTGAATCGTCCGATTCAATTCATCCAACGATCTTTCCCACTCATTATTTATCATGAATTTCCTCCTTAAAGGGTTGACCTGAAAATTCTTTTATATGATAATCAGTTTAGCCGTAACACATTGAAAAGTCAATAATACGAAGGAGCGAAAATAAGACAAATGATAAAAAATGCATCCCCGCTTATTATATACGAAGACGAGCAGATCATCGTCTGCCATAAACCCGCAGGAACGCCGACTCAGAGCAGTCATATCGGAACTTCCGACATGGAAAGCCTGCTCAAAAACCATCTTTTTTCTTCACGTAAATTTCACCGGGCAAAATCAGGCGAACCGTATCTTGCGATCATTCATCGCCTCGACCAGCCTGTAGAAGGGATTCTCGTCTTTGCAAAAACACCTGCCGCCGCAAAGGAACTAAACCGCCAGCTCACTTCCCAAGAATTTGGGAAATATTATCTTGCAGTAATATCAGGCATTCCCGAACCGCAGGAAGGCTCTCTTGAAAACTATCTCGTCAAAGATACCCGTACAAACAGTTCCGCAGTCTGTACGAAAACGACTCCGGGAGCAAAACTTGCCAGACTTCACTACAGAACAATAGAAACATACGGTGCGCCCGGAAACGAAAAATTTACCGATTCCAAATCGACTGACACGCCAAAACACACGTCCCGAAACCACAGGCAGCCGCCATTGCAAAATGAATCTTCTGCCTTAATAGAAATCCATCTTGACACAGGCAGACATCATCAGATTCGTGTGCAAATGGCATATTTCGGACACCCCCTTATAGGCGATCGAAAATATGGCAAAGAAATCACCGATCATATGAATTCCGTACAATCTTCGACAAAACGATTTCAGGCAGGACAACTTCATCTCTGCGCTTACAAGCTAACATTTCATCATCCCAAAACCGGAAAAGAGATGGAATTTCAGATTTGAAACTCCATCTCTCATAAATCCGATCTTCCTGTTTGGAAAAATCTCTTCTCCTGCAATCCCGAATTTTAACTCGTCGCACAAAAAAGGCGGTGCCTCACGCGCACCGCCTTTTTTGTTTCATATAATCTTCATCTTACGAATCAGATATTTTTATTTCACTCTTTTTCTTCTAAAGAATGTTACTACAGCGATTCCGCCCGCTGCCACAAGCGCCATCAAATATCCTGCGATGTTTGCGCTGTCACCTGTAACAACAGCTGCATTGCCACCGTTTCCGTTGCTTCCATTGCTTCCGCTATTTCCACTGTTTCCACTGTTTCCATTGCTTCCGCTGTTTCCGCCACTACCGCCGTTTCCATCCGGATTCGGGTTCGGGTTCGGATCAGGAGTTGTGTCTTTTACAAGACCGTCATAAGCTGTCTGCAATGCTTCTTTTGCTGCATTTACTTCATCCTGTGTTGCATTCGGATTTGCAAGAACACTCTGTGCTTTCATAAGAGCTTCATTGAATGCTGTCCAGCTTTCTGCTGTATATCCGTCTGCTTTGGTGTCTTTGTACTGATTATAAAGAGTCGTCAGTCCACTCTTATCTACATCGCCCGGCTGCGGATCTGGATTAAGTTTCACAAGTCTGTCATGCGCTGTCTGCAATGCTGTCAAAGCTTCGCCTGCTGCTGCGTTTGTTGTATCTTTTGCTTCGATGAGAGCTTTCGCTTCATTCATCTTCGCTTCGTATACTGCCCATGAGTCTGCTGTGTAGTCTGCTTTATTCAAGTTTTCTGCCACATAGCTGTCATAGAGAGCTTTCAGAGCTGCTGTCGTTCTCTCTCCGTAGAAACGGATCTCTGCCATACTTGCGAATTTATCCTGTGCTCCTGCTTCAAGAACTTTGAACTCTACATATCTTACATCTTTCGCATCAAAAGCAATCTGCTGATACTGATCTCTGTTTACAAGAACATTGCCTTCTTCATCGAACTCATATGTTCCGACAGATTTCATATCGTCTTTGGCGCTTCCTACAAAGATCTGCGCTTTCAGGATATCACCGTTCGTTACTCCCTGACGTGCAAGGAATGTAATGTCTGTCAAGTTGTAAAGTCCGCCGAGATCAAAATTGAGGCTCTGCGGCAATACATCTTTGTTGTACTCTGTATGCCAGTAATTATCCTCTTTTCCGTCAAGTACGTTTGTTGCAAGTCCATCCTCAAGTTTATCAGGATCACATTCGCTTGTTGCCGTCACTGTGAATCCTTCTGCTTTTGCATCAAGCAGTTTTGTCTCATCAAGCGGACGGAATGTAAGTCCGTCGATTGCCGTATAAATTGCCATCTGTGCTTCAAGTACCTGATTCTTCGTATATTCGCCCTTAAGTAATTCTGTAGCTGCATTTACTGCTGCTGTAAGCTGTCCATAACTTTCTTCTGTGTAAGCAGATGCCTGATATGTACGAGCTTTCGCAAGCGCTTCGTTTAAGCCTGAGATATCAACGCCTGCTTTTACTGTAATTTCATAAGTTGCTTTCGCATCTTTATTGCCTGCCGCTGTCAGTGTGATTGTGCTCTTTCCTTCCTTCATTGCTCTTGCTTTGTAGGTCGGATGGCCGTTCTCATCTGCCAGTGTAAGGATCTTCACAACATCTTGATTGGAACTTTCTACTGTGAAGAATTTGTTTGTTGCATTGTCCGGCTGAACTACCGCATTAATGTCTGCCAGTGTTCCGACATACATCTCTGTCGCGTTATTCGGATCTACAGTAATTCCTGTAACCGGTGTGTTAGAAAGATTTGACAGTTCAAGTTCTGCAAGTGTGAGCATGTTCTTCACAGCACTTGTTGATTTTGCATCTAAGAATGTAATCTGAACTTCTTTTACTGCCTTATCACCTGTAAATTCAAATGTATATTTCTCCTGTTTTGATTCAAACTTAATCTCGTCTGATGACGTATCATCTGTATAGATCAGTTTTGCAGATACTTTGTGCAAATAACCGTTTCCTTCATTTGCGTTGGATACGACTACTTTGTTCAACGCCTCCGGATTCTTTAATGCAAGGTGCATTGTTGTAGGAAGGATAATGTAATCCGGAAGTTTTCCATCTACTTGGTTAGCCGGAATGTCCCATTTAAACTCAAAATCACGAGTAAATTTCCCATCAAACAATCCATTGTAATTTGCCTGCTGGATCAGTTTATTTACGTTCGGATTTTCCGGATCATCTGTCGGAAGTTTTTCATTTGTCATTGTGATATCAAAGTCTGACTGTCCAAACTTCTTCTCTGTTGCCGGCACGTCCGGGATTTCAATATTCGTATCAACCTTTGATTCGATCGTACTGTAGTTCGGTCCGATCAATGTTACTTTAGAAAGGTCGATCACTTTCGCATCTGTTGTAGAGATGTTTTCTTTTGCCTTCATTGTAATTGTAGCAAGCACGTCACTTCCGGCATAAAGTTCTTTGTCTCCACGGTTTGCAAATGCAAGGTTTACATATGCTCTGTCATCATACTCTTTATTAGCCGTCAGATTTTCCATCTGAGCAAGAAGAGGTGATACTTCACAAGAAACATATTGCACTTTGCTATTATCATAATTAATTACCTGTCCGAATGCATTAAGTCCTGCTACATTCTGCGCGTAAACGTCGATTGTAAACGTCTCGCCTTTCTTCACGCTGTCGCTGCTTGCAAGAAGCATAGCTTCTCCCGAAACACTATCCGTCTTCTTCGTTCCGCCATCTAACTGGAACATTGTGAATGCGTAATCATAAACATCATAGATATTGTTCATGTTAATATCGCCGTAACGGCTCTTGATCTGATCTGCAAACAACTTATCTTTTTCACATACACCAAGATAATTTTTCATATTTGTATAATCAGCATCCGTAACCGCCTCAGCCTTATTGGTACTTCCGACAGCAAACGCCCCTGTGTTTTCTTTCTTATATACTTTAATCTCACTTGCCGAGAAGAAATTACCGAGCGCTTTAAGTGGTGTAAACCGGATATAGCGCGCTCCGCAATCCAGCTTATCCATCAACTTCATATCTTTATTTACTGCCCATTTGTATGTTTTTGCCTCTGACCAATGTACACCATCGAGACTTGTCTCTAATTTCATTTCCTCAACAGTTCCATTGCCTGCATCATCACGCGGATAATACTCAATCTTATCAATTTCATATGCTTTTCCGTAATCTACAGTAAGAGTCTGTCCGATTGCATTTCCATCTGAATGGAAACCACCATCAGATTTCTGGAACGTTCTGTCAAATGCCAAATCAGCACTGTGATTTCCGTACAGACCGCCTGTCCATGTGATTGTCTGCGGAGCCGGTGTATCTTTCCACGGATCTTCTGCTGACTGGAACGTCTTCTCTTCGCTCCATTCAGAATATCCTTCTGCATTTCTAGAACGAACTTTATACTTATGCTCTGAGTGATATCCGAGATCTGTATGTGTATATGTCTCCACATCTCCTACAGAGAATACAACTCCGTCAACAAGAAGCTCGTAAGTTGTCGCATCAGCTACTTTATTCCATGCAAGAGTGATGCTTGTCGGTGTCTTTGCTTCCTCATTTTCTGTCAGAGTAGGAACTGTAAGGTTCTTATTCAGTTTATCCTGCGGAAGTTTTCCGTCATTTTCAAATCCTTCAAGTACTAATGTCTGAGCAACACTCTTCGCATCTGCCTGTGCAAATTTCACATACAGTTTCGGTGTTCTCTTCACATCTTTTACAAGGTTCGCAATCTCTGTTTCTTTTTCCGATGCATATGTCTCGATTGCTGGAGATTCATCATAGAAGTAGACTGCTTTACCTGCTTCAGCCGATTTTTTATCAAAGTCTGCTTTGCTCTGCACTTTATCGAGAGTCAATGAATCACTTCCGTTTTTCGCTGTAACTTTTGTAGGTTCTTTGGATACATTTACAACAAATGTTGTATTTTTGTCTTTCTTGTATCCAGTGTAGTTTCCTGTTGATTTTTCAGCAGTAAGCGTTGCTGTTCCATCTTTTACCTCAGATGTATACTTGGTAGATACATGAGCGCCGTAAGAAGTTTTCGTAATTTTTCCATAATCGCCATCTTCTTTCAGATCATTTTCCACAAATTTTCCGTCATCTTCAAACATCGTGTAAGATGTTTTTCCATCCGGCCAAAATTCGACGATACGGTTTTCTTTCTTAATCTGCTCCGGTGTATTATTTTCTTCCCACATTGGAATAATAGCACCGTTTTTCACAAATACAGGAAGTTTCCAAAGTGGAGCTGCAAAGTTGTTGAGAACCTGTCCTCCCTGATACTGCTGACCTGTGAAATAGTCAATCCACACTTCTTTTGAATCCGGAAGATAAATATTATTTCTTACATCATTTCCCTTATCATCTGCAGCAGTGCTCTTATAAATCGGAGCTACAAGAAGATTCGATCCAAGCATGTACTGATACTGCATTTCTTTACTGCTTGCATAACTGTCGTCCGGATATTCAAGGAACATTGCTCTTATAAGCGGCAGTCCTGTATCTCCATTGCCTGTATCAATGTTTGCCGCCGAAGCTGCCCCAGTATAAATATACGGAAGAAGCTGTGCTTTTGTTTTCAAATACATACGGTTGATTCCTGTATATGGATCTCCAAACGTATATGGCATCTTCGCATAAGTTCCCCAACCGTCCATGTTAAGCATAAGTGGTGTAAATGATTTCCACTGATAATCTCTTGTAGCAATCAACTGATTTCCACCGAAGATACCATCCATATCACTTCCTATGTTTGGGTTACCGCTAAGAGAAGTTCCGATATATGTAGGAATGTGAAAACGGATGTATTCCCATTCACCGCCGTACTGGTCTCCTGTCCAAATACCACAGTAACGCTGCGATCCTGCCCATCCGTCAAGAGAGATAATGTTCGGACGTACCTTACCTTCTGTTGTAGCAATATCGTAAGCTGTCTTCACACCGTCAAGCTGCATGGAATATCCATGTCCAACCCATGCAACATCTGTCTTCAATGTAGAAACACCACCGACTTTAACTTCGTTTTTAAAATCACGAAGAAGCTGCCATTCTGTCTTCGGATTAGAATCCGGTGTCAGATAACTCTGTGTCCAAAGTCCTGTTGCTACCCCTTTTTCATTTGCATATTTTGTAAAGTCTGCAAGATTCTGTACGTTTGCCGCTACTGCCGCCAATCGTTCCTGAGAGCTTTTTCCTTCATTATCAACGCCGCCTGTCTTGCCATATCCGTTCTGACCGTATCCCGCACCATATCCGTCATTTGGGAGAAAATATCCAATTGGCATATCATATGTAAAATAATCGTCAATCACCTGTCTTGCCGAATACTTATAAGGAGCTTCTACTTTTGGATAGTTTTCGATGCCTACTGTTGGTTTCGTGCCGTTCAAAGACTCAATGTTCATTCCATCTTTCGGTTTATATCCCGTAGACATTCCGCTCTCATACTTTGTCGTTCCTGCACTTGTGTAAGGTTCATTTCCTTTGATTGTCCAACCCTTCCCACCTTCTGTATCTGACCATGAATCACGGTTGTATGCGTTCAAGTGACCTTCATAAAACGCATATTCGGGAAGGAGAACCGGATTACCTGTTACATGATAATACTCACTCAAAAGTTCCTGTGTTTTTTCACTGCTGTCTTTTCCATCAGAAACAAAATAATAAGCGTCAAACTCTTTTTCTTTATGAGTCGCTGTTACAGTATCTCCTTCACTCTTTCCAAAGTCATATTTACCGTCTGCAAATGTGTTTCTCAAAACACCATATCCACTTGTCGTGTAGTAAAATGGATTTGGAGATGCAACTCCGCCATCTGTCCAGTTACTTTCATTAGCAATATTTATCGTCTCGCCTGTATGTACGAATCTTCCATTCTGCGTACCTCCGCCATAGAAGTTCTCTCCATTGTTCTTCTTAAGAGTCTGCACTGTTGCCGAATTCGAGATGGACAATGCTTCTTTTTCTTCCATCACGACCTTATCGCCACTTAAAACTTTCATCTTCGCCGTAGCTTTATCGAATTCGACAGAAACCGATCCACTTTTAATCGTAATTTTTCCATCTTTATCCGAAATATCAGCCTTTGGATGTGAATAGTTAGAAGAGTCGTCTGAATACTGCTGAATCCTTCCGACATGAGCTTGCGATTTGGGAGTCGCATATTTCGAGAACTCGCCACTCGGATCTACGTTATATCTGAAGATCCCATCCTCAAGAAACGTAAGCTGCGCTGTAACGCCACCATTGAATTTCACAACAACGATATTGTCCTTGCTGCCTTTTTCCACTGACTCGACGCTTGTCAACTGCCCGGCAAACTCTTCCGCAGCTTTCGCCGGTATCGGCGGAAATGCTGTAAGCACCATGCCAAGCGCCGTAACAGTTACAGCAGCTTTCTTTCCTGCTCCTTTCATTTTCTTAGTCCATTTCATCTTTTTCCTTCTCCTCCTTTTCTACGGGTAAATTGTACAAAATGTTTGCATTTACCACTAAGTACTTTATTAT
>OHBZ01000164.1_pt1 | contig 33005 bp, 25 predicted proteins | sample 1577551 | NCBI WGS metagenome assembly OHBZ01 (sample SAMEA3879544, study PRJEB24766) | human gut metagenome | biome: human-associated habitat; feature: feces | place: USA | collected 1985/1987
GAACCGCCGTACACGGTTTTGCAGACCGCTGACTAAGCCACTCATCCAAGGAACCGTCTTTTCTCGTTTGCGGTTGCAAAGGTAGTACAAATTTTGAAACTACCAACTATCCACAGCAATTTTTCTTTGTACTTTTTTTCTTTACACCGCACTCCTTTCTTTTCTTTTCCATCATATCCTTTAGTTCACAGCCACTTACACAACTGTCACAAGGATTTCCACTATCTCGCGTACGACGAAAAAAAGTATAAATACCATATACCAATCGGACAATGCAGAGTACAACCAGTACCCCCACTACCCATTCTTGCCAATTATTCATACAAACAACCCTCCAATCTGATAAACAGTAAATGACACAATCCATGCCAATACCGTAGTATAGCAAGCTGCAAAAAGCGCCCATTTCCAACTTCCGGATTCCTGTTTGATAGCTGCCAATGCCGCAATACATGGAAAGTAAATCAAAACAAACAGCATATAGCAGAATGCAACCAACGGTGTTATCGGAATCCGTTCAGCCAAACTAACCTCATCAGCCTCCGGATCATCCACATATAAAACCCCCAAAGTACTTACCACCAACTCTTTCGCTCCTACCCCCGAAATCAGACCGATACCCAGTTTCCAATCAAACCCCATAGGCTTAATCACCGGTTCTATCGCATGCCCAAGCTGACCTATATATGAATTTTCCTGCTGTTCGGCTACCGTCTTATACGCATCATGATTCGGATAGTATCCCAGAAACCAAATGATAATAGAAGCAATCATAATAATTCCCCCCATCTTTTTCAAATATTGCGCCCCTTTCTCCCATGTATGACGAAAGATAGATTTTGCTGTCGGCATCCGGTACGGAGGAAGCTCCATCACAAACGGAGTATCGTCCCCTTTCACCAAAAACTTACTAAACAGTCTCGCTAACAAGACCGCCAAAAATATACCTATTGCATAAATACTCAACAAGACCAGACTCGCATTGTTCGGAAAAAATGCTCCTACCAATAATAAATAGATAGGCAGACGAGCACTACAAGACATCAACGGATTAACCAACATAGTAATAAGCCGACTTTTTCGATTCTCTATCGTACGGGAAGCCATAATAGCGGGCACGTTACATCCGAACCCCATAATGAGCGGAATAAACGATTTGCCATGCAGCCCCATTTTATGCATGATCTTATCCATTATAAATGCAGCACGTGCCATATATCCGGAGTCCTCCATCAACGATATACAGAAATACAGAATCAAGATGTTCGGCAGAAAAACAATCACACCTCCTACTCCGCCAACGATACCGTCAACCAGCATATCTTTCAATGGCCCTTCAGACATATTATTACGAATCAAATCACCAATCTGCTCAACCAGCCATTCAATCCCCATCATAGGATATTCGCCGAGTACAAATGTCCCTTCAAACATCAAATACATAAACAGGAAGAAAATAGGATACCCCCAAATACGGTGAGTAACGATAGCATCCAACACTTTGGTCGTCTGCGCCTGTTCTAAATGATTATCAGTAAACGTTTCTTTCAATGCACCACTGATGAAACCGTATTTCGCATCTGTTATGGCAGACTCACAATCTTCATTCATCGTGCTCTGTATGCGTTTCACCATCTTATCACGAATACCGACAATGCTTTCAGCATTCGGCAAAGTACGTACAAAACGTTCTATATCCGGATCATTCTCCAATAACTTAATAGAAAGAAAACGAGTAGAATATTTATGACGAATGTATTCATTCTTTGATACTTCCTCTTTCACAGCCTCAATAGCCCTCTCCAAATCGGGACCATGATTAATATGAATATGGCGAAAGACACGTCCGGTCTTCCGATGTTCCCGCACATAATCTTCGAGATGTTCCTCTTCATGGTGTTTCCGGTCTTCCAAAGAATCATGCCATTCAGTCAAATCTTTGAGAACTTCCGGATTCATATTTCCGTGTTTATCAAAGAAGTCGACTCCCTCATAAAGATTTATAACGACATGAAACAAGGTATCCAATCCACGATTTTTTTTACTGACAGTAGGCACCATAGGCACTCCGAACAATTTACTCAATAAACGATAGTCCAATGTATTTCCACTGTTCTCCAATTCATCATAAATATTCAAAGCCACGACCATGCGGACATTCATATCAATCAATTGAGTAGTCAGATATAAATTCCGTTCCAAATTGGAAGAGTCCACCACATTAATAATGACATCCGGAGTTTCGTCGATAATATGGCGACGAACATAAATTTCTTCGGGTGTATAAGCAGACAAAGAGTATGTTCCCGGTAAATCAACGATCCGGAAATGATAACCTTCGAAATCGAAATACCCTTCTTTAGCGTCCACGGTCACACCACTATAATTTCCCACATGCTCGTGAGCACCGGAAGCTAAATTAAATAAAGAAGTCTTGCCACTGTTTGGATTGCCGACCAAAGCGACATTAATGGTACGGCGTTTACCCAGCGCTAGCCGTTTCATGTCTTCTTCTTTTACAGAAATATCCTCAGGCAGTCCCTCGTGGTAAATAGTCTCTTCAGCCAATTTCTTAGCCTCTTCTTCACTGACTACCTCAATCATTTCGGCTTCCTGACGACGAAGAGAAATTTCATAACCTAGAACTTTATATTTAATGGGATCTCTTAGTGGAGCATTCAACAGCACTTCAACCGTTTTTCCCTTGATGAAGCCCATCTCCACGATACGTTTACGAAAACCACCGTGCCCCAATACTTTAACGATGACACCTTTCTCGCCTGTTTTTAATTCGGACAAACGCATAACTTTCAAAATTTTCGGCAAAGATAATTCATAACTTTGGAGCACGCAAATTATTTAGATTGTTTTTAAATAACAGATATTTCATCCACAAAATATCCATCTGCCATTAAAAACAAGCGACATTCACTTGAGATACTTCAATAAACCATTATCTTTGCAAAATATGATACAACATCGGGTTACACAATATATAGAAAAAGAAGGTTTATTCTCTTCCGAAAATAAAATTCTGGTGGCATTGAGCGGTGGTGCCGACTCAGTTGCATTGTTATGCATCCTGCATACAGCAGGTTACCGTTGTGAAGCTGCGCATTGTAATTTCCACCTGCGTGGTGAAGAATCAAATCGAGACGAGCAGTTCGTCCGCCAATTATGCGAAAAATATAAAATAAACCTGCATACCATTGATTTTGATACTACCCGATACGCAACCGAAAAACATATTTCCATCGAAATGGGCGCCCGTGAACTACGTTATAATTGGTTTGAAAAAACGAGAAAGGATTGCCAGGCGGATGTCATCGCTGTCGCCCATCATCAAGATGACAGCGTAGAAACAATATTGCTGAACCTCATCAGAGGAACAGGAATCACCGGTTTATTAGGAATCCGTCCCCGTAACGGAGTAGTCGTACGCCCTTTACTTTGTATTAATAGGGAAGAAATCATTCACTACCTTCAAAGTATCCAACAGGAATACGTAACCGACAGCACGAATCTGGAAGATGAATACACCCGCAATAAAATACGCCTCAACCTTCTTCCACTCATGCAGACAATCAATCCGTCCGTCAAAAACAACTTGATAGAAACCAGCAATTATTTAAATGATGTAGCCACTCTATATAATAAATATATAGAAGAAACTAAGACAAAAATCATTACAGAAGAAGGTATACGGATCAGTTCTCTGCTAAAAGAGCCAGCCCCCGAAGCCATCCTTTTTGAGGTGTTGCATCCATTAGGCTTCAACTCTACACAAATAAAAGACATCGCCAGTTCGCTCCACAGTCAACCGGGAAAGCAATTTTGCTGTAAAGAATGGAGAATAATAAAAGATAGAGAATTCTTGTTATTGGAAGCCGTTCAATCTGTAAGCAAAGCGACTCCTCCTTTTCAGCTGATCAGAGAAGAACAAGAATATACTTCCGACTTTCAGATTCCACAAGAGAAACAAACAGCCTGTTTCGATGCAGACAAACTGAATGAAGAAATCTGTTGCCGGAAATGGCAGACCGGTGACACCTTTGTGCCCTTCGGAATGAAAGGAAAGAAAAAAATAAGCGATTATCTGACCGACCGCAAGTTCTCTATCAGCCAAAAGGAACGTCAATGGGTACTCTGCTGCGGAGAACGCATCGCATGGTTGATAGGTGAACGAACAGATAACCGCTTTCGTATTGACGAAACAACTAAACGGGTGATTATCTATAGAATGGTCTGAGGAAGTTTCTGTTTTTTGAAACAGTCAGACAGCAAAGCTGCAAAAGGAGTATCATAGATTCGCGCTTTCTTAGTACAGGCTTTCACACAGGCACAACATTTGATACATTTAGTCTCATCCGTATGCAATTCATCTCCTTTCGTTATAGCTCCTACCGGACAACGCGTCACGCACAATCCACAATGAGTACACATACTCTCATTTTCTACCCACGGAGTACGGGGAAGAGGCATACCGCTTTTGCGCAACTTAATAACTTTTCTCAAAAAACGGAACAAAGGGAAAAAAGGCTGACTCGGACGTGTGATGGCGCGCACATCTACCGGATAAAGTTTATCCATATTCTCGGCAGCCTGCACCTTTTCCATTATTTTTTTTCCAAAATCCGCAGCAAAAGCCAAATCAAAATTATCAGGACGTCCGGCTGAGATCGGATGCTTGTCAGTACTATACGAATGCTCCCCTATAAAAGTAGCCCCGGCAATCACCTTCATTCCATGAGGTGTGGCAAAAGCGTCCAACTCCATCAAAGCCTTTTCATAAGCCCGATTTCCATAGACCGCCACCAACACCGTAGGAGCATCCAAACCACGAATGTTCCGTAAACGTTCCATCGCCAAAGGAGCGACATGCCCTCCATATACAGGAACTACCACAATGGCTAATGCAGATGTAGGAATCACAACTTCCTCCGCTGCTTGCTGAGTTACATTTATAGGAAAAATATTTTTTATACCTGCCCCTTGAACAATCGCTTCCGCTATTTGTTTAGAAGTATGGGTGGGCGAAAAATAAATTAAATAAGCTTCATTTACTGTCATACTATTTTCTTTTATCTAGCAAAGATACACTTTTACGTGGAAAAAAACGGTTGATTGTATATGAATCCAAAAAAAATTATTATCTTTGCCCCGTTGAAACATTCTACGATTCAACATATACATCCCTAATTCATAATAAAGAACAAACATATATGCTCACATATCTATGGCCATGAGCTATAGCAATACTGTCCATAATTCAGCAAAAAAGAAATATTAATAACTTACCATACTATATGTATAACATTATCCAATTAAACGACAAAGATCTGTCGGAACTTCAAATTATTGCCAAAGAACTAGGCATAAAAAAAACAGACTCATACAAGAAAGAAGACCTTGTTTACAAAATACTCGATGAACAAGCTATTGTAGGAGCCACCAAGAAAGTAGCCGCAGACAAACTCAAGGAAGAACGCAAAGAAGAAAAGAAAAAGCGCTCACGTGTAACTCCGGCCAAAAAAGAGGACAAAGTGGTTTCCGCAACAAAGACCGGAGAAGTTACAAAAACAAAAGAAGCTGCTACTGCAAAAGCACAGCAAACTCCCAAAGAAGAAACAACAAACAAAGAAAAAGAAACTCCCGCCGTTGAAACCAAAGCAGAAAACGCTGTTACTCCTAAACGTAAAGTAGGCCGTCCGCGCAAAAATTCAGATACAACTGATAAAAAAGAAGTTGAAGAAACGAAGCAAGTAGCTTCCAATAGTGTCGAAGCGAAGCCTGTAGTTGCGGAGAAAACACCCGAAACAACGGAAAAAACAGCTCCGGCACAGCAACCATCTGCCGAGAAGAAAGAAAAGCCTAGCAAACCCACTGTGGAAAAAGATAAACCCGCTGCAGAAAAAACTGTAGAAAAAAAGGTGGTTGCCAAACCGCAAAAGAAAGCTGAACCGGTTATTGACGAAGAAAGTAATATCCTGACCGGTGCTGACGATGATGATTTCATTCCAATTGAAGATCTGCCGTCTGAAAAGATTGAACTTCCGACAGAACTCTTCGGTAAATTTGAAGCAACAAAGACAGAGCCTGTGCAATCAGCTCCCGAACAAGTAGCCCCACCTCAGCAGCAACAGTCTCAATCTCAACAACAACGTCCACGCATTGTCCGTCCACGCGACAACAATAATGCAAACAATAACGCTAATAATAATTTCCAGCGTAACAACAACCAAAATCAAGGCCAAAATCAGAATCAGCACCAACAACGCTTGCCAATGCCACGCGCTACGCAGCAAAACAATGCGAGCGAAAACCTTCCGGCACAGCAACCGCAAGAGCGTAAAGTGATTGAGCGTGAGAAACCTTACGAATTTGATGACATCCTAAACGGAGTAGGAGTTTTGGAAATTATGCAGGACGGATACGGTTTCCTCCGTTCGTCCGATTACAATTATCTTTCCTCTCCGGATGACATCTATGTATCGCAATCTCAAATCAAATTGTTTGGCTTGAAAACAGGCGACGTAGTAGAAGGAGTGATTCGTCCGCCTAAGGAAGGAGAAAAATATTTTCCGCTAGTAAAAGTCTCGAAAATCAACGGACGTGACGCTGCTTTCGTTCGCGACCGTGTTCCTTTTGAACACTTAACCCCTCTCTTTCCGGATGAAAAGTTCAAACTCTGCAAAGGCGGTTATTCTGATTCTATGTCTGCCCGTGTAGTAGATCTTTTCGCTCCGATCGGTAAAGGTCAACGTGCACTGATCGTTGCTCAGCCTAAGACAGGTAAGACTATCTTAATGAAAGACATCGCCAACGCAATCGCAGCCAATCATCCCGAAGTATACATGATTATGTTGCTTATTGACGAACGTCCAGAGGAGGTGACCGACATGGCACGCAGCGTAAACGCGGAAGTTATCGCTTCCACTTTCGACGAGCCGGCAGAACGTCACGTGAAAATCGCGGGTATCGTATTGGAAAAAGCAAAACGTTTGGTAGAATGCGGTCATGACGTAGTAATCTTCTTAGACTCTATCACCCGCCTGGCACGTGCATACAATACTGTCTCTCCTGCATCAGGTAAAGTACTTTCCGGTGGTGTTGATGCAAATGCACTTCACAAACCGAAACGTTTCTTCGGAGCTGCACGTAACATCGAAAACGGTGGTTCACTGACTATCATTGCTACCGCCCTGATTGACACCGGTTCTAAGATGGATGAAGTTATCTTCGAAGAATTTAAAGGTACAGGTAACATGGAATTGCAGCTTGACCGCAACCTGTCTAACAAACGTATCTTCCCAGCTGTCAACATCACTGCATCCAGCACTCGTCGCGACGACTTGTTACTTGACAAAACAACTCTTGACCGTATGTGGATATTACGTAAATACCTTGCAGATATGAATCCGATTGAAGCTATGGATTTTGTAAAAGACCGTTTGGAAAAAACCAGAGATAACGATGAATTCCTTATGAGTATGAACAGCTAAAAAGGAAATCAACAAATATAATTCTTAAGAATGCAGATTAACACAGATTGCCGCAGATTAATTCTTATTATCTGTTCCAGTCTTGTGTTAATCTGCATTTTAATTACAGCCTATTCTACTTCTCTCCTCCTCGGCACTATTCCATTTTTGTACAAATTACTATCACTGACGTCCAAAACAACTCCCCTAGTCTTTTCTGCATTCTCTTTTTTGCTACTTTTGCTTCCAAATCAATTATTACTTAATTCTAACCAGAAATGAAAACGATTTATCCATTCATGGGATTAGCCTTATGTAGCGTAACAACTCAGGCGCAAGAAAAGCCCAATTTCCTGATTATCCAATGCGACCATTTAACACAACGTGTCGTAGGAGCTTACGGACAAACACAAGGTTGCACCCTCCCTATGGACGAAGTTGCTTCCAGAGGAGTGATCTTCTCCAATGCCTATGTGGGCTGTCCCCTCAGCCAACCTTCACGTGCAGCGTTATGGAGTGGTATGATGCCTCACGAAACAAATGTACGCTCCAATTCCAGTGAACCTATCAACACACGCATACCAGAAAACATACCGACATTAGGAAGCCTTTTCTCCGAAAACGGTTATGATGCAGTACACTTTGGAAAGACTCACGACATGGGTTCACTAAGAGGTTTTAAACATAAAGAACCGGTAGCCAAGCCATTTACCGATCCGGAATTTCCAGTCAACAACGATAGCTTCCTGGATGTAGGAACTTGTGAAGATGCAGTAGCCTATTTAAGTAATCCTCCCCAAAAGCCCTTTATTTGCATTGCCGATTTCCAAAATCCACACAACATATGCGGATTTGTAGGAGCAAACGAAGGAGTACACACCGATCGTCCTATTAGTGGTACTCTCCCCGAACTACCTGCCAATTTCGACGTAGAAGATTGGAACAACATACCTACTCCAGTACAATATATTTGTTGCAGCCATCGACGAATGACACAAGCCTCACATTGGAGTGAAGAAAACTACCGTCATTACATTGCCGCTTTCCAACATTATACAAAAATGGTATCCAAGCAAGTAGACAGCGTTTTAAAAGCACTCTATTCCACACCTGCCGGTAAGAATACTATTATAGTCATCTTAGCCGATCACGGTGACGGAATGGCCTCCCACCGTATGGTAACTAAACACATCAGTTTCTACGATGAAATGACAAATGTTCCGTTTATCTTTGCAGGACCCGGTATCAAACACCAGAAGAAGCCCGTAGACCATCTTCTCACACAACCGACACTCGACCTCTTGCCTACCCTTTGTGATTTAGCAGGAATTCCCGTCCCAGCCGAAAAAGCTGGAATCAGCCTTGCCCCGACATTAAAGGGAAAAAAGCAGATGAAAACTCATCCGTATGTAGTATCCGAATGGCACAGCGAATATGAATATATCACTACTCCCGGACGCATGGTACGTGGACCAAGATACAAATACACCCACTATTTGGAAGGTAACGGAGAAGAACTTTACGACATGAAGAAAGATCCGGGAGAACGTCAAAATCTCGCTAAAGATCCTAAATATGTCAAAATTCTTACAGAACACCGTGCAATGCTCAATGACTATATCAAACATAGCAAAGATGATTACCGTACTCTGAAAGTGGACGCTGACCCACGTTGCAGAAAACATGCTCCAGGTTATCCCAATCACGAAGGTCTCGGAGCACGCGAAATTCTCAAAAATAAAATAAAATAATAAAAAGAGCGAGGATTGTTTTGTAATCTTCGCTCTTTTTACTTCTTTTGCAGATGAACTAACGGGCAAGCAGCTAATTATTAAGTGAATAAGCACAAACATCATATTATAGCAGTAGCTGTAGCCATGCTTATATCTGTTACTCTATATGCGGCGCACACCAACCAGGCACGCCTGTCTCTGCTAAAACCGTTAATCAAATACAATACACCATTCAGTACCGAGATTTCTACCGACAGTATCACTGTATGGGAGAAATTACTGGAACCCGAATTAGAAGAACAACAACATTATTCACTTTTATTCCAACTAAAGCTACTGACTGTCCGGGCATTAATTACAGAAGGTCATTTCAGTTTGGCCATAGACAAAGCGAACTCGATGTATCAAAAAGCGAAAGAGATGAGTTACCCGCTAGGAACAGCACTTTCGCTGCAAGCAATCGGAAATACTTACTTAAATTCATCAACGCCTTTAGCGGCAATAGAATCTTATAAAGAAGCATTAGAGATCATCTCCAAAGTACCTGATGCAGACCAATATGCCAAGACGATTTTAACTTGTATTATTCTGACAAAGCTTAAATTCTGGCAAATGGCAAATATAGAAGCAGATATCCGGCAATTGGAATCTCTTTCAAACAAAGACAAGAATCTAGGAGATGTTTTTTATCTTAATTATTGTCAGGCATTCTATAATATTCAGACGCATCACCTACCTGAAGCCCTTAATTATTTGCAACAAGCCGAGTCTATAAACCGACAATGCCAACATTCCTATTTCTTTTTGATGATCGAATATCTGTATGCTTGTTACTATACCGAATCAAAAGAATACACTAAAGCATTAAATATATTCGATACTATTTTATCACACACTCAAACAGCCGGTTCATACAAATCTCTTCTCATACTACAAGAACGAGCTCAGTTACTGGCATTGATGGGAAAGAATGAAGAGGCATGCCAAGCCTACGAATCCCTTAACACACTCAAAGACTCATTGGATGCAACGAATTATATCCGGCAAATCAATACGCTTCATGCTCTTTACCAAATTGATAAAAATGAACTGGACAACCTAAACAGGCAAAAAATAATTCTCTATTGGAGTTGGCTCACGATCTCGTGTATTGTTATTAAGGCTTTGGAGGAGGCTTACCGAATGCTTACTGCAAAAGACCATCCCGTAGACCGAATTTCAGTACTGTCACAGTTAATATCAGTCACTAAAGAAAAGAAAGATAATCAAAGACTACTCAAATATATACAAGAACAAGAAAATATACTTCACAAACATATTGCCGAGAACCCTTCTTTGAAAGAGGGATTTACCGATGCATACCTTTTCAATGAACTTTTTTACAGTTATTATTATCTGAATATCAACGCTCCCGAACAAACATATCCCCATCTGATAAAATCTAAGGAATACTTAAATAAGAATACATATTTCACATACAGAATACTCTATTTCGATACACTCGCTCAATACAACCGAGCTATAGGAAAGTATCAGCAAGCCTTGAATTATATCGATACAACATTGACAATGCTGAAAAAGAATTTTCCCAACGACTATGCCGAACAGTTACTTGAAAAAGCAAGAATATGGAAACAGGTAGGGCAAAATGAGAAAGCTATCCTATTCTACGAACAGGCGTTGTCCCTAAAAGATTCTGTCACAACAGTACTTTCAAACACCCAGATGAAACAGATAAAAAAGAGATACAATATAGAAAAGAATGAATTAGAACAGGAGAAACGAAATAACAGGACTCAGCTCCTATATCTAGTTTTTATATTCGTTATTCTGATTTTGCTGTTTATTTTCATGGCAAGGCTCTTCATGATACGCAAAGCTTTAAAACATTCGGAATACGAAATCCGGAAAGCTATGGAAGCTGTACGACAAACCAACGAAATGAAAAATCGCTTTTTGTCAAAAATGAGTTATAATATCCGTACTCCGCTCAACAATGTGGTCGGTTTTTCACAACTCATTGCCTGCGAACCGAATATAGACAAGGAGACAAGACAGGAATACACTAATATCATACATCAAAGTTCGGAGAAATTAATGAAACTCGTCAATGACGTTCTCGATTTATCCCGACTGGAAGCTCAAATGATGAAATTTCAAGTACAAGATTATGATGTCATCGAACTATGTAAAGAGGTGTGTTATATGGCACGTGTACAAAATGAGCAAACAGGTATTAATGTCGATTTCTCTACCGAGATAGATAGTCCAATAATCATCCATACCGATACAAGACGACTGACACTGGCTTTACTCAGTGCATTGGTTTATCCGCAAGAGCATCGACAAGAAAGGAATATCCGCTTCATATTAAGTCGGGAAGGAGACGTATTACATTTCCAAATCAACAATTCACCTTTGGCAGACCCTTCGTTTGTATCGCAAGAGACCATCATACGGCATGATATCAACCTGTTATTATTACAGCATTTCGGTGGAAACTACTTCATAAATCAGAAAACTCCTGAAAATCCGGAAATAGTTTTCATCTACCCTATTGGTTCCGAATCGGAATAAAGCGTTATCTTTGCAAAATGTAAACTTAAACGCTTAATTATGTATACCAACAAACAAATTTGGAGTGTCAGTTACCCGATACTGCTAAGCTTGCTGGCACAAAATGTTATCAATGTCACTGATACGGCATTCCTCGGACACGTAAGTGAAGTAGCACTCGGAGCTTCCGCAATGGGAGGATTGTTCTATATATGTGTATTCACCATTGCATTCGGATTCAGTACCGGTTCACAAATAGTTATTGCCCGGCGTAATGGCGAGGGACGTTATACAGATGTAGGTCCGGTTATGATTCAGGGAGTCATATTCTTGTTTGCTATGGCATTGTTGCTGTTCGGCTTCACCAAAGCATTCGGAGGAGACATCATGCACTTGCTCATTTCTTCCGAGTCCATTTACGAAGGGACAATGGAATTTCTGGACTGGCGTATCTATGGTTTCTTCTTCTCATTCGTCAACGTTATGTTCCGGGCGTTATATATCGGTATCACGCGCACCAAAGTATTAACAATCAATGCTGTTGTCATGGCACTGACCAATGTGATATTAGATTATATGCTGATCTTCGGAAAGTTTGGTATGCCCGAAATGGGAATTAAAGGAGCTGCTATTGCATCCGTACTGGCAGAAGCCTCCTCTATTCTCTTCTTCCTCATCTACACATATATCACAGTCGACTTGAAAAAATACGGTCTGAATCGATTACGCACATTCGATCCGGCGTTATTGATACGGATTCTGAGTATTTCCTGTTTCACAATGCTACAATACTTCCTGTCGATGGCCACTTGGTTCGTATTTTTCGTAGCCGTTGAACGATTGGGACAGCGGGAACTGGCTATCGCCAACATCGTCCGGAGTATTTATGTAGTATTGCTAATCCCAGTCAATGCGCTGGCAACCACGACCAATAGCCTTGTGAGCAATGCTATCGGTGCAGGAGGTATCCGATACGTAATGCCGCTCATCAACAAAATCGCCCGGTTCTCATTTTTCATTATGCTAGGGCTGGTTGCACTATCAGCATTGTTCCCACAGTTCCTGCTTTCCATTTACACCAGTGAAAACGCACTCATTACAGAATCCGTACCTTCAGTATATGTCATCTGTTGCGCCATGCTGATTGCATCGGTAGCCAATGTCGTGTTCAATGGTATCTCAGGAACAGGAAACACACAAGCGGCTTTGTTGCTCGAAACGATCACAATAATCATCTACGGCTCATATATCATCTTCATTGGAATGTGGCTGAAAGCACCGATTGAAATCTGCTTTACAATTGAGATACTGTACTATACCTTACTGCTGATAACAAGTTATATTTACCTCAAAAAAGCAAAATGGCAGAATAAAAAGATATAAATACGAGAGATTTTTGTACATTTGCAGGCTCAAATATTAATTAGTAATTAAACAACTATGTTCGATAATTTAAGTGAAAGACTAGAACGGTCATTCAAGATTCTGAAAGGTGAAGGCAAAATCACCGAAATCAACGTAGCGGAGACGCTGAAAGACGTACGCAAGGCTCTTCTTGATGCCGACGTAAACTACAAAGTGGCTAAGAATTTCACTGATACGGTGAAAGAGAAAGCGCTTGGTCAGAACGTGCTTACGGCAGTGAAACCGAGCCAGTTGATGGTGAAGATTGTGCACGACGAACTTACTCAGTTAATGGGAGGAGAGACAGCCGAGATTAATATCGATTCTCGCCCGGCAGTAATCCTGATGTCAGGTCTGCAAGGTTCGGGTAAGACTACTTTTTCCGGCAAATTGGCACGAATGCTGAAAAGTAAAAAGAATCGCAAACCGTTGCTGGTAGCTTGTGACGTATATCGTCCGGCAGCTATCGAACAGTTACGCGTATTGGCAGAACAAATAGAAGTACCGATGTACTGCGAACTGGACAGCAAAAATCCGGTAGAAATCGCACAGCACGCTATTCAGGAAGCTAAAGCTAAAGGATACGATCTCGTCATTGTCGATACCGCCGGACGTCTGGCAGTAGACGAACAAATGATGAACGAGATTGCAGCCATCAAAGAAGCAATCAACCCGAACGAAATTTTGTTCGTGGTAGACTCCATGACCGGTCAGGATGCAGTAAATACAGCCAAAGAATTTAACGATCGTCTGGACTTTAACGGTGTAGTACTGACCAAACTCGATGGTGACACACGTGGCGGTGCAGCTCTTTCCATCCGTTCGGTAGTCAATAAACCTATCAAATTCGTCGGTACAGGCGAAAAGTTGGACGCAATAGATCAGTTCCACCCAGCCCGTATGGCCGACCGTATTCTCGGTATGGGTGATATCGTATCACTGGTAGAACGTGCGCAAGAACAATATGACGAAGAAGAAGCTAAACGCTTGCAGAAGAAGATTGCAAAGAATCAATTTGACTTCAATGACTTCCTCAGCCAGATTGCCCAAATCAAGAAAATGGGTAACTTGAAAGATCTTGCCTCCATGATTCCAGGAGTAGGAAAAGCAATCAAAGATATCGATATTGACGATAATGCGTTCAAAAGTATCGAAGCTATCATTTACTCCATGACTCCGGCAGAGCGTTCCAACCCGGAAATATTGAACGGTTCACGTCGTACACGTATCGCCAAAGGTAGCGGAACGACCATTCAGGAAGTCAATCGCCTGCTGAAACAGTTTGACCAGACTCGCAAGATGATGAAGATGGTTACCAGCAGCAAAATGGGCAAAATGATGCCGAAGATGAAAAGATAATCCACCAATAAATACCTTGAAAATATGACACTGATAGATGGGAAAGCAATTTCCGAACAAGTGAAACAAGAAATTGCCGCTGAGGTAGCTGAAATTGTTGCACGCGGTGGTAAACGCCCGCACTTGGCAGCTATCCTCGTAGGGCACGACGGTGGCAGTGAAACATACGTAGCCGCCAAAGTAAAAGCCTGCGAAATTTGTGGATTCAAATCTTCTCTTATTCGTTATGAGAGTGATGTGACTGAAGAAGAACTGCTGGCCAAAGTGCGTGAGCTGAATGAAGACAATGATGTAGACGGTTTTATCGTTCAGCTTCCGTTGCCGAAACATATCTCCGAACAGAAGGTAATCGAAACAATCGACTACCGTAAGGACGTGGACGGTTTTCATCCGATCAATGTAGGTCGTATGTCTATCGGACTTCCTTGCTATGTATCTGCTACTCCTAATGGTATTCTTGAATTACTGAAACGCTATCAGATAGAAACTTCGGGTAAAAAGTGCGTAGTTCTCGGACGTAGTAATATCGTAGGCAAACCAATGGCTGCATTAATGATGCAGAAAGCATATCCGGGAGATGCGACTGTTACCGTATGCCACAGCCGCAGCAAAGATCTGGTAAAAGAATGCCAAGAAGCCGATATCATTATCGCTGCTTTGGGACAACCTAATTTCGTAAAAGCCGGAATGGTGAAAGAAGGCGCGGTAGTAATCGACGTAGGTACCACCCGCGTACCGGATTCCACTAAAAAATCCGGATTCAAACTGACAGGTGATGTTAAGTTCGACGAAGTGGCACCCAAATGCTCCTACATCACTCCGGTACCAGGTGGTGTCGGACCGATGACGATTGTATCGTTAATGAAAAATACACTTTTAGCCGGTAAGAAAGCCATCTATCAATGAGATACACATTGTTCTTGGTAATCATATTTCTCTCCTTGTCTTGCACTTCACGGTCGCAGACAAGGAGAGATTCTATTAATAACAACTCGCTTGACACACTCTCGGCTAGCAAAAGTTGCATACCTGCCGATACTCTCCGTATTCTCTTTGTGGGAGACCTTATGCAACACCAGGGGCAGATTAATGCAGCACGAACCGCTAAAGGATATGACTATACTACCTGCTTCGAGTATGTCAAAGAGGAAATAGGGAAAGCAGACCTCGCCATAGCTAATCTTGAGGTGACCTTAGGAGGAAAACCATACAAAGGTTATCCTGCTTTCAGTGCACCGGATGAGTTTCTCACCGCCATACACAATGCCGGATTTAATGTCCTTGTCACAGCCAACAATCATAGTCTTGACCGTGGCAAACCGGGATTGGAACGTACGATCCGCTTAATCGACTCCTTGTCCATTCCTCACGCCGGAACATATATAAATCCCGAAGAACGTGAAAAGAAATATCCACTCATTCTTGAAAAAAACGGATTCCGCATTGCTCTACTCAACTATACGTATGGTACGAACGGCATATACGTTACTCCTCCTAACATCATCAATTATATTGATACCGCAATCATTGCCAAAGATATAGAAACAAGTAAAGTAATGAAACCCGATGTTATTATCGCCTGTATGCACTGGGGAATCGAATACCAGTCGTTACCGGATAAGGAACAGAAATTCCTTGCAGACTGGTTGATTCGAAAAGGAGTAAACCATGTGATCGGTTCCCACCCTCACGTTGTTCAGCCAATTGAAGTTCGTGAAGACAGTGTGACAAATGATAAAAATCTTGTAGTTTATTCATTGGGAAATTATATTTCCAATATGTCTACACGTCACACAGATGGAGGACTTATGGTAAAGATGGAGTTGGTAAAAGACAGCATAACCCGTCTCAACAAATGTGAGTATAGTTTAGTATGGACTGCCCGACCTACACAATCAGGAAAGAAAAATCACCAATTACTCCCTGTCAACTTACCGACAGACTCCATTCCGGTAAATGCCCGTAACTCTCTGAAGATCTTCGTAAATGATACGCGATCCCTCTTCAGCAAGTACAATCGAGGAATAAAAGAATATACTTTTTACAAAAAAAAGTAGTAGAATCTTTTGGAGATTAAAAGATAATATCTATCTTTGCACCGCGTTAGAGAAACGCAGATATGGTGGCTGTAGTTCAGTTGGTTAGAGCGTCAGATTGTGGTTCTGAATGTCGTGGGTTCGAGTCCCATCTGCCACCCAACAAAAACCCTTGTAAGTTAAATACTTATGAGGGTTTCTTCTTTTATGGGTAGTAAGTATTTAGAGACTTAAATCATGCTAAATATCGCCTAATCTTCCTTGTTGTTGACCTATTGTTGACCCCCAATTAATAGATTAAGATGCTGACAATCAAGGCAGAAGTCCAACGGGACAAACAAAGAAGTGACGGTACTTACAACGTCAAGGTGAGATTTACACAGGACAGAAAGGTTAAAAGGCTATCGAGCAGTCTGTTTGTAACCTCTAAGGATTTAACCAAGTCTTTCAATTTCAGGGAAGGTACTACCGTAAAAAGAGAGGTGGATAAGCTAATCCATACTTATCAAGAGAAGTGTGCTAAACTCCAATTAGAGGTAAATCACTACACTTTGGATGAGATTTTTTCTTTCCTCAAATCGGAACGGGAACAGACGCAGTCCATAGACTTCATTCAGTATTGTAAGGAGTGGTTGGAGACGACAGACATCAAAGGGAAGAAGAATTATCAGTCTGCCCTCAATTCCTTCATGAGCTACTTAGGCAAGGAACATTTGAAGACAGATGAAGTGACCTCTCAACTTCTAAATGGCTTCAAGGCACATCTCAATATCAAGAGAGAGAAGCAGGTACTTCAACTGCAAAAGCAGGGTAAACGAATACCTTCCAACAGAACAGTTTCACTCTATCTGGGAAGTATAAGACACCTCTTCAATGAAGCCAAGAAGAAGTATAATGACTATGATAAGAACATAATTCTGATACCGCACTCTCCATTTGAACACGTTGAAGTTCCCAAGCAGGAAGCTACACGCAAACGAGCATTAACGGCAGAGACAATAAATCAGATATTAAAGTTACCCTATATCATCAATGCTAATGGTAAGGAGAGAATCTGCCCTTTCAATCTTGCTAAGGACTGTTTCATTTTGTCCTTCTGCCTAATGGGAATGAACTCCGTTGATTTACACAGTTGTGATGAAATTGAAAACAATACAATTACCTATTACCGGAGCAAGACGACAGGCAGAAGGCTTGATAGGGCTAAGATGAAAGTTGACGTTCCTTCTGTTTTGTTGTCTCTCATGGAGAAGTACAAGGACTATACAGGCAAGCGGGTGTTCAGATTCTATCAGATGTATAATACCGCCAACAACTTCAACAGAGCCATCAATCTTGGGCTAAAGCAGATTGGCAAGATACTAAAAATTGATGATTTGGAGTTCTATGCAGCAAGGCACTCATGGGCTACCATAGCACTCAACAAGGTAGGAATTGACAAATATACAGTCCATGCAGCGTTAAACCATGTTGATGAAACAATGAGGGTAACGGACATCTACATTGAACGGGATTTCGTCAATGAGAACAGGGCTAATGCGAAGGTCGTGAAGTACGTATTTGGAGAACAGCCGTAAATATTATATGGAATTTGTTTGGAGTTTACGATTATGTTGTTACCTTTGCAGCGGAACTCAAACGAATTGAGTTTGGTGTAGGTGGAATCGCTTTCCACACAAATTAATTAAGAGTCGATGAACAGACGTGTTCATATTATAAATGCTCACACCGAGGTATAACCTCTATAAGAAGCTAGTCAGCAATTAGAGTAAAATCTATCTACAATACGTAGCGGCTTCTGCAACTAAGTTGTCCGGATGATTCCGGAAGTCTTAACTTAGAATGACATATCACTTAAGTTTAATCATGGGTGAAGTGTATTCTATTGTAAGCAATGAACTTAGCTGTGGAAGCCGTTTCTTATGCCCGCACCTATTATTAATTAATTCACTCATTAAACATGAGAACTAACAAATTAAATCTTATCCAAGGAGATAGTACTCTCCGGATAAGTAAGACAAGGCAGAGCAACTCTGTTGATTTGCGAGTAATAAAATGGGCAGTAAATGCAGTATTGAATTTCGCTGAACTCACAGTAGTTCCCTATGTTACGCAAGGTATGCCCTACTTTTACTTTGTGGCAGACTTCCCGAACGGTTGCACGGAAGAAGACGGTACGTATGTCGATGAAGTTACAGTACAGGCGGTCTTCAACCTTCTTCAAGGTAAATGGGAAAACACGGACTACTTTGTGACCGAACATCCCGTAGTCGAGGATGAAGCCTTTGTACGGAAGTTGCTCGAACGCATGATGAACGAGACGAAGCGTTTCTACAAGAAGCCAGCCGTAACAAAGGACGGAATCACCTACTTTCGAGGGTATTACAGATTCTTTCGGGGAGTGATGAAGTTCAACATTCCACGAAACAAGAGTATTGATAAGTTCTTAACCGAGAAGGGATTCATAAACAGAAAGGAATTTATTTAAAAGTCTCAAATGATTAGGGAGAGGTATTGCGCCTCTTCCTTTTCTCCAACTAAGCACTTGAAGTAGTATTGTAGCCGGATAATTCCGGTTGGTATAAAACTCTTCAAGTGTCTATATAAGTAACATTTGAAGACTTTAAAACTAGATGATTATGGAATTATCATTTGATATAATCAACCTCGAACGTGAAGAACTGACAATCAGTAAAGGAGAAACACTCCTAGACCTTTATAAACGGGAAGGCTATCCCGACAACGGCACTCCGACCAATCGTATTATCGAAAAGGTTGAGCCGGGTATCGGTGCTACTTATGCCGAATTGGAATGCAAACGCAATTCAATCATTATCGAACCGACTGTGCCCGTGATTATAGGTAAGACGGAAGGCACTGACTACTTGGGGATATATGAGAAGACTACACCCAAGATGATAGAAAGCTACTTGAAGAATGACAAGTGTATGCCTAAGAAGTTGGTCACTACCCCCGAAGGGTATAAGAAGAAGTTAATACCTACATTTGAAAAGTTGAAAATCGACTGCCATAAGGATTACTTCTGCCTGTATGATGAATGTGAGAAATTGGTACAAGACACAGGGTATAGACCGGGGATTCGCATTGATGATTTTTTCGATTACGAACGTAAGGCATACGTATCGGCTACACCGTTGGGAACACGTAACCGGAAGTTCCTAGAGGGTGGATTTAAATGGTTGAGAATTGTACCGGACTACGATTACAAGAAGGAAGCGACTTTGATTGCCACCCGCTCATTTAACAAAACCCTGTTTGAAGAGTTGAGAAGATTACTGCCTACGTCCAAATGTATTTGTATCTTCTATAAGAGTACTGACGGCATCGCTGCCATTGTGCAAAAGTTATTAACGGAAGGATTGATTAAAGACGGAGATTATAAGGTATTCTGCTCGGATAAGAGCGTGAAGAAGTTGAAGAGAATGGAGCTGCATTATGCACACGATAGTTTGGAATTACCATTGGCTAAGATTAACTTCTTCACCGCACGCTTCTTCTCGGCTGTGGATATTAAGATTAACAAGTTGGTGGACATACTTGTACTTAGCAACTACAAGCAAGCCATACACACGATGATTGACCCGTTTACCGAAGCCGTTCAGATACAAGGACGTTTCCGTAACAAGTTGGACGGAGACAGAAGATATAACTCTCTGACATTTATCACCAATACTGACGACAAGTTGGAAGTCAAGAGTGACAAGGAAGTCGAAACGGAGATTGCAGCCAAACTGGAGACGTATGTCACCATAAAGGACAGATACGAAAATTCGGATGATGAGACTACAAGGAAAGTTCTTCAGGAGGAGTTGAAGAAACTTAGCTTTAACGAGTTCCTAAATGATGAAGATGAACTCACAGAGGAATCAATCGACCATGCGTTCAATGAAGAGCGGGTTAAAGGGTATTATCAATCTCCACAAGCACTAGTCAATGCTTACAATGAAACCGGACATTTCAGTTTACAACTAATAGATGACAGTCACGGAGTTGGGGAAGATGATAGGATTCCATTAAAGCAGCCCACTGATAAGGATGTATGGAAGTTCCTTGTAGCCCAATTGGAACGATTGGAGCGCAATAGACAGAGGATTCCCAATTTCGACTTCGATGCGGAAGTTCGGAAACTGGAAGCCATGCACAGTGAACATTACTTCATCATTGACGCCTACCTAAAGATTGGTAAAGCTCCGATTGAAGCAGCTAACTACTCAAAAAGTAAAATTGAGAAGGAATTGAAAGCCTACAATATCCAACAAGGCAAGCAGCGACGTTTCAGTTCAGATGTACTGGCAGAGATAGAGGACGAGTTTCAGAAGGAAGTCATAGGTCAATCTTATGTAGCCAAGTCTGACTTCATAGAAAGGCTTGGACGAATCTTTGAAGCTAACGGCATTACCTTCAAGGTTCGTGGAGACGGAAAAAAAGAGAGCGATACAATGTGTAAGATTACCGAAACAACAGTTGGTGATTACTTCGATTTCACTTTACACAACAGCCATAACCCGCCTTCATATAAACTTTTACGCTTTAAATCGGAGTTGGTACGAAACTCGTAAAAGGACATATATACCCTCTTTCAGGAAGTTTTATACCAATACAAATTCTGATTTTAAGTCGCTTTACAAGTTAAACAAATGACTCCTGCCCTATCGGGTATGGAGTCATTTTTCATTTATGAGCATTTCCGGTATCACCCTCATGCAACAGCTATCTCATCCTCCGAACTCAAAAATATAGGTACTTGAAATCAATACCCCCACCCCTTCTATTGAGGAAGTACTTTCTATTTGGACTTCATGTTTTGATAAAGTAAAATATTTGATTTGTCAGAAAGTACGTAGGGATATATCAGATGTATGTTGTGCGCTGAACTTCTGTGAAACTACTCACACCCCCTCACCAATTGGTAGGAGAAGTGAATGGATTACATGAATTGCCATTCAGTCCACAAACCTTTTGAATGTCTGAATATATAGACTTATCAATCATTGATATATGTCTACATATAAAGATACACAAAGGGAAGTGGCAAGAATGGTAATTCGTATTAAGTCCTCATTTCGTCCTTAAATACACTATTTACTAATCTATTATTATGCGTATGGAAGATTTAAAGATGTTATTAACGATTGGAGTAATTCTAATTGTACCTGTAGTCTTAATACCACAGTTCTTTATTGGATTGTTAATACTGACTGTGGCTTGCTTAGCTTTCAGACAGAGGAACTTCTAATATTAACTTTATAAATTACAGATTATGGAAACGTTACAGATTATGCCAGTACAAAGAACTAGTAGTATGAACTTTGGTGAGTATGCAGAAGAAGCGGTAATAGTTGAAGAGCAACCTACCAAACAGAAGCGACCGTTGTTCATTGAAGCCAACACGATTGAAGCAAGTTTGGAACATCTAAGGAATGATTGTATTATACCCGTATTCGCTAAAGACAACGAAGCTACATTGTCTCATGTGGCTTTCATTGAAGCGGTACAGGATGCAGCCAATACATTCTTTAGCGGTGAACAAATTGAACTGCCAGACATTCGTGTTTCTCATGTAATCAAAGGCAGGATTCCAGAAGCGATACATAAGCCAGCCAATCAGCTGTTAGAGAGTGACAAGACTATCTACTATGAAAGGTGCGCTTTCGTTATTGAAGTTCCTACTATCTATGAGACAGTACACGGTAACAGGCTAACCCTTACTATTGGTGGTGTCAGAGCCTACAACCACACTAATCTTTACTCAAAGAAAGGTGCGGAACGGTTTAAAGTGTTCATTGGTTTCACCTGTAAGGTTTGCACCAATCTATGTGTGTCTACAGACGGCTATCTTAGTTGCTTGGAAGTTACTAATACAAGGGATTTATATCAAGCTGTATTAGAGATGTTCCACAAATACGATGCAGCCAAGCACATACATTTGATGCAGACTTTAGGCAATACCAGTATGACAGAACATCAATTCTGCCAATTACTTGGAAGGATGAGACTTTACCAATCACTACCGCAAGGCTATCAAAAGGACATACCTAAAATGTTGCTAACTGATACACAGGTTAACAATGTGGCAAAAGCGTATATCAATGATGAGAACTTTGGCAGCTTGGGAAATGACTTGTCTATGTGGAAGTTCTACAACTTGCTCACAGGTGCTAATAAGAGCAGCTATATAGATTCATTCTTGGATAGAGCCTATAATGCTACAGAATTGGCAACGGGTATATGTTCCGCTTTACACGGTGACAACAAATACCAGTGGTTTCTTAGTTAGTGGTAACTCAATCTATGAAACTATGAGGAGTTTGTTCTACTTACTTGCTGTGATTGTTACGTTCTTTGTCAGTGTGCTATTATACCCAGTTATGATGATTGGGTATATTCTATTGATTGGCTATTGTCTTACTAAGGGGCAATAGTATTACTGAAAGGGTATCTATATACTATATATAGCTACTCTTTCCCTTTCAATGGTTGGTAGTATAATATTCACTTCTACTATTAGTGAACGTTTTACTAGTAGTCAGTAAGTTAGACATTCCAGTTTAAAATTAATATTCACTCTTATTAGTTTTACTATAAATCAGAACATTATGTCACTTAAGTATTCAAGTACAACAGCAGACTACCTGCAATGGAGTGAAGCAATGAACCTAATAAGGAAGTTGGCAAAGGATAGTAATTACAAGATGTCACTTCTTATTGCTTTGGGTTGCTTTACAGGTTTGAGAATCTCTGACATTCTAGCTTTAAGGTGGAATCAGATACTAGATGCAGACGAGTTTACCGTTACGGAGATTAAGACAGGGAAGCAGAGGACGATTAGGATTAATATGCAGCTACAGCAACATATCAGAGATTGTTATGAGCATATAAATCCAGTTGGCATAAATGCACCTGTATTGATAAGTCAGAAGGGGACAGTGTACACAGTCCAAAGAATCAATGTCATGCTGAAAGAGATTAAGAGGAAGTACAGGTTACATATAGGCAATTTCAGTTGCCATTCCCTTAGAAAGACTTTTGGCAGACAAGTGTACAACATGAACAACGATAGTTCGGAGCTTGCACTTGTCAAGCTCATGGAACTGTTCAATCATTCCAGTGTATCAATTACTAAAAGATACTTGGGATTAAGGCAAGAAGAGTTACTTAATACCTATGATTGTCTTAGCTTCTAATAGTTGGATTGGTATGAAAGTTCTAAATTCCTGTTTATATGGGGACTTGGCAAGTTTCATACCAACCTTGAATTATAGACTACAAGTGTCTCTCAACTTTTAATAAACAATAGTTCTTGCAAATATAAACATCTTTCGTAACTTTGTGGCAGTTTCAGCCTTTAGCGTTAGGGTTGACTTGTATTTATTACGAAAGGTGTTATTGATATTATCTTCTAAAGTCAAACTTCGCAACTTTGATTAATTGGAATGAAGATGATAGCAATAGCACCCATATCTGTTTGATTATGTTTCCCTCTATGGGATTTCATAGCTCTAAATAGGTGTGGGGTTGCTGTTGCTTTATCCATTCCAAAGGTATTGCGAAGACCTGACTTTAGGATGAAGTTAATAGTTCCCTGCACCTTCTATATTTAATAATGCCTACCGTAGGGGAACAGGTTGGCAGATTTAAATTTATATCAATTATGAAAACTTTGAGATTAATTGGAACGACCTTGTTAATGGTTGTATTGTGTTTGAACTTTACCGCTTGTGGTGATGATGATGAGGATGAAATTACATCAGACAATTTAGTAGGACGTTGGGTAATGATTCACCAACAAGGCTATGAGAAGTATGAGAATATGCCAAGCTTAAACAAAGAATGGAATGGTGCTCCCGAAGGTGATGATTTCGTGAACTTTACCTTTAATGCAGACGGGACATTTGACGAAGGAGAAGGTGGTAAATGGACATTACACGGTAATACACTCACTCTTAAATATTACTACAATGGAGAAGTAGACGAAGTGTATGACTTAAAAGTACTTGAACTATCTTCTTCTAAAGCTGTCTTAGAGATACAATACAAGGAAACTGAACATGGAAGTACTTATGAGTACTATAACAAGATGACCTATCAAAAGCAATAATCAACTACCTATAAAGAAGGCAGCATTTGAAGTATGATTCACTTGCTGCCTTTGTTAGTTCACTTCCTTCTCTTCTTAACCAACTTGTACTTATCCTTCTTAGCTGAATTTGAGAATAGTTGCTCTATCACCTCCCTTGTCACAGGTCTGTATATAATATCTGTATATGTGGTCTCTCTAATCTCTTGTGGTAAATAGGGAATCACGGTGCTCTTCTTTGCTGTTACTTGCATATAGGGTTAATGTTAATAGATTGGTAATTGAATCATCTGACAGTAAAGGTACTAAGAAGCAGGGGAAGAACATAACACATAGAGCGGAGTTTTAAATATGGCAGAACAGGCACACATATAAATAAGATTCTGCACCTTGATGTAATAATAAACAGTGATTTTGTTCTTGATATGAGGACTTATTGTTAACTTTGCAGAGTAAGTTCAATGTTGACCTATTGTTGACCTCTGAATTTACATAGAGATATTTAACGTGGTGGAAGCAAGGAAGTTCAGTTGGTTAGAGCGTCAGATTGTGGTTCTGAATGTCGTGGGTTCGAGTCCCATCTGCCACCCAAGATAAGTCCTTATAAGTTAAATACTTATGAGGGCTTTTTTATTGATGGTAGTAGGTATTTAGAGACTGAAATCAGGCTCAGTAGAAATTTAGGCTCAGCAGATTCTTCGATAAAAACAAGTTGGAATTCTTATCTCAATCTGTATTTTATTACAATACATGATGAAAATTGAAATTAAACTTATAACTTTGAAGAAAGTTAATGTGATACACCATGATACAGAAATTCTTGCAAACATATAAGGAGGCGTTCGGTAATGCAGTTCCACTTCCTGTCACTTTCGGATATAGCCATATACCTGTTACAGAGATAAATAAAATACCGCGTTGCATGATAGGTAGCATTCGCAAAGTATGTGAAGGTGATTCACTAACTCTAAGTGCCGACAATGTACTGTGCGGTGGAGGAAGCCTGTACACTGCCTTTGCCCCTATGCAAGAAAGGCTGCCCAAATTTGTGTCAGAAACGGAACACTACAAGCAGACTCCCGAACAAATCAAGAAATACATACATCGCTTAGACATCCACCTGACGGATAAGCCTTATTTGAATTTTGTCCGTATGGATAAACTATCCTCTCTCGATGAAATGGAAGGTATTTTGTTTTTCGCCACACCTGATATACTTTCGGGCTTGTGTACATGGGCTTTTTATGATAACGATGCAGATGATGCTGTATGTACACGGTTCGCATCGGGATGTTGTAGCATTGTGACCTTTGCCATACAAGAGAACCGGAAGAATGGTCGAAGTTGCTTTATCGGTATGTTAGATCCGTCCGCACGTCCGTTGATACCGACAAATGAGCTTACCTTTGTTATACCAATACACCGTTTCCATGAAATGATGCAGACGATGGAACATTCCGCTTTGTTCCAAAAGGCATATTCCATAGTAAGAAAACGAATAAATGGAGAGATAGGGAAATGAAAAGAACTTACGGAACGCGAAGTTGCCAAAAAGCTACAGCAGCCGCAGCAGCCACATTAAGTGAATCAACACCATACGACATCGGAATACGGACTACGTAATCAGCCTCAGCAATCGTTTCATGTGCGAGCCCATCCCCTTCACTACCCACCACAATAGCTAATTTAGATTCAGCCATCAAGATAGGATCATCAATGGAAACCGAATTATCTGTAAGTGCCATAGCAGCTGTACGAAAGCCCAAATTACTAAGATCAGAGAGAGAACCGTCCATCCATGTCCACGGAATACAGAAAACAGCTCCCATAGATACTCTGACCGCACGGCGATTCAACGGATCACAAGAATTGCGCCTCAGCAATACAGCATCCATCCCTAATGCTGCCGCCGAACGAAAAATAGCACCAATATTAGTGGCATCAACAACGCCGTCAATCACGACAATACGCCGGGCCTCATGACAGATTTCTTCCACCCTACGTAAAATAGGACGATGCATTGCACAAAGGACACCGCGCGTCAGAACATAACCAGTAAGCTTAGAAAGCAATTCCCTGCTACCAGTATAGACTGGTAAATCATTACTATATCGTTCTATTACATCAGAAGCATCACCAATAATATGTTTATGTTCACACAAAATTGCCAAAGGCTCATAGCCAGCCTCTAAGGCCCTTTTGATAACCTTCGGACTTTCTACTATAAAAAGCCCTTTATCAAGTTCAATGTGATAACGCAACTGAGCTTCAGTGAGAGCACTGAATATCTCAACTCCAGGATGAGATAAAGATGATATTTCAATAATAGGCATAATAGATTATTTATAAATTGCTACTTTAATAACCCCATCCAACTTGTTTTCAAAGACACGGTAAGCCTCCTCAATCTCATTCAACGGAAATCGATGCGTAATAAGAGGAGTAGTATCAATTTTCCCTTCCTCAATCAGTTTGAGAATCTCGGCACAATCACAACCATCCACTCCACCTGTTTTAAAAATCAAATTCTTGCCATACATATCAGGTAAAGGAAGAAGCTGTGGTTTATCATAGAGGGCTACAATCGTGACAATAGCATTAGGACGGGCACAATTCCAAGCCAAATGGAAGGAATCGTCACTCCCTGCCACTTCCAAAACAACATCTGCACCACCATGGTCACTGTTCTTGAGAACAAAATCCTTGCAGTTTTCCGGTTCAGTCACCAACACATCAGGATAATGCTCGCGGACAAACCGAATTCTTTCAGGAGACTTCTCACAGATAATAATGCGTTTTGGCTTCTTCAGCATCACACACAACAAAGTACAAATCCCGGTAGGTCCGGCACCGATAATCAGAACAGTATCTTCCTTGGTAATTTCCGAGATGCGTGTTGCCCAAAAACCTGTTGCAAGCACATCACCGACAAACAAAGCTTGTTTATCACTCACTGTATCCGGAATACGGTTCAAACCTTGATCCGCATAAGGAACTCTGACATATTCCGCCTGACCGCCATCAATTCGGCAACCTAAAGCCCAACCGCCATTAGGATCAGTACAGTTATTCACATATCCATGCTTACAGAAAAAACACTCACCGCAGAAAGTTTCGACATTCACAGTCACCCTGTCACCAGGCTTCACCGAAGTGACATCAGCTCCTACTTGTTCTACCACACCTACCATCTCATGCCCGACAGTTATTCCGGGCACAGCACGCGGCACACTGCCATGTTTAATATGAAGATCACTGGTGCAGATGCTACCAAGTGTTACACGCACGACTGCATCCCGTGAATCCTTTATTTCCGGTCTTGCTTTCTCCTGCAATTCAAACTTTCCGTGTTCAATATATGTGTATGCAAGCATAATATCCTCCTCGTTCATTAATATATACCTTGCAAAGATAATGATTTCATTGGCAAAACAAATCTCTTTTATCACGTTCAATACTCCCAAACCGAATCTCACTCTATATTTATAACAATACAAAGCTGAATAAAGTCATTCACTGTTTTTTCTACTTCAGCTTTGATATTCTGGAAAATATTCTTACTTTTATATCCTAAATAATAAATAAAAACAGCAGCATGACTTATTATATTTACACACAAGCCTATGATAGATACTTCCGAAAATCTGATTATTATAAAAGGTCAAATCAAGACTCCTGAAATAGAAAGTTGCCAAAATCATAATGGCAACTATAAGGTAGTATTCCGGAATGTTCCCAGTGCGTATACTTACAAAGAAGAAAATGTCCTTTGGCTGACTGATCCGGACAAACCGGACCCCAATAATTATCAAATAATCAGTAAAGGGAGAACTTTATCAAACATCAAAGCCTTATCTATTTTTAAGGCCGGATCACACAACTATTGGCACATTCGTTTTCTGAATGGTAAAGAGTATGATTACAGAGAAAAGGACTTAGAAATTATCGAATCATGCTTGGGAGAGAGTCGTTCGAAAAGTATATTCGAATATTTGAAGAAAGTTGCCGATGCGAACGAATTGAAAGCTGATGACGGAACGAAGCTATTGGCAAAACAATATGAAAAGATTCATTTCATCGCAAACAACAGAGCTATTGCTGTATATCTGAATCCTCAAAAATATAAAATGCAGACCCAGACTGCCTCAACCTTGATTTTTCCTTTCGGTTGTAATGCAAGCCAGCAAAAAGCAGTCCAGGCAGCTTTTGAGAATCAAATCAGTGTTGTGCAAGGACCTCCAGGAACCGGAAAGACACAAACGATTCTGAACATCATTGCCAATATCCTTGTGCGTGGTAAGACTGTTCAGATAGTATCTAATAATAACTCCGCCATCGTCAATGTACTTGAGAAGTTATCCAAATACGATATGGGATTCATTGTTGCATTGCTTGGCAGCACAGCTAACAAAGAGAAATTCATCGAGACTCAAGAAGAGGAAAAACAATATCCGGAGAACTTTGAGTCATGGCATGATGCGGATGCCGACCAACCTCAATTTCTCAATCAGATACATCATCAGACCGAAGAACTAAAAAGCATATTTTCCAAACAGGAACGCCTTGCCATGGCAAGACAGGAAATACAAGCTTTAAAAATAGAGTGGCAACATTATCTGCAAGAGTTCGGAACAAAAGAAATTACTCTCCAACAACGGAAAAGTTCCAGCTCGGCAGACCTTCTGAATTTATGGAATGAATGTCAGCAATTTGCAGAAAAAGAACAATCATTAAGTCTTCAGGGAATAGCAGCTTTTATTCAACGGTTGAAATGGTTCTTCTTTAAATTCAGAAGCAAAGCGATTTGTAAAATCCCCAATAAAGGTTTTTATAAACGGGAGATGAGTTTGATTATCGCCGACTTCCAAATCTTATTCTACCAAACAAAGTATGCAGAACTGGAAGTTGAAATAGACACATTAGAAAAGGAACTTGCCAACAAAGATGCAGCAGAAATGGCTAGACAAATGACCGATACATCAATGAAATATCTAAAGAATCAGTTATTTCATACCTATGGCAATAATCATGACAAGCCCATCTTTACGCTCCCTGATCTAAGAAATAATTGGCGAGAGGTACAGAAAGAATACCCTATTATCTTAAGTACGACCTTTTCATCATTAAGCAGTCTGCAACGAGATGCCGTATATGATTATATCATTATGGACGAAGCGTCACAGGTTTCCGTTGAAACCGGAGCTTTAGCCTTGTCATGTGCTAAAAATGCAATCATTGTCGGTGACACCATGCAACTTCCCAATGTGGTCACGGAAGAAAATAAGGAAAAGCTAAACTTTATCGCTAATGCGTGCCTGATTAAGCCGGAATATGATTGTGCCAATATGAGTTTTTTGCAATCCATCTGCAAAGTTATTCCGAATATACCGCAGACCTTGTTACGGGAACATTATCGATGCCATCCCCGAATTATCAACTTCTGTAATCAGAAATTTTATGGTGGAGATCTCGTCATCATGACACGTGATAAAGGAGAAGAGGATGTCATTTGTGCCATACGGACAGCCAAAGGTTACCACTCCCGCAGCCACATGAATCAACGGGAAATAGATGTTATCAAAGAGGAAGTACTACCGAATCTATCTTATGAAACAGATGAAATTGGCGTCATAGCTCCATATAACAAACAAGTAGATGCAGTTAAATCCGCACTTGAAGAGGATATTGATGTCGCAACAGTCCATAAATTTCAGGGAAGAGAAAAGGAGGCTATCATTATGACCACTGTCGACGATATCATCACTTCCTTTTCCGACGATCCCAACCTGCTCAATGTTGCTGTTTCGCGGGCTAAGTCACAATTCTATTTAGTCGTATCGGGAAACGAACAACCCAAAGACTGCAATATCAGCGATTTGATTGCTTATATCGAATATAACAATGGCATTGTTTCCACCAGTAAGATTCATTCTATATTCGATTATCTATATGAGCAATATACAGATGCTCGAATTGCCTATTTGAAGAAGCACAAAAAAATATCCGAATACGATTCCGAGAATCTTACATTTGCATTACTTGAAGATATCCTGAAAGAAAATATCAATATGCGTCATTTGAATATCATTTGCCATTTACCACTCTATATGTTGATTCAGGATTATTCTCTATTGAATGAAGAGGAAAGCAAATATGCTGCAAATATAAATACTCATATCGATTTTCTAATTTATAATCGTGTGAGTAAACAACCGATATTGGCTATTGAAACAGATGGTTATACATTCCACAAATCGGGGACGAGTCAGTCAGAACGTGATATTAAAAAGGATCGTATCTTAGAGTTGTACGGAATTCCATTGGTGAGATTGTCTACTATAGGTAGTAATGAGAAAAAAATTATTGGAGATAAGTTAAGCGAAGTATTAAACTTGCATTAGAATGCTCATTGCAAATCATTTTTTTTGTTAGAATAGAAGTTTCTGCATATTCTAACAACCAAAAGAATAAATTTTACTCCAACTATAACAATTACATCAATAATAATACCTACATTTACTTCTCATTTAAAGTACGACAGCACAATGGAAATTATTTTCTACTTTTAATACATTAATTAAAATGCGGATAAGATACAATACATATAACAATAAGAATCATCTGTTTTACAAAAATAGGCAGATAAATAAACCGTATTTCGACCAAATACTAAGAAATGAACAGGAAAGTATTAGGTTAACAATTCTGCGCGACACACTTCTCCCGAAGCTGATGCCAGGAGAACTAAAAATTAACGCAACTGAAGTATTATAGATTACGATGAACAAGTCAATAAACATACTTGATAAAGAATATCTGCAATGGGTGAAAGACCTTTGCGGTCGCTATCGTCAAAGCCAAATAAAGGCAGCGGTGAAAGTTAATGTGGAACAGTTGAAATTCAACTGGCTTTTAGGTCGTGACATTGTTGAATTGCACGTAGAAGAACGCTGGGGCGAAAGTGTTATCACTCAATTGAGCAAAGATTTACGTGAAGCTATACCCAATGCAGCTGGTTTGTCAAAGAGTAATATCTACTATTGTAGGAAGTTTTATTTGTTATATAAGGATGCTCTGAAAACTTTCCACCAACTTGGTGGAAAAAATGAAACGGAATTATTCCACCAAGTTGGTGGAATATTTGAAGTCCCATGGAGACACCATTGCTTGATAATGGATAAAGTGAAAGACGATATAGACAAAGCTCTGTTCTATGTTCACCAGACGGTGGAGAACGGCTGGAGTCGTAGTATGCTGCTCAATTTCATTAGCACCGACCTTTATGAGCGGCAGGGCAAGGCACTGACTAACTTTACAAAAACATTGCCCGATGCGATGAGCGACCTTGCACAGGAGTTGACCAAAGACCCCTACAATTTTGCTTTCACGGGTATAACTGGGCGTTACAATGAACGATTGCTCAAAAATGCTCTACTGAATAACATTACCCGATTCCTGATTGAACTGGGTACAGGTTTCGCTTATGTGGGCAAAGAATATCGTTTGGAAATAGGCGAAACGGAAAACTTTATCGACTTGCTCTTTTATAATCTTTCGCTTTCCTGCTATGTAGTGGTAGAGGTAAAGATCGGCAAATTTGCTTTTGCCGACATCGGTCAATTAGGTGGATATGTGGTGGCTTGCAATCATTTGCTGCGTAAGGAAGGACGGGATAACCCAACCATCGGCTTACTGATTTGCAAAGAGAAAGACCGCATACAAGCCCAGTATGCTTTGGAGTCGAGCAGCCAACCTTTGGGTATTTCCGAATATGATCTGGAGAAGTTCTATCCCGAAAAAGTGGAAGGTACCATGCCTACCATTGAAGAGATAGAAGCTAAATTAAGAGATAACTAACATTGACTGGCAGAAAAAAGAATCTGCCAGAGCCGGAATGCGCAAAATGATAAAGCGGTTGCTGAAGAAATATAAATATCCGCCCGAGGAAGAGGTTCTGAAACAGTCATTCGTCAATGCGAACAATGGACGGATAATGATGATTCAGAACCTCTTTATCAGAAAGCCCCGAAGAAATATGAGTTTCCTGAAAGCAGTTCATACACCATAGCTGCTGAACCAAACATCAAATACAATAATTTATCAGAAAAAAACAATGAGTAACAAGTCTATAATCATACCTGTGAACAATAAACCTACAAAAATTGAGAATGGATTAACTACTAAACTAATAGATGATTATGACAGCGTTTTATCTGCTATCTTTGCCCGTTTAAATAAAGAAGATAGAGCTTATGTTATAGACTGTAAGGATAAAGAAAAAAGAAGTCTTGTCCATACCCAATTCTTGGGAGTTTCAAAAGGTATCTGTTCTGTTATA
>OHBZ01000229.1_pt1 | contig 27722 bp, 35 predicted proteins | sample 1577551 | NCBI WGS metagenome assembly OHBZ01 (sample SAMEA3879544, study PRJEB24766) | human gut metagenome | biome: human-associated habitat; feature: feces | place: USA | collected 1985/1987
CATACTTAAATAATCTTATTTTACAGTGATAAGGATTACAAGGTTTTAGAAATGGCGTTTTTTTTACATGCAAAAAAGAGTCGCTGTGCTATTACACAACGACCCTATAATACCTTTTAAAAATTACTTCAGCCTGAATATTAAAGAATCATTCCTGATTTCAAGCTTTGCCCAATTTACCTTATCACCACCAAGTTCCAAAGCATTTTCTTTATAACACCTCACAAATTCGTTCTGCTCAAATCGATATGTGCAGTTCATCGGCGGTTCCAGCCACATATGAGGTGGTTTGAATCCATTTAGTCCTATGCCGCAAATCATATAGGCATCTGCATCTAATATTAGTGTATTGCAATCAGCCCTGCCATAATCAACATTTCTCCTAAAGATAAGATTGATTCTGTCTTGAGTGATGCTGATGTTGAATATTACTTTATCTTTTCCGATTAAACTATCTAAATCGGCTTGTACGGCTGTTTCGATTTGTTTTTCTGTTAATACATTGGTATCGTAAATCTTTCCAGAGATAAATACCTTTTTTGCTAAGCCTTTTGAGGCTGAATTTGTGTTACTATTCATTTTTTATTTAAAAATTGTTGTTAAAAAATTATTTGCATTAGAATCCTATCTGAATACGTTCTAATCCCTATATGCTCCACACCTTGATTTTCTCGTGCTAGTAATAACTTGTATAATCGTATGAAAGCAGTGATGTGGCTATAAAAGTTTTTTCCAATAAATTTAAGCGGAAAGATAATCGGATACCCACCGACTTCAGATGGCTGGAAAGCTGCGATTCCTAAACCTGTGATAATTGCCATATCCTTATCTGAAATGATGTGTTTATTAGGGTCGGCACAAATAAAATCCCTGATATAAACCATCCTTACTTCTTTTTCGCTTAATTCCAAGATGCGAAATTTTACTAATCCTGAAGAGCTTTCATCCAAGGCATCCTGCACTTGTGATTCTATCTCTCCAATGCTCATGTCTGTGGTAATTATTTCACCGTTTGCTATAAATCTGTTCAGCATAGTTTCTTCGTTTTTTGTGATGTGATTGATAATATTATCCCTAATTTCTCTTTCAAAAAAGATAATAGTCCTCTATAGGCATCAATTCTCCTCCGCTCTCTCGGCATGATTGATAAAGCCTCTTGAAGGGTTATGCTAATACAGAGACCGGTTTTGAAAGCATCCCCATATTTATCTTGGAGTGCTTCAACGTCTTTTTTGAATTTTTCAGGGATAGGTTTGGGGAATGTCTTGTTGCTGTCTTTTTTTACGATAACACTTGGCTCAGCAATATTATCCAAGCGATTAGGAGAAGGCTTTTGCTCAGCTCCTAATATTCTATTTATAAAATCAGTAAACATTTTTGATGTTTTATTTTTTTATATCAGATATTAGGCGGTGAGCGGCTGGAAATAGCGTTTTAGCGATTTGGGATGCGGACAAAAAAGAAACGCACTAAGAGGGTGTTCTCAATGCGTTACATTAGGATAGTAATATCATTTATTTGCTGCTTCTCATCTTATCTATATATTTTAATTCTCCTTCAATATATTTGATTACTAGCTCCTTCTCCTCGTCTTGAAGCAATTCTCCGAATAATTTTTCCGCTTCATCCAACTTATCAATATCTACTAACACATGAGCTTTCCTTCTCTTCAAAAATCTGAAATAAGAAACGAGTGCATCTTTTGTCTTGTAGTCTGCTTTTTTATCATCCATCAGGTGTTTTAATCTTTCCAACTCACCGTCAATCGTTGATTCAGCTCTTAAGTCCTTTAGATTGACGAGACAGTTAATATATTCCCTACAATAACTAATCTCTTCCAAAGGCCAGATAATATCCAGATAATAACAAGCCTTTTCATATAGCCCCATATCGGCATAACTAAACCCTATCATATAGCAAGTCTGATAAAACATATAGCATTCTTCATCTATTATTTCGTTTTTCAGCCAGCGTTCTTTCAATTCATGGTAAACATTCTCCAAATACAATATGGCATCCCAATATCTGTGTTCTTGAAATGCTTGATTACCCCACGAATAATTCCATAATATCTCAGGTATAATCTTGGCTATCATACATTGTTCGTCAATATCCAAATATTTTCCTTTTTGATATTTCTTTACGACTTTCTCTAACTCCCTGTTAAATTTAACAATCCTTTTTTGGGGTTCAGTATGATCATACGCAAACAAAACATTTATTGATTTAGGCTCGTTCATTGTGCGTGCATAATTTATATCCCCATTATCAATCGGAAGCATTATAGAGGCACGAAAATATTGAGTGTCCTCATTATTTCCGGAACATTCCAAATAAACAATGATGTTAGTGTTTTGTCGAAAAACCGACTTGTCTTTATGTTCATGCCTACAAAAGTTTTTTTGATAAGACACTATCAGATTTACACCGAAATAATACCCGGAACTGCTATTCTTATCAACCATTGCATTACATAAGTCAAAATTACGGATACTGTCATTGCCTGTTATCAAAACTCCGTTCTTACCTTGTTCACCATCCACCACAACATATAAATCCGACAACTCACTCTCTTCCACATCGAAAGCTCGATTTAACAACGTACCCAAAGTAACTGCATTGTCCGGATTAGCCCTGAACTGTAAATTCTCGTTTTGATTCTGAAATTCAAGCTCATTGGACTGAAACGTTCCTTTAGCTAATTCTTCTCTGAGTATAAAAGATATTGCCATTTTCTCCCCTTTATCCTTACTGTATTTTTTATGTTCACTTAACATACTCATATTCGCAAATACTATATTATTACAACTATTCGTATATATTAAAGCAACAACAAATAAATATTTTAATTTGTCATTTGTTCAATTTCTAAGGCACGTTCTTCAGAGATACCTAACTGAATTCTTAATTTATTAAGCAATCGCCTTTCGTTAGCCGAAATATCGTTACTATCTTTTAAACAGAGTTTATACTCTTCCATATACTCTTTTTCTTCTTCCGTTAAACAAATAGTCAAACTTCTTTCAATTTCTAAAGCACGTTCTTCAGAGATACCAAGATACTTACGTAATTTTTCTAACAATCTACGTTCTCCAGACGATATTTCACCATTGTCTTCCAAACAATTTCTTAGTTCTTCTAAATAATTCTTCTCATCATCTGTATATTGGACGAAAGATGAAATATCTGAACATCTAGTTTGTTCTAGCTCATTAAGTGAAACGAACTGTACATGAATAGCTAATACAGCATTTTCCTGTAACTCAAATTTTTCTTCCATTTTTTTATTCCATTGACAATTTGCCGCCAATAATAAACTCTTAAACTCACCTTCTACTGAATTTAATTCTGTACCTTCCAACACGCGGTTTTTACGTGTTTCAATTCGTTCCTCATGCTGTTGTAATGTACCTTGTATACGTTGATTATACAGTCTCTGCCAAGATGGTTCATTGGGATACCATACCAACCCATCAGGCAAGTATGGCTTGTCTTTAGGAGTAAATTTCTGATGAAGATTAATTGACTGGCTTATTTCATCTATTAAGTGTTGATTTTGATTACGATTATTTTTAGCGGATGCAGATGCCACTCTATAACTGGCTTCCCCAGACACTGATTGCTCTAAGTTTGCATTCTTTTCACTTGAAGAACTGTTCAGACATTCAATAGTAATTTCAGTAGCCCCCAAGCATTGTACTAATTGGCAAAACTCACGTACCTTGTCTTCTATTAACTCCAGTTCGTAACTTTCAAAAGGTAAATATTTCTGTTTGATATACGGATGACCGACATAGAGTTGATATGCTACAGGATGTCCAACAGGAAAAGCAATACCAGAATCAGAAAGTTTCTTAATATCAATGACACTTAGATAGTCTTGACATAAATTAGTATAACTATTGACTGGCAACAACACTTTGCGTTTATTGTAAGGTAGTTCCAAGTAATCTTTAATATACGCCTGATCACATATTTTAAAATCATCAGCAATATCTTGCTTGATAGGAATATCAGAGCCTGTAAGATACTTTAAATCATCGGAAGCATCAAGCAATACAGGTATGGCACACTTTCGCGCCTCTAAATTATCACCAAGACCAAGATAAGCCGAACATTTTGCATACAAAAGTTGATACTCCATTGGACTTGTATGTTCACAATGTTTCAAACCTTCATCACACAATGCAACCGCTTTCTCATAATCTTTATTTTCTATATATCCTTTTACAGCTGGCATATAAAAAATTTCCAGACCTTCTTGGTCTTTACATGACAAAGCAAATTGAAATGCTTCCTCATGCTTCCCTTCTGCATTCAACTGATCATAATGTTTGGCAGCAATTTCAAAAGAATCAGCCTCTGGCTCCACGCACTGAGCCATTGAAGTAAATGTATGAGCTAAAGATGTACCCATACGACGTGCTTTACATTCATCATCATTTTTCATGAAATAAGATATATGAATAGGACAATTATCGTTCTCATCACCATATCCCCAAAAATAAAGAACCAAATCTTTATATTCTACAAATTTGATAATATTCCATCCAAGAACAATTTTTTCTTCAGGCTTATCATTATCTGGAATACAATAAACGCCACCGTCAGTTATAACAAGTCCTTGATTACGTGAATCCCAAAAAGAAGTATCTCTGACAAACAAGATTTGTTCGTTATAACCTATTCCAAAATTCATTCTTACTGTGCTTTTTGCTTCTTCAGGAATTTGAGGAAATGCGAAACAATCATTAGAAGTCAATTCTCCTTCTCTTGCCCAAATACGTCTACCTTCTTTGAAGATATCAACCAGATTATTGTTACTAGAAACTTTTTGTCCACAATTAGGACAAACATTAGTTCCTTTATTCAATTCTTTACCACAATTCTTACAAAACATAACCATGTAATTTAAATTATACTTATAACTTTTGTCCACATGACTCACAGAAGTTACTGTCTGGTTCATTAACATGACCACACTTGGAGCAAGCAATGGAAGCATCATTATTGGATGAAGTATTCCAGTTGGGAAGATTCGAGGTATAGTTTAGATTTTGAGAACTATTTTTTATCGTTTTCTTATTGTATTTATCATTAAAAGAATCTTCCCCATTAACCAAATAAAGGATTCCTTCCACTAATGCAATAATAGAAGGTATATATGTCCAACAAAGAATAAGGTAAAAGATACCAGTCCATTTCCCCAAATAGAATTTGTGAACACCCAGTCCGCCTAAGAAGAAAGCTAATGCGGCTGCTATAAATCTATTTTTCATACTTATAATTTAAATAAAGAGAGGATGTGTCAGACATGACACACCCTCTATATAATTATCCTATTTTTTGAACATCTAAATCATTCATATTTAAAGCTCCTGCTTTCCTTATATCAATGCCATACATACGATAAAAAGCATCAACAACAACTTGTCCTCCATTGGTTGTTACAGGATTACTATATGAGTTACTTGGAATATCAACGTACATTCCCGGTTCAAGACGAACTCCATTTGAGTTTTTCATTCTCTTCACTAAAATTCTAAATAATGGCATAATTATACCTCCTTGAAATTACCCTATAAGCCTCCAAAGTCAGTATTAGATTAACAAAAAGAAAGCGTGAGGCTTGTCCTGCTACTCACCAAAGAACAGGCATCGCCAAACGCCATATAGGAGTGAATAGGAAAGAAACAATACTCTCACGCCTGTATGTAATATAGATTTTGATACAGCATTGGCTATACCAAACATATACAAACAGAAAAAGAGCGTAGAATTTCTTTTATCCTCCTATTTATGAAATTGGCGATTTCGTTCTTTCAGATAAAAGCAAAAAACGCTTTCTATTAAAAATTCAACCATTTCTCCAGTTGAACATCACAAATATAACGCTTTTTGTTAATTCTACGCTCGATAAAGAGTATTATTTCTTTCAAATATAAGGCTTTTAACTATTTGATAAGCGGCAAAAAGAGGAAAAAGCAAAAAAAGAAGCCAAGATTTTACCTCAGCCTCTCCTTTTGCATATTATTCTACTTCCTCAAAGATATGGAACGAATACCAAACATCTTCATCATCATGCCGTTCCACATAATCATCCAAAGCCTGAACTATATCTTTTTCTGTGGGTGGTATTGTTTTCCCTACGATTTCTGAAACATATTCAGATACTTCTTCAATTGTTCTGAAATATTCGCAATCATCGTAAGAATCCAAGTAATACCTTTCCGGAAAATACTCACCGCTTGAATCATTGGTGTAGTACACTCCACATCCGGGTTCTTCTTCACGATAATACACTTTGATTGAAGGGAATCTTTCTTCAATTATTTCTCTGACTCCCTCCTGTTCGCACCAAGCGGTAGATTGATAGATTGTTAGTACATTACCTTCCATTTCATATCCGGTAATTTCACCACGACATCTGTACTTTTCCCAATCACCGCCAAGTTTAGTGACGAGATTACCAAGCCACCATTTTCCAAAACCATTCCTTAGGATCGAGGTCTTGCGTTTGTCGATATACTTCAGGACTTTATGCAGAGACTTTACTTCTTTCGGTTCACCCACGCACTTGTATATTGTATCGCACCAGTTAGGCATTTTCGACCTCCTTTCCGTTTTCATATCTGTAAATGGATAAATTCTCTGTAACCATCCAATTACAGTCACTCAACCTAAATTCGTATTTCTCTTCGAGTGTTGAGAGAAAATCCGTAAAGTCCTCATAGTTTTCCGATTCTCTCAGTTCTTCGTCTGTCAGCTTTATGATATTCAAGCAGCCGACACAGTAATCTAATATTAAAATATATCTTGGTTCCATAATTTTTAATGTTATGCTATTGTGAAAAAATTGGGTTCGTTAGGGTTAAAGCCAATTCTTATAGCTTTTACACCTTTCTTTAATTTATCAGTTGCCTTTTTCAGTTGAGGTCGAAAAGGAATAATCTTTTCTGTACCTCTGTTGTTTTTCTTTTCTTTCATGACAGTTTATATCTTTTAATCAGTTTATATACAGTGGATTTTGTGAATGAACAGCCTCTCGATGTGACAAATCCCTCTTGATTCAGGATATTTGCCATTTCACTATAGCTGCGGTTCTCTTTCATTAAAATCCGCAACATTGCAACCGCCCTTTTATTATTAGGGTTGTTGTTCGCCTTGACTCTACATGTCCTTATGCTGTTTTGAATTGCTTGCTTATGCTTGGTCAATAAATGTTCAGGATTGCCAAGCTTGAATCCCCTTGCTTTTTTTGCCTGTAATGAAGCCTTTGTTCTGGCCGCAATCAATTCCGCTTCGTATTGGGAAATCGCAGAAATAATATGAAGCACCATTTTATTAGCTTGTGGGAAATCACAAAAGACTATCTCCACATCACTTTCTAACAAGTTTGACAGGAATGAAACACTTCGGGCGAGACGATCTAGCTTTGCAACAATTAGAGTAGCACCGTCCTTTCTACACAGACTCAATGCTTCCTTCAGTTTCGGTCGGTCTGATTTTCTTCCGCTCTCCACTTCCACGAACTCCGCTATCGGTATCGTATTATGAAGGTGGTTATGTATGATTTCTCGTTGAGCTTCCAGTCCTAATCCTGAATAACCCTGCTTTTGGGTCGAGACTCGGAGGTAAGCCACATACTTTTGTTTCATTGTTGAGTTGATTTAACAATAGTTCCACCGACAAGACGACCATCTAATCTTTGGAACCATTATAGGTTGAACATAAAAAAGGGGAATACATGAGTTTCTATAATCTAAATTCTCACATATTCCCCGATAACACAAATTATCGTCTGCCTTATACAGCTACCTTATATATAAGTCCGTATTTGGAGCAGATAAAATCATAGGAGGCTAAACCATAACTGACGGTATCATCTATTACAGCCACTAACTTATCAAGCGGCACACAATCATAGGTGATTTCTGTTTCCTCATTTTCTGGTTTAATTGTTATCTGATATAAGTTCATCTCTGGTAAATAATGAACCTCAATCCAACACTCGGTTTTGAGAAGGTAAAACTCAGTACCATTCTCTGTCACCCTTATGTCATTAAAATCCAAACCCCAGCCGAATGGGAGAAAGGACTTTTGTAAAGCGTCATGCCAAATCACTTTAGCTATCTTCTCATTCTCGTTCATAGTCCTAAAATGTAGTTCATAACTTTGGTGTTGTAGTCATCAGCCATTTCCACATTTTGGTCAATTACTTCAGCCAAATTATCTAGGTAAACGTCATCAATCCGTTTCACCTCATTCCCTTCTTCGTTATAAAGGGAAACTTGAAACAAATCTACTCCCTCTATATAGGTTATTCTCACATCTCCAGTATGTAGGAATCCTTGGACGTGAAATTCCAAAGAATCTTCACTACAAACAAAGCTGTCTGTATCTACTCCCCAACTCATAGGAAGAGTTGGGGTAGCGGCAATGATACTCCAAATGTATCTCGCCATTTCTGTTGTTATCTTCATTTTTTTGCTGTTTTATTATCAATCCATCTTTTTGCCGCATCCAAAGACTGGAAATGTTTGGTTTCCACTTCTTCGTCATCATTGAGTGCGTAAGCTTGAAAATCTGCTGTAGAGAACTGAATAATCAAGTTCTCATTATAAACTAGTTCTTCAGCCATTTTCTAAGATTGTTTTAATGTTATCTACTTGCTGTTTAGTCGGTGCGGTAAAGACGATATAAGCATCATCATCTTCTTCTCCTGACCATACAACTTTAATAATCTCACCGCCGTTATCTAGGACTAACGACTTGTAATATTGAACATCACCATCATGCTCAACATCAGGTATAAAGAACACTCCTTTATTAGCCATAGTATTCTTTCATATAACAGGTCTCACATAAAGAACCGTAGTCATTTACATCACTTCTGCTCATGGGTTTACCACAATATTCGCAATGCCTTACCACTTCTTCGTGCATATATCTTGCGACTTCCATTAACGGTGTTCCAGAATAGGAAACCGTTATCTTACTTTTCTTAGTTATCTTCTTCTTTGCCATTGTTGTTCAGTTTATCGTTATACTTAATTCTTACATAAGCTGTCAGAATAGCTTTGATTACCTTAGCCCTATCTGCCCTGTCGTAGTTCGCAGGCACATCATGACTATAACCATTTCTGAAAGACTCATGAAGCTTACCCAGACACAGATTTTCGTATCTATTATCCAAGAAATCCTTTAGCTTATAATCAGCATAGGTATCGGTATCATCGCCTTGGATATAAACCGACATCATTATCACGTTCTTCTTGTCATTCCAGATTGAAGTTACATTGCTGTTCCAGTCGTTTCCAGCATCAGAAAGGAATAGCGTTTTGAACTTATTTCTCGCTTTCCCTGAATCTCCTTTTCCAGCCTCCTTGATAATTCTGAGGACGGTAGCATAGGAAATTGAGAGTAATTCGTTTTCACTGAGAGAGTTTATAATCTCCAGTTTCTTTTTAGGAGCGTATCGTTTGAATAGCTCCACGTTGATATTTGTTGCCATATTGCTTACTTTTTAATGAAATATTCAATAGCAGAATGAACCAGAACATAGTAATCCTGATTCACTCCACATTTATTCTCGTAAGGGTTATAGTAGTCCAAGCATAAATCCTCGTACAACTGAGGTAGATGCTTTTTGATTCTACTCACCAGCCATTTATAGTTGACAGGCTTGATTCCCTTCATTTTCTTGTTCCATTCCGAAAGGGATATATCGGAACAACAGCATTCATAGGTCATAGGCTAAATGAACGGTAAGTAGATTTCATCCAATATGCCTGATTCGACCATCTTCTTAGCTGCTTCATGTGTACTACGGTTTCTGTCATCGTAACCATAATCATCTGAAGCCATTTGTCTGATAGTTGCCACAAAAGTTCTCATGATGCTCTGCTGCAAGGTTCGATGCTGCAAACAGATACCTTTGGCAAAATACTCTGGCTTAAAGCTCAACGCATTATGTATATCAGCGAGAGCGACAGCAGCCTTATATTCGTTGCTCTGCTTAATGATTTCAAGACTCGGCTGTATCATTGCTTTCTTTTTTTGAGGTTATTACTGTGAATTTCTGACGCAGTTCTTCGATTACGTCTGCAAATTCTGTAAACTCTTCATAGCTCATTTTGGCTCCGTATGATCTGAGTTCGATAGAGCCGCCATTGGTAGTGTTAAGTGTCAGGGTAATATCATTTCTTTCATTAACTTCCTGATTTATTGTTATTTCGTATTTCATCGTTTTAAGTTTTATATAAAAAAAGCGAGGAGAACTTCATTGTTTCAGAAATCCTCCCCGCTGTTGAAAGTGGGCTCTTGTCGCTTTTATACCGCTATCATAAGACTTCCTGCGACATTGGAGGTCTTTTCGTAAAGAGAGTAATCAATCTCAGGGTGTTCAGCTTTGAGCTTACTGGTGTTGAGAGAGATTCGTGTACTAGGCATCTTTCGGGTAAAACGCATCGTTTCGGTCGTCCAGGTCTTTACTCCTGAATTTTCCATATCGGAGAGAATCTTGGCTTTGATTGCTGCCAGTCTTTCCTCTGCATCATTCTTGGTCTGAATGAGGCATCTGATTTCCTCTTCCATAGACTTGTACTCTTCTGGAATACCGAATGGATTATTGAACTTTTCTTCGTTAAGGTCAGCTTCCAACAATTCTTTGCAGATTTCGGAAGGTATTCTGTTTACGAAGATAACTTCACTGATATGGTCGATAGTTCCATCTTTCTTGATTTTGTTACGAAGGTGGATGATGAAAAGCTTGTCAATTTTAGCCTTCTTGTTCTGTAATTCAAAGAAGTAGGCATAAAGACTGAGTTGCCATCTTGCTTTTTCAAGTTTTTCTGAAGTCATCACGCCATAGGTCTTTATATCGCCTAAGTTGAAAGTATCATCAGAAACACGATACACCTTATCGATCATAGAAGCCCAGTTATTGTTGTCTGATACAATGTACTCTGAGGCTTCATGAACCAATCCATGCTCTTGGCAGATTTTAATATAATCTGCTACTTCCACTGTTCCGTCATTGTTCCAATTCTTGTCGAAATCCTCAATGGAAGTGTGTACGTTTGTTCCGTAGGTGGCTGCTGATTTGAGAACATCTTCATCTACGTTATCATACTCGTCAGGGAATAATTGTCTTTGAATCATTCCTGTAATACCGCTCAGCTGTTTGTCGCCAAGCCAATACTCGTGAGGCTCTTCCAAGAAGATTACCTCACTGTTTTTCAATTCAATTCTTTTTGTTGCCATAATTATGCTGCTTTTTGAAGTTGAAGTTTACGTTCTGTGAAAAGTGCTTTGACTTCATTGTTGCCATCTACCTCGTTCTTGTGCTGCTGGTAAAGCAACATCAATGAGTTCTGGTCAGGGCATGATGACAAAGCCTGTTTGATTCCACTATAACGGTCTGTAATTGTCTTGACTTTACGAGCTTTAGTAGCAGTCTCGTTAGTCGGTTGTTCGTCTGCTGGTTTCTCTGGTATATCCTCACCGGCATAGACGTATAATCCAAGTCCAAACATTGCCAAGTTTTTCACAAGACAACGCATAATGGATTTGTTGATGTCAAACATAGTAGCCGCCTGAACGACTTTCTCCACATGTTTCTTCTGATAAGAATCCCATACCTGATAGATATAAGAAGTTTCTTTCATCGCCTTGTTAGCTCCATTCATTACAGGGAGCCACATTTCATAAGTCAATCCTCCAACAGTGACTTCAGTATAGACCATGATGCCGATATTAGGGTCACTGAAATAAGGAAGGTTTGTTGCTGGGTTCTTGATGATTCTATAGGTAGCACTTGGATATGCCGCCTTAAATTCTGCCCAGGCATTTGCCCAACTGAGGTAGCTGAGCTTGTCATTGTCTCTCTTTTCCAATTTATCGTTGAGATCAAGAGAATAGAGTGAGTTGAACATGATTTCTCTAAGTTCATCTTCAGTTGCCCCTTGTGGGAGGTTCGGTTTTTTGAATTTACACATAATCGTAATGTTTTAGTTGTTAATAATCAGGGTTGAACAAAAAGAGGGCGAAACACAAAATCTTTATTATTGATAATGTATTTCGTCCTCTATACCTATCGTTAAGAGATAGGATTTTAATTTAGGAACCATGAATAGCCTTCGGTATCATTACCTTCTATGGCTTTTTGGATTCCAATAGCGAAGTCGGTGCAGTTCTGATTTCTGTCAAGCCACTTGTCTATATATGACTGCTTGACCGCTTCATTAGATAACTGCATCAAATTCCATGCTGTAATCTCCTCGCCATCCTTCTTGCCGAAGTTAGGATTGGAAACATAGTTCTTCACCATCGCATTCACGGCTTGGTCGCCGATGATTAACGATGGTAGTTTTTTCTGTTCTGACAAGGGAAGAAATTGGTATAATCTCATTCTTCCGATTATCTTGCAGAATAGTTCTTCGGATATTTGCGTTGACTGCAAATTCTCCAAAATCTGTAATGTATCTTCCTTGTGTGGACTAAAACCATTGAAAAGTTCTGATGACTTTTGGACTACATCAGACTCTGTCATACATTCAATAGTTCCTGAATTGCCATCACAGGTTAACATTAAGTTGCTACAAACTCGTACTTGCCAGCCCACGAATATCTTAAATTTCATGGTACTCTGGCGGCTGTAGAGCTTATCTTCATTATAGGCTCTCACTCCGCCAATACAGAGATGAACAGATTGCCCATTGATTGTTTTTGTAAGATTCTTGACGTGAGCACAAAAAGCCATACGTTGATAAAATATGGTCTTTTCATCGTCACGCAATTCATTAATCTTTTTGTGTTGTGCGCTAGGTACTCTTCCGATGATGGCATGGGACACCCGGCACTCTACTGGTTTTAAATCCCCGAACACTTTTTCAGCTTCGCTCAGTACGGCACCAATAAAACCTTGATGCGAAATAGTAAGCGAATTATCACCAAATGTCGGGATGATATTGTTATTGGTCAATTCTTCAAGCGTAATAGCCTGAGTATTGCTTTCGATAAAATTAGGATGCTTCTCTTCCTGTACGACTATTGCAGTACTTTCCAGAGATTCTTCCTGATTGGTTCTTGTTGTTCTCATTTCTAATTGTTTTTTAACTTAATGACTCTGGTAAACAAAAAAAGCCAGAAGTTATTTCTTCGCTTTATTGAATAAACTTCTGACTTTCTTATAACCCTTCAATAATGAAGCGGTTACTTCTAATAAGGTGATTAAAACATCTACTTGTTTCTGATGATCCATAAGATGCTATTCCTTTGTATCTGATGCTTCTTCCTTAGAAACATCTGCTTCTACCTTGGCGGATTTGTTTTTTCCGCCATACTTTTCCACTACATCCCCAATAACGGAGATTGCTAAAATTACTTCTGCTATTTTACTAGCAATTTTAATTCCTTTGATTAATTTTTCCATATTCTTTCTCTTTTTAAAATGTTGATATTATTGTTATTATTCTCTTTTATATATTTTCTCATATATAAGGCTTTGAAGGGAAATGAAGTATGGAGAAAATAAAAAAAGGAAAGCCGTTATCAAACCTCCTCGATTTGACTTGACTTTCCACTGTTCCATCGTTTTCATACATAAAGACTAAAGCTGTTATGATTACTAACGATTTTCCAGCCTTCGAATTAAATTTCTAACCATCATCTGAAATTAGAGTTAACCCGGAATATTATATTTAGTTGATTTGAAGCTTGCACCATATATATAAGGTGCTCATTATAGCTTCAAACCATTTTCTCATATATAAGGTTTTGAAGGGGTTTGAAAGGGGAGAAAAAGTATCTTGTCATGCCAGGGTTATCCGCCATCTATTCCTTACTAATCCTTTAGTTTTTACTGCACTAGCGACAGAACCAACATTGACATTCAAGGCTCTCGCAGCACTAGCCTTTGAATCGTACTTGTTTTGTGAATTATCAGTTGTGTCGGTTACAAGTACTGGATGCCTTACTCTTGCAGCATTGATTCTTGCCATTCCTTCAGCAGAAATGGGGTGCGGTTTGCCTTTCTTTGTTGCACTGCTTTTGGCTCTTGCTTCTGGAGACATAGCAATCCCTTTACGGGCTGAAGATAGTTTAGCTCTGTGTTCCAGTGACTTTTTCTTACCCTTTAGTCCATTGCTGACCGCCGCACGAAATTCTGGAGACCTTTTCTTTCCCTTTAGTAGCTCACTTAAATGTTTCTTTGTCTCCTCCGTATGATGAAAACCGTTAGCCTTGCGTGTAGCGTTTCTTCTAGCAATTTCTTCTGCACTTTTCTTTAAGCCTGCACTCCCTTCGCCTTTATTTGAGGAGTTGTAGCCTTTATTAATCGTATCAAGCTTCTGAATGTAATAGGATTCACGTTCATGTAATTTTTCTCTTAGCTTGTGCTTGTCTGTGTCGGTGTAGGTTTCAAGGACATCATAGGAAAAGTTCTTAACGCCCAACCTGCCTCTGGCTTCCATTATTTTCTTGCCGCCATAATTCGTTGTTTTAGGATTATTCCACTTCCTGTTTCTTTCTGCTGGATCTAAAGTGCAACCAACATATCCCCAATCATATTCTTCTCCTTGATTTTGGTTTTTGCGGAGATATACAATGCCTGTATATACTCCATTCCCATTTGCTGTAATCATAATATTTTATTTTTTATTTGCCTGTAAAAACCGTACAGGCATTCGGTCTAAAATCTGGTGGTGATGACTGTCCTTTGATGAAGAAGTCTTATAGGACAGTCTGAATCATTCACCTCATAGGTAAGAGTACTAGACCTTCGTGAGTGCGTTTTTCAACTTTGAGATTAGTAGAATAGTTTGGCTGCTTCAAAAAACAGAGATTGACACACCAAAAGTCAATTTTTCAAGTTTCAAGGCTAAGCTATTAAATTTGCGTTCATATCGGAGATAGGATTTCTTAGGCTTAGGTCCCAAATTGCTGTAAAGCCATTTAGTTCAATGAAGGCTAAATGTAAATCGATTTAGTTCACGCAACATTAAGTGTAAAGTTGGTTAGTGAACCTGTATTAAGAGTGTAAAACGAATTAGTTAATCGTACTCAAATCTGTCAAGCTTTTATAGTGATAGTCAAGGTAATCTTATCTTAATGCCGAAATTTTAGTCTAAAGCATAATTAAATTAGCGTTAAAATCATTATCTTTGCATTGTAATAATTTTGCGATATGGAAGATTTGAATCAGATAAAAATGGTACTGGTTAAAAAGAAACGGACAAATAAATGGCTGTCAGAGCAGTTGGATGTAAATCCTACTACCGTTTCTAAATGGTGTACCAATACGACACAACCAGATTTACATACGTTAAAGAAAATAGCCGACCTTCTTGAAGTAAACGTAAGGGATTTATTGGCAGTAGAATAGATGGTAAAATGAATAAGCAACAACTTGCAAATAAAATATGGGCATCTGCGAATAAGATGCGTTCTAAAATAGAAGCTAATGAATATAAAGACTATATTCTTGGCTTTATATTCTATAAATTTCTTTCAGACAAGGAGGTATTGTATTTGAGAGAAAACGGAGTTGATAGTGCTGAAATGAGGTCAATCACGGAGGAAAATGTAGATGCAGTCAATCTGCTGCAACAAGACCTCGGATATTTTATTTCATACGAAAATTTATTCTCCACTTGGTTGGAAATGAAAAAGGATTTTACGGTGGCAAATGTTCGTGATGCGCTATCAGCCTTTGACCGTAAAATAAGTCCTAACCACAAGAAACTTTTTGATAAGATTTTTGAAACACTACAAACAGGACTTAGTAAATTAGGAACATCAACGAATGAACAAAACGCAGCAGTTAGAGACCTTGTTTCTTTAATTAGGGAGATACCTACCGATGGAAGACAAGATTATGATGTGTTGGGTTTCGTATATGAGTACCTTATCAGTAATTTTGCGGCTAATGCAGGAAAGAAAGCCGGTGAGTTCTATACTCCTCATGAGGTCTCTGTTATGATGTCGGATATTATTGCAGACCATTTGAAAGAGAATGATGAAATCCGTATTTATGACCCTACAAGTGGGTCCGGCTCTTTGCTTATCAACATAGGAAAGTCTGTATCTCGGCATATCAATGATAAGAATAATATCAAATATTATGCGCAAGAGTTGAAACAGAACACTTACAACCTTACGCGAATGAACTTGATAATGAGAGGGATAAATCCGTCAAATATAGAGGTGCGCAATGGTGACACATTGAAAGAGGACTGGCCATATTTTGATGAATCAGACCCACAAGGAACATACGACCCATTGTATGTGGATGCAGTTGTTTCTAATCCTCCATATTCGCAAGAATGGGATCCAAGCGACCAAGAGACAGATCCACGATATGCAGATTTTGGTGTTGCTCCCAAAGGAATGGCAGACTTTGCCTTTTTACTTCATGACCTTTATCATGTCAGACCAAGTGGTATTATGACTATTGTATTACCGCATGGTGTCTTGTATCGTGGAGGGGCAGAACTTCAAATTCGGAGTCAACTTGTTGAACATAACCATATTGATGCCATTATTGGTTTGCCCGAAAAAGTATTTTTCGGCACGGGCATATCAACGATAGTAATGGTGCTTAAACGTAAAACTCGTGTGGATGAAAACATTTTATTTGTGGATGCTTCACGAGGCTTTGAAAAAGAAGGTAAGAATAATAAACTTCGTGCCTGTGACATAAAAAAGATTGTAGATGCAGTAACAAATAGAACAGAAGAACCTGATTTTTCTTGTCTGGTTAGTAGAGAAATTATCAGAAAGAACGAATATAATTTGAATATTTCCAGATATGTAGATGGCAGTGACAAGCCAGAGAAATTTGACATCTATGCAACTATGTTTGGCGGTATTCCTTTTGAAGAGTTGCAGTCTTTATCGCAGTATTGGAATGAATTTACTGCATTGACAGACGAGCTTTTTGAACAGAATGAATTAGGCTATAGCCATTTAAAAGTGGAAAATATCAGACGGCAGATAGAAGATAATCAAGCCGTATGCGATTTTATTGAAAATTACCACAAATCTTTTAAGGATTTATCTGATTTTCTTGAAAGGACACTAATAGAACCGATGATGACTGTTAATATTCAGCAGACCCAATCGGCAATTAGCAACAATCTATTTGAGCGTTTGCAATCAATCCCATTGGTTGACAGATACCAAGCATACCAATTCTTTAGTAAAGATTGGGAGCGAATTGCGACAGACCTTGAAATTTTACAGACAGAAGGGTTCGCTGCTGTAAGGCAGATAGACCCGCACATGGTGGTTAAAAATGATAGCGAAATTCAAGACGGTTGGGAAGGTCATGTACTTCCGTTTGATTTGATACAAGAGGAACTGTTAGCCGATGACCTTGCCCACATAAAAGCACTAAGTACAAGACAAGAAGCAATATCTGATAGATACAACCAAATTATAGAATCGTTTTCTGCTGACGAAAAAGAAAAAAGTATCCTCAATGATGACAATACAAAGTTTGTAGCTGGCGAAATAAAAAAGGAACTGAAAAAGGTTCTTGACAACATCTCTACTACGGAAATAGAACTTTTACGAACCTATCCATCAAGTAAAAAAGATAAGATTTTATTTGTAGAGCAACATCCGGAAATAGCATGGGATAGTGTAGAACCAGACAAATCAGGTGTTTATGGTAAGACACAGATTAATGTACTTATTCGTAAGTTGCAAATGGATTTTCTCTTGGTAGAAGATAGTTATGAAGCCAAAGTAAAAGAGGTCGCTCTCCTCATAGAGGAGGAAAAGAATATAAAAGAAGAACTGAAAGTATGTGAAAAGCAGCTTATAGATAATACCATTTCCGCTATCAAAGAATTGACGGATGAAGCGGCAGTGGATTTGTTGCGTACAAAGTGGATTGCTCCTTTGATTGATTCGCTTGCTAAAATGCCGGGAGAGGTTATTTCTGAATTGACAGAAAAAACAAAACATCTGGTAGAAAAATATGCAGTCACTTATCAAGATATTGCAAATCGTGTCAGCAAATCAGAAGAAAAGTTACATGCATTAATTGGAGAATTGCAAGGGGGAACTGCCGATATGCTTGGACTATCAGAGTTCCGTAAAACATTAAAAATAGAAAAGTGATTATGAGTAAATCAATAAGCATATTAGATAAGGATTACATTTTATGGGTCAAGGAACTCGTAAAGCGTTATCGGCGTAGCCAAATCAAGGCGGCTATAAAGGTGAATAAAGAGATGCTTCGATTTTATTGGGAACTTGGTAAAGATATTGATGACAAACAAGCAGACAATAAATATGGCAGTAAATTCTATGCTACACTAAGCCGAGACTTGCGCCACGAAATGCCTGATGTTGAAGGGTTATCTGAAACTTCTATTCGCTATGCAAAACGATTTTATGTCCTTTATAATCAGTATATAGCAAATCTTCCACAACTTGTGGAAAAATTGTATTCCGATTTGTTCTCAATACCCTGGGGGCATCATCGCTATTTAATTGATAAATGCAGTGAAAGTCCTGAAAAAGCAATCTTTTATGTGAGAAAAACCATAGAAGAAGGCTGGAGTCGTGATGTGATGCTCAACTTTTTGGATTCAGGTATGTATGAACGTGAGGGTAAGGCGTTGACCAATTTCACACGTACATTGCCTGATGAAACAAGCGACCTTGCACAAGAACTGACAAAAGACCCATACAACTTTGCCTTTACAGGTATAACAGGTCAGTATAATGAACGACTACTAAAAGATGCGCTACTTGGCAATATATCCCAGTTTTTGTTAGAATTGGGTACGGGTTTCGCATACGTGGGTAAAGAATTTCGGCTTCAGATAGGGCAAAAGGAAAAATTCATCGACTTGCTTTTTTACAACCTAAAACTGTCGTGCTATGTGGTGATTGAAGTAAAAATCGGTGAGTTTGATTTTCAAGACCTTGGGCAATTGAGCGGTTATGTTGTGGCTTGTAATCATATCCTTAAAAAAGAGGGAAGAGACAATCCGACAATCGGTTTGCTTATCTGTCGGCAAAAGGATTCTTTGCTTGCGCAATATGCTTTGGAGGGCAGTAATCTTCCATTGGGAATATCCGAGTTTGAACTTGAAAAACTCTATCCGGAAAAAGTTGAAGGCACAATGCCGTCTATTAAGGAGATAGAGACCAAATTAGATAATCAGAATAACGGCTAAACTCTCACAATATGGAAAACAAGAAACCGAAATTAAGATTTAACGGATATGAAGAGGATTGGAAGAAGAAACGGTTGGATGAAATAATTCAACTGAATAGCGGTATGGATTATAAGCATCTTGAGGATGGCGATATTCCAGTTTATGGAACAGGTGGTTATATGTTAAACGTTAACAAGGCTCTATCTTACAATGAAGATGCAATAGGAATAGGAAGAAAAGGAACGATTGATAAACCGTTTATATTGAAAGCTCCTTTTTGGACTGTTGATACATTGTTTTATGCTATACCTAAAAAAGATAATGATTTGCAATTTTGTAATTGCTTATTTCAAAAAGTCGATTGGCGAAAGCATGATGAATCTACAGGAGTTCCAAGTTTGTCAAAAAATATAATAAATGCAGTAGAAGTAAATTCCACCCTCAATTTTTCAGAGCAAAAGAAAATCGGTGAGTTCTTTGAAGAACTTGATGAATTGATTTGTGCTAAAGAGCTGGAGTTGGAGAAACTAAAACAGATAAAGGCGGCTTTGCTTGATAAGATGTTTCCTAATAATGAATCTGATAAATCAAATCGGGGGGGTATAATGGAGTGATATACAGCGTGTTACAAAATAGTAGCTTTGTGTGTGGTGGAGACAATCCGAATATCCCTTACATCCGTTTCCGTGGATTTACAGAACCATGGGAACGCAAGACTATAAAAGAATTGATGCAGTTTCCATTGGACTATGGTTTAAATATCGCTGCAAAAAAATACGATGGTCGGAGAAAGTATCTTCGTATAACAGATATTGATGAAGATACAAGAATATTTGTCAAGAAGGATATTACTTCTCCTAATTTAGAAAATATACCCTCTTGTTATCAATTAAGTGAAGGAGATATTGTGTTTGCTCGAACAGGTGCTTCAGTGGGCAAAACATATCTGTATAACAAAATGGATGGCGAAGTATATTTTGCGGGATTTTTAATACGAGGTAAAATAAAAATAGAGAACGACCCTTATTTTATTTTTACCAACACTCTGACCGAAGAATATGCCAAGTTTATAAAAGTAACATCGCAACGAACTGGGCAGCCCGGTGTAAATGCGTTGGAGTATGAAAATTATTCATTTCTTGTCCCGAGAGAAAATGCTGAACAAAAACAAATTGGTAACTTTTTTCGTGAACAGGACGAAACAATTCAGAATGCCCAATACCAAATTATTAAACTGCGTAACATGAAGCAGGCTTGTCTGCAAAAAATGTTCTCCTAAAAAAGTTATAAATATGGCTTATAACGAAGAAGATAAATTTGAGAATGCCCTAATCAAGATGCTCTCTCAAAAAGGTTGGGAAAAGGAAGTAATCAAATACCCGACAGAAAGAGAGCTTGTACAAAACTGGGCAAACATTCTCTTTGATAATAACAATACAATAGACCGTCTGAATGGTGTACCATTGACAGAGAGTGAAATGGCGCAAATGCTTGAAAAGATAGTGTCTTTGCGTACACCCCAACAGCTTAACGGATTTATCAACGGAAAGACTGTTGGAATAAAGCGTGACAATCCAGCCGATACATTGCATTTTGGTAAAGAGATAACATTAAAGATATTTGACCCACACGAAATAGCTGCCGGACAAAGCCGCTATCAGATAGTAAAACAACCGCGCTTTTCTTCTCGTTCTCCTATTTTACATAATCGGAGGGGCGATTTGATGTTACTTATCAACGGTATGCCAATGATACATCTTGAACTGAAAAAGAGTGGTATTCCTGTTAGTCAAGCATATAATCAGATAGAAAACTATTCGCGTGAAGGCATCTTCTCTGGATTGTTTATGCTGCTGCAAGTGTTCGTAGCCATGACACCCGAAGAGACAGTATATTTTGCTAATCCGGGTATAGATGGTAAGTTCAACAAAGATTTTTATTTCCACTGGGCTGACTTCAACAATGTACCTATGAATGATTGGAAAGATATAGCCACACATCTTCTTTCAATCCCAATGGCACATCAACTCATAGGTTATTACACGATAGCAGACAGAGCAGATGGCATTTTGAAAGTTCTACGAAGTTATCAGTACAATGCCGTGCGCTGTATTTATGACAAGGTGGCGCTTCGCCACGATTGGAAAGACAGTGACCATCAATTGGGCGGTTATATCTGGCATACCACAGGGTCAGGAAAAACCATGTCGAGCTTTAAGGCGGCACAGTTGATAGCCGACAGCAATAATGCCGACAAAGTAATTTTCGTAATAGACCGCATAGAATTGGGTACGCAGTCAGCGAGTGAATACCGTAGTTTCTCAGCAGTGGATGAGGATATACAGGAAACTGATGATACAGCAGCACTTATCACGAAAATGAAATCAACAAAAACGGTAGATACACTCATTGTCACATCTATTCAAAAACTTGGAGTTTTGGCAGATGAGGGAGTGAAGCCTGTTGATTTGGAAAAAATTCTGCGTAAACGTATTGTATTTATTGTGGACGAATGCCATCGTTCAACTTTTGGAGATACATTCCAAAACGTAAAGGCAGTATTTCCGACAGCCATGTTCTTTGGCTTTACCGGTACACCTATTCAGGACGAGAATAAACGTCACCAAAGTATGACCAGTGATATTTTTGGCAATGAACTTCACCGTTACAGTATTGCGGATGGTATCATAGACCATAATGTACTGGCTTTTGATCCATATAAAGTACTCACATACAAAGACCGTGATGTGCGTAAAGTCGTAGCACTTGCAGAGGTAAATGCCCAAACGGTAGAGGAAGCCATGAGTAACCCGAACAAATCGGAAGCGTTTAATAAAATGATGGCTTTACCTATGGCTGGTAAACAAAACAATGATGGTACATACACTCGTGGAATAGAGGACTATTTGCCAAATTCTCAATACCAAACTGATGAGCATTGCAATACAGTAGTTGATGATATAGTTGATGGTTGGCAGGTACTTAGTCAAAATAACAGGTTTCATGCAATTTTTGCGACAACAAGTATTCCGCAAACCATTAGATATTATCGTCTGTTTAAGGAAAAAGCGCCATGGATGAATGTAACAGCCTTGTTTGACCCATCATTACCTAATGATAATCCTGACGGTACGGCAATCAAAGAAGAGGGAATAGAGGAAATCCTAACTGATTATAATCAGAGATATGGGCAGAAATTCAAAATGGCGACATACGGTAAGTTCAAAAAAGATTTATCCTGCCGTTTGGCGCATAAAAAGCCGTATGTAGGTATAGACAATGACAGGGGTAAACGTATTGATATTCTTATCGTAGTATCGCAAATGTTGACCGGATTTGATTCAAAATGGGTAAACACTCTGTACTTGGATAAACTTTTGAAATCAGCAGACTTGATACAGGCATTTTCACGTACCAATCGTTTGTTTGGTCCAGAAAAGCCTCACGGAACGATAAAATACTACTATCGTCCGCACACTATGGAACAAAATATCAAGGATGCAGTTCGTATGTATTCCGGGAATAAACCGCTTGGACTGTTTGTAAATAAGCTGGATGTAAATATAGGAGGTCTGAACCAAAAATTCGTGGAAATGTCAACACTATTTCAGAGTGTGGGGATAGAAAATTTTTCTCGGCTTCCTGAAGAAACTGTACTCAAAGGACGTTTTGCTGTGTTATTCAGAGAGTATAATAGCTATCTTGAAGCAGCTAAAGTACAAGGCTTTAATTGGACGAAAGCGACTTATAACTGTGATAATGGTGAAACGGTAACAATAAATCACGAAGAAATATCTTATAACACACTGGTACAACGATATAAAGAACTATTTAATAATACAGGCGGAAACGGTACGGGTGGAACCGAAGATTTACCATATGAGATAGACCCACACCTAACCGAAATAGATACGGAAAAGATCGACACAGATTATATGAACCGTAACTTTGACCGCTACATAAAAGCTCTTGGACAACCAAATATTAGTGAGGAGGAATTAAATAAACTTCTTGATGACCTTTCAACATCGTTTGCATCCTTACCGCAAGCAGAGCAAAAATATGCTGAAATCTTGTTGCATGAAGTACAATGTAACAACATAACCTTGGAGTCGGGAAAAACATTCAGAGATTATATTACCGACTTTATGACATCTGAAAAAGATAGAAAAATCAACGGATTGGCAGATGTGTTTGGACTAGACAAGGAATTGTTGCGAACATTGTCTGAGCTTCGGATTACAGAACAAAACTTGGATGAGTTCGGACGATTTACAAGACTGAAAGAATCGGTAGATAAGGTAAAGGCAAAGGCTTATTTGGAACACAAGGCGGGGCAAACCTTGTCTATGCTAAAAGTGAATATCGAAATAAACAATGTGCTAAAGAAATTTATTCTAACAGGTAAACTATAAAACAGCAATTATGAAAGAGCAATATACTGTAAGTCTTCGCTGCGCCACATGTGGTTGCGATGATAAATTTGAGTTCAATGAGGATAAGTCCTATGTCAAATGTACTTTTTGTAATAGAGAGTATCTTGGAGGTATTGAAGAATTGGCTGAACTTAATGAGGATTTGATTGATGAAGTTAAAGAGGAAATAGAACAGAATGTAACAACGTATATTCACGATGAATTAAAGAAAGCTTTTAAGGGAAATAAATATATCAAAATCAAATAGATGGATAATTTTTTCAACATATTCAAAGATTGGGGTGGGCAGATAATGGCTGTAATGGGAATATTTGGTGGACTTTGGGCTTATTTTCGCCATGACAGGATAATAAAAAAACAAGAAAAACTTTTGAATGATTTTCAAATCAAACAAATAGAAAAGGAGCAGGCAAAAGAAAAAATGGCGGAAATGAAAGCTAATATTATTTCAAGCCATAAAGGAACGGCAAAAATTCGATTTGTTAATGCTGGAAAATCTAATGCTTTTAATGTTAGAATAGAAATTCTCACATCAAAAGAAGAAATGGCGAAGATATATTATGGTGCAAACTTCGGACCATACGAAGTTATTAATCCCCAGTCATACAGAGAAGAAAAAATGTTTCTCTGTGAGGGACGTCCTGATATAATTGACTTGAAAATAATATGGGACGATGAGTTTCAGAAAGATCGTTCAGTTTTACTTTCTGTGCCATTCTAAGGTATGATTATAATAGGTCTCGTTTTCATTATTGCATTGGTAATCTTCATTAAATTGAAGATGCCAATGTGGAAAGGTAAGTATTCTGAGAAACTTGTGAATAACAAGATACAGGAATTGCCCGAAGAGTATGTTATATTCAATGATTTGCTATTTGAGAGTAATGGATATTCTACGCAGATAGACCATATTGTGGTTTCGCCATATGGCGTTTTTGTGATTGAAACAAAGGGATATAAAGGCTGGATTTTAGGTGGTGAGAACAGCGAATATTGGACTCAAACCATCTATAAGAGCAAGCATCAATTTTATAATCCCATAAAACAGAACGCTGGCCATGTAAGATTTTTGCGCCACTTGCTAAAATGTTCAGTTGCTATACCTTTTATTCCAATTGTTGTTTTCAATAACGATGCGGACTTAAAAGTGAACATCGTAAATAGTCTTGTTGTTAATAGATGCAATCTCAAACGCGCAATTTTGCAATACAGGACTTCTGTCCTTAATCAAGAAACAATCGAATGGATAGTACAAACTATCAACCAAAATCGTATCATTGCCGATGCGGAAAATTTGATACAGCATAAACGTAATGCAAAAGCTCGGCAAAATAGAAGTTCCAACCATATAAATCAAGGTATCTGTCCCCAATGTGGAGGGCAGCTCGTTTTACGTCATGGTAAATATGGTACTTTTTACGGATGCTCCAATTATCCCAAATGCAAATTTACCTTGAATTTATAAATGCCAACTACAGCTTAGTTTCCAAGTGAAAGGCAATAAGTGTAAACAGAGAGCAAGGTCAAATAACCCAGCAAATTTTGCCCCAAAGTCGGAATCCAAAAGCCTTGGTTTTGGTTGAGAATGGATGAGATTCTGCGCTCGTGCCTTCCATTGCTTGACTTTGCTTCTCAAAATGTTGCTTCATTACTATCTCGTCTGTGGTTAATACGGCTTGTGAGTTTTTCATTAGTAGATCCATGTCTTCCAGCGCAATACTTACCTTGTACTCTGTGTTTTCTTGCGCTTTGAAAATGGAGTTGTTAATTCCGGTTATGATATTAGCAGGATTATCAGTATCGGATTTAAGGGCTGCTATGGCTTCTTTCAAAGTAACTGTAACCTTTTCCAATGATTCAGTCACTTGCCGTAAATCCTTCTGGGAGGCTCTCAATTCCCCAATGCGCTTATCAACGACATCCGATTCTATGGTTATCCGATGGTCGTTTTCTATCTCGTTCATCAGATCGTTCAAGTCGATGGGGTCATTCTTTGGTTTTCCTATTGTGAGAATATCGCTCCAATGGTACCTTCATAGCGATAAGATGTACCCACTACTCCACTACGAAAAATTCGACAGTGCAGATCAGCGGTACTAAATCGCTGAATATTATCAGAATATGTATAGTGTGCACAGGTGATAGTTTTAAAATAAGCCCCAAATCAACCGCCCATTCCATAACGAGTGGGCTTTTTGCAATCATTTTAAATGAATATAAGAGATGGGAGAGAAAAAAGCAATCCCTATTAGCTTACCAATAAACAGCAATATAGGGATTGCTGCTATAGTGAGATGGTATTATCAGTATTCAGAATCTCCTGTAAACGTGTCCATGAGTTTATCCATCTGCTCACCTATGCACTTGTCTATTAACTTTGCATAGTGGGCAGTCATTCGTGTATTGGTATGTCCCAACATCTTAGAAACGACTTCCAGAGATATGTTATTGGCTAATGTAACGGTACTTGCAAACGTATGCCTACTTGTGTGGAAGCAGATTCGTTTATTGATTCCACAGAGTATAGCTATATCCTTTAGATATTTGTTGATGTCCGCAGGGTCTTGAATAGGGAGTAATTTCTCTCCACTTTTGTATTTATCCAATATTAGCTTGGCGATAGGGAGTAGGGGAATTCGTGATAAAACTCCTGTCTTAACCCTGCGTTTCTTAATCCATATTCTGCCTGCACTGTCTTTCTCAAAGTGTTCTGGTGCCAAGGTCTTAATGTCAATGTAACTAAGCCCTGTGAAGCACCCAAAGAGGAACATATCTTTAGCTCGCTCCAATCTTGGCAGGGGAGTGTCAAAGTTGATAATCTTTCTTAGTTCTTCTTCATCCAAGAAATCCACTTCTACTGGTTCACGTTCTACCTTATAAGTAGAGAATGGATTGAACGTCATGTAAGAGTTGGCTACTGATAGATTGATAATCTTCTTCAATAGCTTTAAATGTTTAGTGGATGAGTTCTGTGCCATGCCCTTATCAATTCTTAGAAATGAATGGAAGGATTGAATAAAATTCAGATTCAACTCACGCAAGTATAAATCTTCTCGTTTGTATTTCTGCTGAACAAATTCTCTTAATAATCTGATGGTATAGACAGATACCCAATGAGTAGCTTTAGAAACTCCATTGCCTATCAACTTCTCTTGTTCTTGGTTATGTTCTTCAAAGACTTCAAACAGGCTTCTCTCTTTGATGGATTCGACCTTATCAAAGTAAGCATCACGCAATAGGTCTGCTGTAATTATAAAACCTCTTTCTAAAAGTTCTGCTTCTTTCTGATAGAGTTTAGCCTTAATAGCCTTTAGGCAGTTATTGAGACTTTGGGCTTCTTCATCCTTGCCCTTTACTTGTTGCTTATTCTTGTCCCATTTTTCAATAGCTACTTGTTTACCTGATGAAAAAGAGCATCTGTCACCATTTACTGTAATTGTAATCTCAATAGGAGCTTTACCACTCTTTCTTGTTTTACTTTCTCTTATGGCAAAGAGAATAGAGAATGAACTTCTTACCATAGTTTAATCATTTATAATTAGACATTAGAAAAGCCCTTTAAAAATGATGTATCTATCTGTATATTAGGTTAATATGGCTATTTTTGCGACCACTTGTAAAGATTTAGAAAAATGGTCGCAAATTGGTCGCAAAAAGAGCTTCAATTTAGCCTACTTTTAAGGATAATCAGCCACGTTTAACCTTAGATATTTAAGCTCCATTTAAGCCATCATTTGCTTTAATTTCATTATCCAATCCCAACCTATTATAAGAAGAAAAGCAAGAGGAAACGAGTATCAGAATAGGGGATAAGTATTGTGATAGATATAAAACAAAAAATCCCCATAACTCATCAGAGTTACAGGGATTTATATCGTAATCTAATACTTAAATTACTTGCTCAAAGCCTGAGCTACGTCAACCGCACAAGCTACAGTACATCCTACCATCGGGTTGTTACCGATACCCAGGAATCCCATCATTTCTACGTGAGCAGGAACTGATGAAGAACCAGCGAACTGAGCGTCTGAGTGCATACGGCCCATAGTATCTGTCATACCGTAAGAAGCAGGACCGGCAGCCATGTTGTCCGGGTGAAGAGTACGAC
>OHBZ01000243.1_pt1 | contig 26861 bp, 18 predicted proteins | sample 1577551 | NCBI WGS metagenome assembly OHBZ01 (sample SAMEA3879544, study PRJEB24766) | human gut metagenome | biome: human-associated habitat; feature: feces | place: USA | collected 1985/1987
ATTAAGCTCATTCTGTGTTAATCCGTGTAATCTGTGGTGAATTTTGACACACCCCCATTTTTTTAAGTATCAACACAGCCATTTCCTTCTTCCATATTTTTCTTTCCGCAGAAAAACAAAAACATTCAGCCCTCTCAGACTGTTACATAGAAAAACAATATATCACTCCTGATAAAACCACACGATAATGAAATCACAACTCTTTGACATCAGAAGAGAATATAAGAAAGGCAGGCTGACACCGGGTAACCTCAACGACAATCCCCTTGAGCAATTCGACCATTGGCTGAACGATGCTATCCATAGTGATGAGTACGAGCCCACCGCCATGACGGTAGCTACAGTCTCGTCAGACGGACATCCCTCTACACGCACAGTGTTGCTGAAAGGGGTGGAAAATGGCCGGCTCATCTTCTTCACCAACTACGAAAGCAGGAAAGGCCGGCAACTGACTGCAAATCCGTATATATCCTTATCTTTCGTATGGCACAAACTGGAAAGGCAAATACATATTGAAGGAAAAGCTGAAAGATGCGCTCCTGCCGATTCTGACGCCTATTTTGCAAGCAGGCCTTACAAAAGTAAAATCGGGGCGAGGATTTCACCCCAAAGTCACGTCATCGGCAGCCGTATGGAGATAATGCGCGCGTTCGTCCGCGAAGCGGCAACATGGATAGGGCAAAGTATCAAACGTCCCGACAACTGGGGAGGTTTTGCCGTTACCCCTTTCCGTTTTGAATTCTGGCAAGGACGGGAAAGCAGGCTACACGACCGTTTCCTCTATTCCCAACAAGCGGATGGCAGCTGGAAAAAGGAGAGGCTGGCTCCCTAAATACGGACAGGGAAACACTTCTCATCACAAATAAATCTTAAAAGGAGGAACAAAGCCACAGAAACGCTGTTTGAAGGGGAAACTCTAAAAACAACAGTTATGAATTACGGTATCAGTATTCTTTTCAGGGCTATACCCTTGTTGATGGCCCTTTTCTGTTTCGGCTACGGAGCCTTTGTGCTCCACGAAGGACTGGATTCGGCAAAATTTGTGGCCGGTCCGGTAGTATTTTCCTTAGGGATGATTTGCATTGCCTTGTTCGCCACAGCGGCAACAATCATTAGACAAATTATTCATACCTACAATCCGATAGCCAGATACGCACTTCCGGTTATTGGTTACCTGGCAGCCGTACTCACAGTAATCTATGGTTGGAATTATATGCACGAAGCTGCCACGGCAAGCAATTTCGTGGCAGGACACGTGATTTGCGGAGTCGGTTTCATCACAGCTTGTGTAGCTACCACAGCCACAGCTTCACCCTCATTCCCGCCAACTCGGAACGTACCGACCAGCTACAACCTGCCGATGCATTCAATTCCTCCCAGGGATATATCCTGATAGCAGTTGCCACCCTTATGGCAGTAATGGCATGGATATGGGCCTTCTGGCTATTGTCAAAAAGCAGCGAGCACAATGCATATTATGTAGCAGGCCATGTCATGGCAGGACTTGCTTGTATCTGTTCCAGCTTGGTGGCGCTGGTTGCAACCATCGTCCGCCAGATACGCAACAACTATACAAAGTCTGAACGGAAACAATGGCCGGCCCTTGTTTTGATAATGGGCAGCATAAGCATTCTCTGGGGACTTCTGGTCTTGGCCAACAGCAATCCGGCACTCTCCTCCACAGGATATATTATGATAGGCCTGGGACTGGTATGCTACAGCATTTCCAGCAAAGTCATACTACTTGCCGCCATCTGGCGGAACACTTTCAAGCTGGCCAACCGCATCCCGCTGATTCCGGTCTTCACGGCCCTGGCTTGTCTGTTTCTCTCCGCCTTTCTGTTTGAGATGGCAAGCCTGCACAATGCCTATTTTGTCCCTGCACGCGTACTGGCAGGTTTGGGAGGCATCTGCTTTACATTATTCTCCATCGTAAGCATTCTGGAGAGCGGTACATCTAAGTAGACATTTTCCCGCCATTGGCCTGAGCATCGAGGAACAATTCCACACGCTCGGCATGGTGGGCCACATAAGCTGCCGGACCGGTATCCCCGGAATCAAGAATATCGCGGACCACATCCGCCTTATTCTTGCCGGTAACAAAGAAAATAAGATTCTTCGCAGCAAACAAAAGGCAGCCGGTCATGGCTATGCGTTTCTGCCCATTATAGGGATTGACACTCACCTCATAAGGATGAAAGGAAGAAAGCAGATATTCCTGCCCCGGAAAGATAGAGGAGGTATGCCCGTCGTCTCCAGCACCGAGCAAAACGACATCGAAGGCCGGGAAGCCACCCCAAAGCGGAACCGTGCGGCAAACCAGCGTCGAATAGTTCTTTGCTTCAATCTCCGGGCGGTTCACTCCATAAATAGGATAAACGTATTCATCGGGCATGCCTACTTCATCCAACAGCAAACGGCGCATGGTACCATAATTGCTCTCATAATCCTCTGCCGGCACACACCGTTCATCCACCCAATAAATCCGCATCCGCATCCAAGGAGTCACCTCCTTGTACTCGTTGGCCCAAATGTCAAACATCAGCGAAGGAGTACTTCCCCCACTGAATGCAAAATAAAAGGTCTTTTCCGGCTCACGCTCCATCATCGCAATCAAATGTTCAATCAACGCATGTGCCGTAGCTGTAGCCGAATGGTAAACATAACTTTTCATAACTCGCAATATTCATCTGTATTAGTCAAATTCTTACACGGATTAGTCCACTCAGCACCATGTTCGTGCATCATCGCTTCACTTTCCAAAGGTCCCCACGTACCTACGGGATACCCATATAAAGGAGCATCCGTATGCTCTTTCCAATAACGCAACACGGGATCGAAAAAGCGCCATGAAGCCTCTACCGCGTCGCTGCGGGTAAAGAGTGTAGGGTCACCTTGTATGCAGTCCTCTATCAGACGGGCATAGGCATCGCCGGTAGGCAACCCGCCCAACTGGTCATAACTGAAGTCCATCATCACCTGCTTCACGTCAAATCCGGGTCCGGGAGTCTTCATGCCGAATTTCAGCACAATACCTTCATTGGGTTGCAGGCGGAGAATCAGCTTATTCGCGCGGGGACAATGTCCACCCTCGCAACGGAACATCTGATGGGGCGTCTCACGGAAATGTACAACAATCTCAGTCACCTTTGTCGGCATTTGTTTGCCGGTACGGATATAGAAAGGAACACCCTTCCACCGCCAGTTGTTAATACCGATTTTCATGGCAATATACGTTTCGGTACGCGAATCAGGTGCCACGTTCTTCTCTTCCCTATACCCGGCTTTCGAGCCCGAAGCCGTATATTGTCCGCGGACAATGTGTTCCTCCAAATCCTCCTCTGTCAAGGGGGCCAATGACTCATAGACCTTCACCACCTCGTTGCGGAAATTATCGGCATTGAAAACGGCAGGCGGTTCCAATGCAGTGAGCGCCACAAGCTGTATGAGGTGGTTTTGTACCATATCGCGCAGGGCTCCGGCACCTTCATAGAATCCGCCACGTCCTTCGATACCCAGATTCTCTACGGCTGTAATCTCCACATAGTCTATATAATTACGGTTCCATAGCGGTTCGAAGATTCCGTTGGCAAAACGGAAGGCGAGAATGTTCTGCGCCGTTTCCTTACCCAAAAAATGGTCGATGCGGTAAATCTGATGCTCCTTGAAAACGGAAGCATAAATGCTATTCAGCTTTCTGGCTGACTCCAAATCGTAACCGAACGGCTTTTCAACGATGATACGCGTATCAGGACGGTTCAGACCGGCCGCCTTCAAGTGCAAGGGAATGACACCGTACAAGGAAGGTGGAGTAGCCAGATAGAACAGCAGGTTGTCCGGTTTCTGCTCACCGGTAAACTCTTGTAAACGTCCGTCCAGCAGATGATAGCCTTCAACCTCGGCGGGATCCAATGTCTGGTAATGCAGATGGCTGCAAAAATCCCTCATTTTATCTTCCACCTGCTCTTTGGAAGCTACGAACTTACTCAATTCACTCATTATATATTCTTGGTAACGGGCATCCGTATACTCGGTGCGTCCTATCCCCAGAATGGAGAATCCTTCCGGCAACCGCCCGCCACTATATAAAGTATAGAGCGCCGGCATCAGTTTGCGCTTCGTCAAGTCACCCGAAGCGCCGAATATAACAATCACTAATTTATTCATCATCTTCTCCCCCTTTCTCACACATTGTACGTACCCGATTTCGTATCTCCTCCGTGTCCCGTCCAATTTTCATGGAAAAACTGTCCACGCAACTCGTCTGTCCTTTCAAAGGTATGCGCACCAAAATAGTCACGTTGCGCCTGAATCATATTGGCAGGCAACTTGGCAGACACCAGCGAATAGAAATAATTCAAGGCGGACGAGAATGCAGGCACCGGAAGTTCCTCTTTCATGGATTGTGCCACCAGATGTTTCCAGCCGGAAAGCAACAGCTGCATTTCATTTTTGAAATAAGGAGCCAACAGCAGATGTTTGGGCTTGTCTTTTGCCTCGAAAGCCGTAGCTATGTCGTTCAGGAAAATACTACGGATGATGCAGCCGCCCCGCCACATGCGTGCGATGGATGCCAAATCGAGGTTCCAGGCAAAAGCGTCGGATGCACGCTGCAACACGGCGAATCCCTGAGCATATGACACTAATTTGGAAGCATAGAGTGCGGAATAGATATCCTTCACCATCTCCGACTTGTTGTACACCGCCTGCGAGCGTCGGCATACAAATTGCTTGGAAGCCGTTTCACGCAAGCCCTTCTGTGCCGACAAACTACGTTCGAACACAGCCGTAGCAATCAGCCCCAACGGCATGCCCAGCTCCATCGCATTGATAACGGACCACTTGCCCGTACCTTTCTGTCCGGCGGTATCCAATATCTTATCTATCAGGTAACCTCCTGATTTGTCCTTATGACGCAGTATGTTGGCGGTAATTTCAATGAGATAGCTACGCAACTTACCCTCATTCCAATCAGCAAAGATTTCTGCCATCTGTCCATTGTCCAGACCAAGCAGATTCTTCATCACCCAATAAGCTTCGGCAATAAGCTGCATATCTCCATATTCGATACCGTTATGTATCATCTTGACGAAATGACCGGAACCGGCAGGACCAATCCACTGGCAGCACGGAGTACCGTCAGATGCTTTTGCCGCAATACTCTGCAGGATAGGCTTCACCTCAGGCCAGGCACTTTCAGATCCTCCGGGCATGATAGACGCGCCGTTCAGCGCTCCTTCCTCTCCACCGGAAACTCCAGCTCCCACAAAACGGAAGCCTTTCTTTTCGGCCAATGCCACACGCCGGTTGGTGTCCTCATAATTGGAATTACCACCGTCAATCAGGATATCCCCTTCGGACAAATGGGGAAACAGCTGTTCCATCAGTTCATCCACCGCACTGCCGGCACGAACCATCATCATTATTTTGCGGGGTATGGCAATGGAAGTTACAAATTCGGCTATATCTGTATAGCCTTCAATTTTTTTCCCTTTGGCGCGGCCGTTCACAAAACGTTCCACCACCCCTTCTTCCACTCCCGGAACCGTACGATTATATACCGAAACATTCCATCCCTTATCTGCCATATTGAGGGCCAAATTCTCGCCCATAACTGCCAGACCGATAAGTCCAATGTCTGTTTTATTTAAATTCTTCATATTCATGTAAATTTTGTCTTTATATGGAAACAAAATGCTAACAGCATTTGTTCGTATGAATTACGAAAATAAAATAGTACTTTTGTCAGCGAAAGCCTATTTTTCAACCAGACAGAAAACCAATGCTCATGAAGAACTTCCACATCGGACTATTGCCACGCATCATCATTGCCATTATCTTAGGTATACTTTTCGGAAATTTCCTACCGGCTTCGCTGGTACGGCTGTTCGTAACATTCAATGCCATTTTCAGTGAATTCCTGAACTTCTCCATCCCCCTCATCATTGTGGGACTGGTCACGATTGCCATTGCCGACATCGGCAAAGGAGCCGGACGGATGCTGGTCGTCACGGCGCTCATTGCTTACGGAGCTACCTTATTCTCCGGCTTTCTCTCCTATTTCACCGGTATGGCGGTATTTCCTTCCCTCATAGAAACCGGGGTGCCGTTAGAAGAAGTCAGTGAGTCTCAAGGCATTCTTCCCTATTTTTCCGTGGGTATCCCGCCCTTGATGAATGTTATGACCGCACTCGTACTTGCCTTCACACTGGGGCTGGGCCTGGCTCATCTGAAAAGTGAGGTACTGAAAAATGCGGCACGCGATTTTCAAGAGATTGTCATCCGCATGATCAGTGCAGTGATATTGCCGCTGCTTCCCATCTATATTTTCGGCATTTTCCTCAACATGACGCACAGTGGACAAGTATTCGGCATCCTGATGGTCTTTATTAAGATTATCGGTGTAATCTTCCTGCTTCACATCTTTCTCCTGGTATTCCAATACAGCATTGCGGCACTGTTTGTCCGCAAGAACCCTCTCAAACTACTGGGACGAATGATGCCTGCCTACTTCACGGCTCTAGGCACTCAATCCAGTGCCGCCACTATCCCTGTAACATTGGAGCAAAGTCGGAAGAACGGCGTCTCTGCCGATATTGCCGGATTCGTCATCCCACTTTGCGCCACCATCCATCTGTCGGGCAGCACATTGAAGATTGTGGCATGCGCCCTGGCACTGATGATAATGCAAGGCATGCCCCATGATTTCCCTCTATTTGCAGGATTTATCTTCATGCTGGGCATCACTATGGTAGCCGCTCCCGGGGTACCGGGAGGCGCCATCATGGCATCACTGGGCATCCTGCAATCCATGCTGGGCTTCGACGAGTCGGCACAAGCGCTGATGATTGCACTATACATAGCGATGGACAGCTTCGGTACTGCCTGCAATGTGACGGGCGACGGGGCAATCGCACTGATTATCGACAAAGTGATGGGAAAGAAATAGTTTATATTTTGCTATCTCGTGGAAAATAACGAATATTGCAGTCCGAAAAGACATAATAACAAGAAGCATACATTATGAAGAAAGCCCTTATCTCCGGCATTACCGGGCAGGACGGCTCGTTCCTTGCCGAATTCCTCCTGCAGAAAGGATATGAAGTGCACGGTATCCTGCGTCGCTCTTCCTCTTTCAACACCGGCCGCATCGAACACCTCTACTTCGATGAGTGGGTACGCGACATGAAACAGAAACGTACCATTAACCTGCACTATGGAGACATGACAGACTCCAGCTCTCTCATCCGTATCATCCAGAGTGTGCAGCCGGACGAAATATATAACCTTGCCGCCCAAAGCCATGTCAAAGTATCCTTCGACGTGCCCGAATATACCGCCGAAACCGATGCCGTAGGCACCCTGCGCATGCTCGAAGCCGTACGCATTCTCGGTATGGAAAAGAAGACACGCATCTACCAGGCCTCCACTTCCGAGCTCTTCGGAAAAGTGCAGGAAGTGCCGCAAAGCGAAACGACCCCGTTCTATCCCCGCAGCCCCTATGGCGTAGCCAAACAGTATGGCTTTTGGATTACAAAGAACTACCGCGAAAGCTATGGCATGTTTGCTGTAAACGGCATACTCTTCAACCACGAGAGCGAACGCCGAGGTGAAACCTTCGTGACAAGAAAAATCACACTGGCGGCTGCCCGCATCGCCCAAGGCTTCCAGGACAAGCTGTATCTGGGCAATCTGGATGCCCGGCGCGACTGGGGATATGCCAAAGACTACATCGAGTGCATGTGGCTCATCCTGCAGCACGACACCCCCGAAGACTTCGTCATTGCCACCGGAGAAATGCATACCGTACGCGAATTTGCGACACTGGCATTCCGGGAGGTAGGCATCACTCTGTGCTGGGAAGGCCAGGGAGTGGATGAGAAGGGTATCGACACACAGACCGGAAAAGTCCTCGTGGAAGTCGACCCCAAATATTTCCGGCCTGCCGAAGTGGAACAATTGCTGGGCGACCCCACCAAAGCAAAAACACTGCTGGGATGGAATCCGAGGCAGACCAGTTTTGAAGAGTTGGTACGCATCATGGCAGAGCACGACATGAAATTTGTGAAGAAACTGTATTTAAGAAGCAAAGAGCTTTGAATGAACTATTAAACTTTCAGACAACAATGTTAGACAAAAATGCCAAAATATATGTAGCAGGCCACCGGGGACTGGTAGGTTCTGCCATCTGGAAAAATCTTGAGGAGAAAGGATACACCAATCTCATCGGCAAGACCCACACAGAACTCGATCTGCTCGACGGAGTTGCCGTACGCCGCTTCTTCGACGAGGAACAGCCCGAATATGTATTCCTTGCCGCCGCCTTTGTGGGTGGCATCATGGCCAACAGTATCTACCGTGCCGACTTCATCTACAAGAACTTGCAGATACAGCAGAACGTCATCGGCGAAAGCTTCCGCCACGGAGTGAAAAAACTTCTCTTTCTGGGCAGCACCTGCATCTATCCCCGTGATGCCGAACAGCCGATGAAAGAAGACGCACTCCTCACTTCTCCGCTGGAATACACGAACGAACCCTATGCCATCGCCAAAATAGCCGGACTGAAAATGTGCGAAAGCTTCAATCTTCAATACGGTACGAACTACATTGCCGTGATGCCCACCAACCTTTACGGTCCCAACGACAACTTCGACCTGGAACGCAGCCACGTGCTCCCTGCCATGATACGCAAGATACACCTCGCCCACTGCCTGAAACAAGGCGACTGGGATGCCGTACGCCACGACATGAACCTGCGTCCGGTGGAAGGCATCAACGGCGACAGCAGCAAAGAGGACATTCTGAATATCCTCCGGAAATACGGCATCAGCGAAGAAGAAGTGAGATTATGGGGTACCGGCACCCCCTTGCGCGAATTCCTCTGGAGCGAGGAGATGGCAGATGCCAGCGTCTTCGTCATGGAACACGTCGACTTCAAAGATACCTTCAAGCCGGGCGACAAGGAAATCCGCAACTGTCACATCAATATCGGTACGGGCAAGGAAATCACTATCCGCCAGTTGGCAGAGCTGATTGTCAACACCGTAGGCTATCAGGGCCGGTTGACCTTCGACACTTCCAAACCCGACGGCACCATGCGCAAACTGACCGATCCCGGTAAGTTACATGCATTGGGATGGCATCATAAGATTGATATCGAGGAAGGTGTGCAACGCATGTACCGATGGTACTTGGGAAAGTAATTAGTGACGTCTGATTAGCCATGAATGCCATACGGTACAATGTGGAAACTGTATTGTTTATATTGCTGATACTTTTATCAGGTATCAGCCCAACCATGAATGCCATGATAGCTCCCGTGACCTATTCCGTTCGCGGCAAAGTCATCGACAGACAGTCCAGACAACCCGTGGCCTACGCCAACGTTTTCGTTGCCGGCATCCCCGGGAAAGGGGCGTCCACCGATTCACTCGGCACATTCAAGATAGAGCAGGTACCTCCGGGCATCTATAGCCTTGAGGCATCCTGCATAGGATACCAGACTGTTTCCACCCCCGAATATATTGTTTCAGCCTCAACCCCGTTCATCGAGATAGAGATGGAAGAGGATGCCAATCTGCTGAACACAGTAGTGGTGGTGCCTTCCCCCTTCCGGCGAAGTATCGAAAGCCCAGTCAGCATGCGTATCATCGGCTTGCAGGAAATAGAGAAAAGTCCCGGAGCCAACCGGGATGTCTCGCGCATCGTACGCTCCTATCCCGGCGTCTCTTTCTCTCCCATCGGCTATCGCAACGACTTGATTGTTCGGGGCGGTTCTCCTTCCGAAAACCGCTTTTATATGGATGGCATCGAAATTCCCAACATCAACCACTTTGCCACTCAAGGTGCATCCGGAGGACCGGTAAGCATTGTCAATGCCGACCTGATACGTGAGATTACATTTTATACGGGTGCCTTCCCCGCCAACCGCTCCGGAGCCTTGAGTTCCGTCCTCGACTTCCGCCTCAAGGACGGAAATCCGGACAAGCAGGCGTTCAAAGCCACCATCGGCGCATCGGAAGTCTCGCTCAGCGGAGCAGGCCATCTGGGGCAGCGCACCACTTATCTGTTTTCCGCACGCCAGTCCTACCTGCAACTCTTGTTCAAAGCTTTGGGACTGCCCTTCCTGCCCAATTTCATAGACGGACAATTCAAAACAAAAACCCGTTTCAACGAGCACAGCGAGCTGACCCTGCTTGGTCTTGCAGGCATTGACAAGATGAAACTGAATACCGATGAAAAAGGAGAAGATGCCGAATATCTGCTCAGCTATCTCCCCACCATCCATCAGGAAACATTCACTCTCGGAGCCTCTTACAGACACTACAATGGAAGGCACGTGCAATCCCTCATACTGAGCCATAACTACCTGAACAACCGTAATCTGAAATACCGCAACAACGATGACTCTTCCGAAGATAACCTGACCCTGCGCCTACGCTCCACAGAGCAAAAGACCACCCTGCGTTTTGAAAACCAAACGCGCTTGGGAGCATGGACCCTAAAGGAAGGAGCAGAACTGAACAACTCCATCTATGCAAACCACAGCCGGCAAAGACTATACGGCAGTCATTCGGGTACGCTCTCCATCTACGAAACCTCACTCAACATCTTCGGCTGGGGGGCTTTCTTCTCTTCCGACTATACCACCGCCGACAAGCGTCTGGCACTTTCTGCCGGTATCCGTATGGACGGCAACACTTACAACCGAAAGATGCGGCAGCTCTGGAAACAGTTCTCCCCACGCCTCTCTGCATCCTACAAACTCTCGGAACAATGGACCCTGAGCGGAAGTACCGGCCTCTACCACCAATCGCCTCCCTACACCGCTTTAGGATATAAAGACAATGAAGGGCAATATCTCAACAAAGGCCTGAAGTACATGCAGGTCTTTGAAAGCAGCCTCGGTCTGGACTGGCACCTGCAAGACCGGCTCATGGTTTCTGCAGAAGGTTTCTTCAAGCGTTACAGCCGTATGCCACTTTCCCTCCAAGACAACATTCCGTTGGCATGCAAAGGAAACGATTACGGTGTCACCGGCAACGAAACACTCGTCCCTACAGCCAGCGGAAGGGCCTACGGACTGGAAACCATGTTCCGCTGGCAGGCATCCGGCAAGTTCAATCTCGTATCTTCCTTCACCTTATACCGCAGCGAATACCGCAACCGTCCAGATGGAGACTTCATTCCATCCGCCTGGGACAACCGTTTCATCCTCAACATGAGCGGTACATACAACCTGTCCCAGCGCTGGAGCATAGGAGGCAAGCTAAGCTATATAGGCGGCAGCCCCTACACTCCCTATGATGAAGACAAATCATCACTCGTAGAAGCATGGGATGCCAAAGGACAGCCTTACTACGACTATGCGTACTACAATACCGGGCGGCTTCCCAAATTTGCCCAGTTAGACTTGCGTGTGGACAAGTCCTTCTACTTCCATCACTGCATGATAGGAATCTACCTGGACATACAGAATATCACCGGCAACAAACTGAAGCAACCGGATGTGATAATGAGTACGGGCATCATCGAAAATCCGTCCGCTCCCGTTGCCGAACAGCGCTATAAAATGAAATACCTCAAGCAGGAAAGCGGCACTATCCTGCCTACTTTAGGTATAACTGTCGAATTTTAACAAATAGCCACCATAAAAACTATTTTCCTTATAAAAGTTTGCTTTCTATATATAAACCCTTATATTTGCACAATTTTCAACCAAATGTGCAATTAAATATCATGGAACAAAGTTTTATCGCCTATATAGAGAATAGCATAAAGGAAAATTGGGATTTAGACGCTTTGACCGATTACAAGGGAGCAACCCTACAATATAAGGACGTAGCCCGCAAAATAGAAAAGCTGCATATCATTTTCGAGGCAAGCGGCATCAAGAAAGGCGATAAGATTGCCGTCTGTGGCCGCAACAGTTCCCACTGGGGCGTAACGTTCCTCGCAACATTGACCTACGGTGCGGTAATCGTCCCCATCCTTCACGAGTTCAAGGCAGACAATGTACACAACATCGTGAACCATTCCGAAGCCAAACTGCTTTTCGTAGGCGACCAGGTTTGGGAAAACCTCAACGAAAGTGCTATGCCGCTGCTAGAGGGCATCATGATGATGGCAGACTTCTACATTCTTGTCTCCCGCAGCGAAAAGTTGGACTATGCCCGCGAACATCTCAACGAAATGTTCGGTAAGAAATACCCCAAGAACTTCCGCAAGGAACATGTCAGTTATCACAAGGACCAGCCCGACGAACTGGCGGTCATCAACTATACATCCGGCACCACCAGTTACTCCAAAGGAGTGATGCTGCCCTACCGCAGCCTTTGGTCAAACACTACTTTTGCTTTCGAAGTATTGCCGCTGAAAGCCGGTGACAAGATTGTCTCCATGCTGCCAATGGCACATATGTACGGACTTGCATTCGAGTTTCTGTATGAATTCGCCGTAGGTTGCCACATATTCTTCCTCACTCGCATGCCCAGCCCCAAAATCATTTTCCAAGCTTTCACCGAAGTGAAGCCTAACCTGATTGTGGCTGTTCCGCTCATTATCGAAAAGATTATAAAGAAGAGCGTACTGCCCAAGCTGGAAACCCCCGCCATGAAGCTGTTGCTGAAAGTACCCATCATTAACGACAAGATAAAAGCAACCGTACGCGAACAAATGATTCAAGCCTTTGGCGGAAACTTTGCAGAAGTCATTGTAGGAGGAGCTGCCTTCAACCAGGAAGTGGAGCAGTTCTTAAAGATGATAGATTTCCCCTATACGGTAGGCTATGGAATGACGGAATGCGGCCCCATCATCTGTTACGAGGATTGGACCCGCTTCAAACCCGGTTCATGCGGAAAGGCCGCACCGCGTATGGAGGTGAAAATCCTATCATCCGATCCCGAAAACATTCCGGGAGAGATTGTCTGCCGTGGTCCCAATGTCATGCTGGGTTACTACAAGAACGACGAGGCCACCGTACAGGTACTCGACAAAGACGGCTGGCTGCACACCGGAGACCTTGCCCTGATGGATGCCGAAGGCAACGTAAGCATCAAGGGACGCAGCAAGAACATGCTCCTTGGTCCGAGCGGTCAGAATATCTACCCGGAAGAGATAGAAGACAAACTGAACAATATGCCGTATGTAGCCGAAAGCATCATCGTGCAGCAGAATGAGAAACTGGTAGGTCTGGTTTACCCCGACTTCGATGATGCCTTTGCCCATGGGCTGAACAATGACGACATCGAACGCGTCATGGAGGAAAACCGTGTGGCACTGAATGCAGAACTGCCCGCATACAGCCAGATATTCAAAATGAAAATCTATCCTGAAGAATTTGAAAAAACGCCGAAGAAATCTATCAAACGCTTCTTGTATCAGGAGGCCAAAGGATAATGTAAAAAACAATTAAACTACAACCTATCTAACCCTTTCTAAATTATTATCTAAATGAGAAACGAATTATTATTATCCGCCATGCTTCCGATATGCGGAATGGCGGGAGAAGCGTATGGCATGCCGCCTGGGGATGCCGTACCTGCTCCAAAAGAGCAGCCAAACATCATTCTGTTCCTAGTGGATGACATGGGATGGCAAGACACGTCCCTCCCCTTTTGGACACAGCGTACCAAGTACAACGATACGTACCATACTCCCAACATGGAACGGATGGCTACACAAGGCAAAATGTTTACGCAGGCCTATGCATGCAGCATCAGTTCACCTACGCGTGTCAGCCTTTTTACGGGAATGAATGCTGCCAGGCATCGAGTCACCAGTTGGACCCTCCGCAAGAACACTACCCATGAACAACCCGACTCGGTCATGATTTATCCGGAATGGAACGTTAACGGCATTTGTCAAGAGCCTGGCGTGGAACGGACCACACAAGTCACCTCCCTGGCCGAAGTGCTCAAAGACCATGGCTATCACACCATTCATTGCGGAAAAGCCCACTTCGGTGCTGAAGGCACTCCCGGAGCCGACCCGTTGAAAATGGGGTTTGAAGTGAACATAGCCGGACATGCTGCCGGTTCACCTGCCAGCTACTATGGCAAGGAGAATTTCGGCAACAAAACAGACGGTAAAAGCCCGCTGGCTGCCGTACCCGGTCTGGAGAAATATCATGGAACCGACACTTTCCTAAGTGAAGCCCTTACCATAGAGGCCATGAAGGCCCTGGACGATGCACAGCAGACTGACAAGCCATTCTTTCTGTACATGGCACACTATGCCATCCATACCCCTATACAACTTGACATGCGTTTCTACCAGAAGTACCTGGACAAAGGCCTTCCTCCGGTAGAAGCTGCCTATGCTACTCTCATTGAGGGTATGGACAAAAGTCTGGGAGACATTATGGATTATCTGGACAAGAACAACCTGACGGAAAACACTATCCTCATCTTCATGTCCGACAATGGCGGTTTGGCGGCCCATACCCGCGCCGGACAACTGCATGTCCAGAACTATCCGCTCAACAGTGGTAAAGGTTCCGCCTACGAAGGAGGCATACGTGAACCGATGATTGTCCGCTGGCCGGGCATCGTAGCGCCCCAAACCCAATGCGACCATTACCTGATGATAGAGGACTTCTTCCCCACCATCCTTGAGATGGCAGGCGTAGACAACTATACAACCGTACAGCAACGCGACGGCATCAGTTTCATGCCATTGCTCACCGGAAAAGGTAAAATGAAAGACCGTGATATCTACTGGCATTATCCCAATAGCTGGGGTCCTTCCGGCCCGGGCATCGGAGCCACTTGCTCCATCCGTTCGGGCGAGTGGAAGCTGGTGTATTATTTCGGTGACGGTAGACGGGAACTTTTCAACATCCCCGCCGACATCAGTGAAAAACATGATATGGCCCGAGAGAAGCCTGAAGTTGTCAAAGAGTTGTCACGGAAATTAAGTAATTACCTCCGGTCTGTGGATGCGCAGCGCCCTCTGTTGCGTGCCACCCGCCAACCAGCTCCCTGGCCGGACGAAATATAGAAAAAAGTATGAAACGAAACCTTTCCCTCCTCCTTGTGTCCCTGCTTTTTGCAGGGACAGCTCTTGCCCAAGAACATAATCCGGGCAGCGTACAGCCGGATACGATTCAGAAATCCTCCGAGAAATCTTTCCGGAAACAACGCTCTCCACGAACAGACCATGGCCCGGTAGGTATCAATATCTCCTTATGGAAAAACATCTCCACACAGCGGACTGATACCATAGGAAGCACCTGCTTCAATCTGGGTGTGTTCTCCTCCATGAACCGTCTGAATGGCCTCGGCATGAATATTCTTGGCAGTGTAACCGGCAGGGATGTGAACGGTGTACAGATGGCAGGTCTGTCAAATATGGTGGGGGGAAGCATGCGAGGCATGCAGATAGCAGGAATTACCAACATCAATGGCAACAACCTTATCGGAGTATCCGTTTCGGGACTGGTAGGTATCACCGGAAACCATGCGCAAGGCGTCATCATTTCCGGTCTGGCAAACATCAGTGGGGACTATAATCGTGGCGCCTCCATAGGCGGCCTGTTGAATATCAGCGGAGAAGGTGCTTCCGGCATACACTTTGCCGGACTCGCCAATATTTCCGGTGGAAATTTCAAAGGATTTTCAGGGGCCGGCCTGCTAAGTGTAATCGGTGAAGACTTGAATGGCATGCAGATGTCCGCCCTTACCAACATCACCGCCGGAGATATGACCGGTGTTCAGGTTTCCGGCCTGGGCAATGTGGTGGGTGGTACAGCCCGAGGATTACAAATAGGCGCTGCCAATATGGCCATACGTGCCAAAGGGCTTCAAATAGGTCTATTCAACTACTACAAAGAAAAATTAGATGGTTTCCAGTTGGGATTAGTCAATGCCAATCCCCAAACAAAAGTTCAACTGATGTTTTTCGGTGGTAATGCCACCAAGCTGAATGTAGGTGCCCGTTTCAAGAACCGGCTCTTCTATACCATCCTCGGTGGCGGTACCCATTATCTGGATTTTGGCGATAAGTTTTCCGCTGCCCTCTTCTACCGTGCCGGTCTTGAATTACCGCTCTACAAACAGCTGTTCATCAGCGGAGATCTGGGATACCAACATATAGAAACCTTCAAGAACAAGGACTACGGCATTCCGGCACGTCTCTATGCCCTCCAGGCACGTGTCAATCTGGAATACCACCTGACCGAGCGCTTTGGCATATTCCTCACCGGCGGTTATGGCGGCAGCCGCTACTACACCCAAGGGAAAACCTATGACAAAGGCATCATTGTAGAGGGCGGGGTGACGATACTGAAATTATAAATTATTGTTTCTCCTTAATCAGCCCCGTCCTATACGCCACCAGCAGTTTCATCAAATCCTGAATCTGCGTAACGAGTTCACTTCCTTTATCCGTATCCTTCACCATCATACGCTGCGAATTGAATTCGACAACCAGGGTTGTAGACTTGATGTCTTGTCCTTCTTCAATGGCTTTCTGACGGCTCTGGAACGGCTCATGCTGCACCAACTGCAAGCCGTGGGAATGATATACCAGCGTATATCCCGCAATTCCCGTTTCCGGCTGATAGGCTTTTGAAAAACCACCGTCAATCACCAGCAGCTTACCATCCGCTTTGATGGGTTTCTCACCTTTAATGGTCTTTACCGGTACATGTCCGTTGATGATATGCGAATGTGGCCCCGGCTTCACGCCGAACTCTTCAAGAATGCGGTCACACACCTCAGCCTCGTTGCGCAAAGCATAGTAATGCCCTTTCGTCTCCTTATGCAATGTTTTGTCGGCCACAAAATAGCGTTCAAAGGTAGCCATCTTGTCTTTATCGAAGGAAGGGGCATCCGGTCCGCACCACATGTACCAGACATAATCCAGTGCAAACTGTTTCTCGTCCGAACCGTCCTCGTCAAAGTAAGCGGTACGTATCAGCTGGTCGGTCTTTTTCAGCAACTTACGTCCCCAGTATTCCTTTTGGCCGATGCGGACATGTTTAAAACTGCCGTCCGCATTCAGAGGCACGGAAGCATGATAAAGCAGGTTACTGTTGCACACCAGATACATGCCGCCATACGTAAACAAGCAGCGCATGTGCTTCTTCATCTTCTCGCTGTTCATGAAAGAAGAATGAATCCGGTGCATCAGTTCGCGCTCTTCGTCCGACAGACGATACGGGTCCGCCGGGTCTACGGTGGGGAAATTCACATCGCGCAACGGATATTCCTTGCCTTCGTATACAAACACACCACGCTCGAAATCCACCAGATGCAGCAGTTTCCGGTTCTCCATACCGAACTCAGGACGGCGGCTGATGATTTCCGCCTCCAGTTTCAACTGGATAACCGTAATCGCCTTGTGCATCTGTGTAATCAGCCGCAAGGTCTTCTCATTGTATTCCGCATCGGCAAAGTTCATTTTCGGTGCAAAGATGGTGCAAGGGTCATCCGCATAGGTATCCATGGCAAACGTTGCAAGCGGCAACAGATTGATGCCATAACCATCCTCCAGCGTTGCTAAATTGGCATAGCGCATCGACATACGGATTACGTTGGCTATACAAGCATCATTACCTGATGCGGCACCCATCCACAGAATATCGTGGTTACCCCATTGGATGTCGAAATTATGATAATCACAGAGAGTATCCATGATAATATGCGCACCCGGTCCGCGGTCGTATATATCGCCCACGATATGCAGCGAGTCGATGGTCAAGCGCTGGATAAGGTTGCACATCGCCACAATAAAATCATCCGCACGCTTCGTAGAGATAATGGTACTGATTATGACATTGATATAGGCATGTTTGTTAGGTTCGATGCTCGATTCGTGCAACAGCTCTTGAATGATATACGAGAACTCTGCCGGAAGTGCCTTGCGTACTTTCGAACGGGTATATTTGGACGAAACGTTCTGGCATACTTTTACCAACTGGTTCAGTGTTATCAAATACCAGTCATCCAGGTCCGTTTCCTGCTCCTTGATAAGTTGCAGCTTCTCTTCCGGATAATAAATTAACGTACAGATTTCCTTCTTCTCACTTTCGCGCAGTGTATGCCCGAATATTTCGTTCACCTTACGTTTCACTGCCCCCGATGCATTCTTCAGCACATGCTGAAAAGCCTCATACTCGCCATGAATATCCGTCAGAAAATGCTCTGTACCTTTCGGCAGATTCAGAATGGCCTCCAGATTGATGATTTCTGTACTGGCATCAGCAATGGTAGGAAAACTGCGTGATAATAATTGCAAATAACGCAAGTCATTGACAATACTTTCCGGAGTTATATTTCCCATAGTTATTTAATTGATAGTTGATAATTGACAGTTGATAATATCCCTCATTCTTCATTATCCATTAATGAAGAACATGAGCAGCACTTGGGCTATGATTACCCGTAGAAACATGCACAGCGGATAAACCGTAGCATAAGCTACAGACGGATTGTCTCCCGGAATGGTGTCGTTGGCGTAGTTCAGCGCCATGGGGTTTGCCATGCTTCCGCACAGCATACCCGCCATTGTTCCGAAATCTATCTTCAGCCACTTGAAGGTAACGATACCCATAATCAATACCGGAACCACAGTCAACGCAAAACCCGTAACAATCCATAACAGCCCTTCCGGCCGGAATACCGTATCGAAGAAATGGGCACCCGCATCCAGTCCCAGGCAAGCCAGGTAAAGAGACAATCCCAATGCACGGAGCATCAGGTTCGCACTGCGCGTAGTATAAGTCACCATGTGCATCCTCGGACCGAATGTCCCGATAAGAATACCTACGATGATAGGGCCTCCTGCCAATCCGAGCCGCACGGGAGCGCTGATGCCGGGAATGGAAATAGGAATTGCTCCCAAAGCCAGACCGATGACAATGCCGATAAATACCGCCACCAAGTTCGGTTCCTTCAGGCTTTTCACAGCATTGCCCAGCACCTTCTCCACATTTTGTATGGCAGCGGCTTCGCCCACTACGGTCAGGCGGTCACCCAATTGCAAGGTCAGTTCCGCTGTGGCCAGCAGCTGCACGCCGCTACGATAAACCCGGCTGATATTGATACCGTAATGATTACGCAGATGGAGAGAACCCAGCTTCTTGCCGTTCAACTCCGGGCGCGTCACCACGATACGTTGCGAAATCAACTGGCTGTCTATGGCATTCCAGTCTATATCTTCCTTGTTCCAATCAGTATGCTCCTGCTCGCCGAAAAGCACGGTCAGAGCCGGCGTATTTTTCTCCGAGGTAATCACCAGCAGGCGGTCACCTTCCTTTATAATCTTTTCCGAGGTAGGAATACTCACATTCCCATCCCGCCACAAGCGGGAAATCACGAACTTCGGATAGCTGTTCAGCCCGCCTATTTCCTTGATACTCTTGTTGAAGATGGCAGGATTGTGCACCTGGAACGCAACAATGTAAGGCTTGTTCACGTCATCCTTCTCTTTCAATTCCAGGTCTTCCTTATGCGCCAGCGTCTTACGGATGAACAGTACGGCCAGAATGACCCCTACCACCCCCAGCGGATATGCCACCGCACACCCCAAAGCAGGGGTACTGGACTCCAATCCCATCTGTTTCAATGTCTGCTGTGCCGCACCGAGTGCCGGTGTGTTTGTCGTGGCACCGCAAAGTATGCCCACCATATCCGGCAGGGATACTCCCAACCCATAGCTGCCCAGTACAGTCAGCAGGGTGCCGATAAGCACTACACCCGTGGCGAGCATATTCAGTTGTACCCCTCCTTTACGGAAAGAGCTGAAAAAGCCCGGTCCCACCTGCAAACCCAAAGCATACACAAATATCACCAGCCCGAAGCTTTCCGCATAATTCAGCATCTGCGGGTCTATGGACAACCCGAAATGCCCGGCAATGATGCCGGCAAAGAATACAAACGTCACTCCCAATGAAATGCCGCAAACATGTATCTTCCCCAATCCCAATCCGATAGCGGAAATCAGTGAGAGTACCACAACCGCCTGCAAGGCGGAGTGCTCGACGAATAAACTATATAGCCAGTCCAATGTGCATTCTATTTTACAGTTTCAGGCTGCAAAGATAGTGCAAACCTCATGCAAAATAAAACGAACCCGTCTATTTTTTATGCGGCAGCACTTCTAAAAAAGGGATACGATACAATAAATCCCTGCTGCCAGCAAAGCACTGACGGGGATAGTCAGCACCCAAGCGGTCATCAGACTCTTCGTAACTCCCCAACGCACAGCCGAAAGCCGCTTCGTGGCCCCTACTCCGATAATAGCTCCCGTAATGGTGTGTGTCGTACTTACCGGAATCTTCAGATACTCCGTCAGATAAAGCGTAAACGCACCGGCAGTTTCCGCAATCACCCCTTCCAGTGGCGTCACCTTCGTAATCTTAGTCCCCATGGTCTTCACAATCTTCCACCCGCCGGACATGGTACCGAGTGAAATGGCCGTAAAACAAGAGAATGCCACCCAGTCCGGCAGGTCATCAATACTGTTTATCCCCATTCCCAGTCCTTCCGAATGTCCGGCTATCATAGCCGCAGCAATGATACCCATTACCTTCTGTGAATCATTCAGACCGTGCCCGATGCTGAACAAAGCCGAAGACACCAGCTGCAGTTTCTTGAACCACACCTCGGCCGTATGGGGATGCGCCCTGCGGCAAATGTACAAGACCAACAACGTAAAACCGAATGCCACCACCATACCAATCAAGGGAGCCAAAAAAATGAATGCCGCAATCTTCAGAATGATACTCAACTGGATGGCCTCAAAACCGTGTGCCATGATGGCAGCTCCGGCAAAACCTCCGATAAGCGTGTGCGAAGAAGAGGAAGGGATTCCCTTCCACCAAGTGAACAGATTCCAGGCAATGGCCGCAATCACGCCGGCCAGAATGATAGGCAAAGTAATGTAAGGCTCCATCACCGTTTTCGATACGGTGTTGGCAATGCCGAAACCGCCGATGACACACTTGGCGATGAAAAAGGCCACAAAATTGAAGAAAGCCGCCCATATCACCGCCTGAAACGGTGTAAGCACTTTGGTAGACACAATGGTGGCAATAGAATTGGCCGCATCATGAAAACCGTTGATATAATCGAATATCAGAGCCAGTACAATGATAATCACTAATAGTTCCATGCGTCCGTTCGTTTATGCGTATTTCACAATCAGGCTCCTCAAAATCTTGCCCACGTGTTCGGCTGCGTCCGTCGTTTTTTCCAACTCATACATAATCTCCTTGATTTTGATGAGTTCAATGCAGTCCTTCTCTTCTTCAAAAAGCCTGGTGATGAAAAATTCATAAATATCATCTGCCCGGTTTTCTATGTCATGCATCTGGTTGCAATATGCGCGCAGCTTATCCGGACTCTTGCGGAATGCCTCCAGTTCATCCATGGCCTGGCCGATGAGGGCCGCTTCTTGTTGAACCATATGTCCCAGCTCTTTCCCCTTGTCCGAAATAGGATGCGGATTATAGATAGTGATACGCTTGGCACAGCTGTTTATTCCATCAATCACATCATCCATGCCCGAAGCCAGGTCGTGGATATCCTCCCGGTCAAAAGGAGTAATGAAAGTAGTGCCCAGTTCATCCAGAATCAGATTGGTCAGCTTATCGCCCTCGCGCTCCAAATCTTTGATTCGTTTATAATCTTCCGCCCTCTTCTCAGGCAAGTCATGGCCCAATATTTCTATCAACAGAGCCGACGAGGACAATAAAATCTCAGACAATTGCTTCAGTAAAGGAAAGAATTTCGGTTCTTTCGGTGTGAACCGGCTAAAAAAAGAATTCTTCATAATGGATAAATGTACTAAGTATATTAATTTATTTTTGTTTTCGTTGTTTCAGTCTTGCACGCAGCACTTCTACCACGGCCGGCAGTATGGAAACCACAATAATGGCCACAATCAGCAGTTTGAGGTTCTCTTGTACAAACGGAAGGTCACCGAAGAAATAACCCGCATAACAGAAGATGACAATCCAGCAGGCGCCCCCAATCAGGTTGTACAGCATGAAGTAATAGTAATGCATCTTACCCATCCCCGCCACGAATGGCGCAAACGTACGGACGATAGGCACAAAACGAGCTATGATAATTGTCTTGCCTCCATACTTCTTATAGAACTCATGGGTCTTGTCGAGATGGTTTTGCTTGAATATTCTGGAATCGGGATTATTGAAGAGCCTTTGCCCGAAGAAATGCCCTATCATGTAGTTGCAAGAGTCGCCCAATACCGCGGCAACAAACAATATCAAAGCCAGCACATTGACCTCGAGAGGCATGTCGGGCAGTGCGGCAATAGCTCCCGCCACAAAAAGCAGGGAATCGCCCGGCAGGAAAGGTGTGACCACCAGCCCCGTTTCGCAGAAAATAATCAGAAACAATATGGCATACGCCCACATATGATATTCCTGCACTATATCAATCATATACTGATCGATATGGAGAATAAAATCCAATAGAAAATCCATTATATATTGATTATCAGTACTTAAAAAATAGAAAAAAACTCGGCATGGGGAGACGGGCAATCTCTCCGGCTCCCGAAAGAGAGGAAGGGAAAGTACTAAATAAGAATACGCCTCAGCGTATATACATAATATCTATATGAAATCTTATGGGGATGGAAAGTAAAGGGGAAAGAAGTTGTCTTTTCTTCCGGGAGCAGAGTTTTCAGGGTTCTCGCAACCTTGGCGGCAATGAAGTCCGGATTAAGCCTCAACAATTTCGAACAAGAGGCATGCCGTAATGAGAAGGTATTTCCTATGCAACCGGCATCTGCCAGGCAATTATAATTCGCGTCCTCCCCTTTTTCCTGGCATTGTCTGCCATCTGCCCCCGACAAGCTGTGCTGGGCTCCGGAGAAATAATGCACATCCGCAGTAGGGAGTGTCTTACATCCCTCCATATCATCAGAAACGGAAGTGAACTTCGATATGAGGAACAACCCTAACAAGATATAGAATATACATTTCGCCATAGCGGGTGCAAATATAGAAACTATTTTCGGATTACAACAGAAAAATGAAAAACAAAAAGCGGTTAACCGTTTCATCAGTCAACCGCTTTCTTGTTTTTGTAGTGGGTACGAGAATCGAACTCGTATACCATGCGTGAGAGGCATGTATCCTAACCGTTAGATGAACCCACCCTCGCATTTGTCTTGTACACCCTCAGGGATTCGAACCCTGGACCCACTGATTAAGAGTCAGTTGCTCTACCAACTGAGCTAAGAGTGCATCTGGCGGAAGCTGGGGGATTCGAACCCCCGGTACGGTTACCCGTACGTCAGTTTAGCAAACTGGTGGTTTCAGCCACTCACCCAAACTTCCTTTTTTATAACCAGCATTCTTTTCAAATGCGGTGCAAATGTAGGGCAAACTTTTGGACTGTGCAAATCTTTCCTACATATTTTTTTCACCGTTTTCATACAATTTGAGATAACACGTTAACACTCAAACCCTAAAACAAGAAAAAAAATTTGATACATATCAAACCGTCCTTTTCAACCTTTCCTTATCTTTGCGCGATTTTTAAAGTATAGTGCACATACACGGACAATGATACAACAAGAAAGCCTAAAAAAGCGGCTTGCCAAGCTGGCCGCCCCCATTTTTATAGAGACACTTCTCATCATGATGCTCGGTGCGGTGGACACCATCATGCTGAGCCGCCACTCGGACAACAGTGTTGCCGCCGTAGGGGTAGTCAACCAAATTATCATGCTCACTTTCCTCGTTTTCGAAGTCATCAACCTCGGAACGTCCGTTCTGTGTTCCCAGTATCTCGGTGCGAAACTACACAAGAAAGTAGTGCAAGTAGTCGGCGTATCCATCCTCGTCAACCTGGCGGTAGGTATCACGGTCAGCCTGGTACTGTTCTCCTGCGCCCATCCCATCCTCCGGCTGATGGGGCTCACCGCTGAACTGATGCAGGACGGCATGGACTATATGCGTATCGTAGGCGCTTTCGCCTTCTTCCAGGCACTATCCCTCACCCTCTCCGCCTCCCTGCGCAGTGCCAACAAGGCCATCTACCCGATGATGGTCACCGTCGTAGTCAATATCCTCAATATCATCGGCAACTACTCCCTCATCTTCGGCCGCTTCGGCTTTCCGGAACTGGGCGTGGAAGGCGCCGCCATCTCCACAGCCTTCAGCCGGGGTGTCTCCATGATTATACTGTTCGTCATACTGTTCCGCAAGCACATCCACCGTTTCCCACCGGCATACTTCCGCCCTTTTCCGTGGATAGAACTAAAGAACCTGATGAAGGTAGGCCTGCCCTCTGCCGGCGAACAATTGTCGTACAGCTCGTCGCAAGTCGTCATCACCTACTTCATCAACATGCTGGGAGTGGAAGCGCTCGCCACCCGTACCTATTGTGTCAACATCATCATGTTCGCTTATCTGTTCAGCATCTCCATGGCACAAGGCGGCGCCATCTGTATCGGGCATCTGATAGGCGAGAAGAAACCTCACGCAGCCTTCCTTATGGGAAAATACGTCATGAAGAAATCCGTCATGATTACCGTCATGCTGTCCTGCATCCTCGCCCTTTCGGGGCATGCCATCTTTGGCTGGCTCACGTCCAACCCCGACATCATACGTATGGGTGCCACCATCCTTATCATAGATGTACTCCTCGAAATAGGCCGCCCCATCAACATCTTCGCCACCAACGCCCTTCGTGCGGCAGGAGATGTCAACTACCCCTTCTACGTAGGGTTGGTGGTGCAGTGGAGTGTAGCTGTAGGTGTGGGATACCTTTTCGGCTTCCCCTTCGGCTGGGGTATCTGCGGCATGTGGGTAGCCTTCCTGTTGGACGAGAATATCCGCGGCTTCATTTTCGTCCGCCGCTGGTATGGCATGAAATGGGTAAACAAAAGTTTCATACGGAGCTGATTTTTTCTCGTAAAAACCTTATCTTTGCCCCTCGAACAAACAAATTATGGCTTTATGGATGCACTATTGAAAGAAACCGTAGATGCCGCTATCAACTCCCGCTATCCAGGCATGGCCCCCGAGGGAAGAAGGTTGATAGAGGAAATCCTCATTCGCAAGGAAGTAGAAAAGGGCGCATTATTACTCAATGAAGGGCAGATAAGCCATAATATCGTATTTGTAGGAAAAGGCATGTTGCGCCAATTCTATTATAAAAACGGTAAAGACGTCACCGAACACTTTTCCTATGAAGGCTGCATCATCATCTGCATAGAAAGTACCTTGAAGCAGGAACCCACCCACCTCATGATTGAGGCACTCGAACCGAGTGTCGTATACCTGCTGCCATACAACAAGCTGCTGACACTTACCGAAATCTCATGGGAAATAAACATGTTCTATCGGAAGATTCTGGAATATTCCCTGATTGTTTCACAGATAAAGGCTGACTCCTGGCGGTTTGAGACTGCACGCGAGCGCTATAACCAGCTCATGGAACATCAGCCCGAAGTCATCAAGCGGGCTCCTTTGTCGCACATTGCGTCCTATCTGCTGATGACCCCCGAAACACTGAGTCGGGTACGTTCGGGCATACTGTAACCCTCCTCCTGTCTGCCCGGAGAATACATATCTGAATTTATATAGAAATTTTACCATTTCTCCCCTAAGCGTGCATTGATTGCCATACAATCATTTCATGCTCAAGGTTGTTTTATATGTATTTAAAATATTAAAATTCAGATTATGAATACTATACATAATTTTTCCGCTTCCCTGATACAGCGGACAAAACAAGCCGGACGATACAGTACATCCGGTATATATACCAGTACAGTGAACAGCTTTTTCCGCTTCATCGGCCACCGTTCCATCACTTTTGCAGATCTCACCCCCAGCCTCATCAAGCAATACGAAGACCGGCTGCTCGGCGAAGGGCGGCGCCATAATACCATATCCACCTATATGCGTATGCTCCGTTCCATCTCTCACCAAGCTGCCGAACAAGGCATTCCATTCACACACAGTATAGACGATTTGTTCGCCTATGTATTCACTGGCTATGAGCCTACCGCCAAACGGGCCATCTCTCCTTTACTAATCCGGCGCTTGGTAAATCTTGATTTGGAGAAGAAACCCGCCTTGCGTTTCAGCCGCGACATGTTTCTGTTAAGTTTTTACTTACGAGGCATTCCGTTCGTAGACCTTGTACATCTCCGCAAAACGGATGTCAAGCACAATACCATTTATTATTACCGCCATAAGACCCGTCAGCAATTGTCCGTACATATAGAGTCGTATGCCGCACAGATTATAAATAGGTATAAAAACGAAGCCGCCTCTTCCCCCTATTTGCTACTGATATTATCACTGACCGGGGAAGATGGTTACAGACAATACAAAAGTGCTTTACGGCTCTACAACCAACATTTACACACACTTTCGAAGATGTTACGGTTAAGCATTCCATTAACATCTTATGTAGCCCGCCATAGCTGGGCCACCACTGCCAAAGACGAAGGAGTGGCCATTTCTGTGATTAGTGAAAGCTTAGGACATACTTCTGAAAAGGTAACTCATGTTTACCTCGCTTCTTTTGACAACAATGCGATGAGTAAAGCAAATAAAAAAGTGATTGCGACAATTCATCCAAACAAAAAGAAAAAGCCCTAAAAGCAAGAATTTGTAAAAGTATTCCTATTTGTATAGGAGTACTTTTATTCGTCAATTTTATTCTCTTACTTACAAGGTAAGAGAATATATTTTGTGGCTGCAAAGATATGAAAAAGATTACTACAATCGTAAAAAATAGATTTATTTTTTAATTCATATTTATCTCATATATAGATATAAGACACATTGCAGCCACTTGTATTTCAGTCTTATATATTTACATAAACACATCTATTTTTAATTCAAAAATTAAATTTAATTATGA
>OHBZ01000355.1_pt1 | contig 20904 bp, 25 predicted proteins | sample 1577551 | NCBI WGS metagenome assembly OHBZ01 (sample SAMEA3879544, study PRJEB24766) | human gut metagenome | biome: human-associated habitat; feature: feces | place: USA | collected 1985/1987
TATATTATCTACTTGAACTAATAAATAATTTTATTTCAGGAGGTAATGTATATGTCAGCAAATGTAGAAACCATGTTTTACACCAGACAAAAACCATGGCATGGATTAGGAACCATGGTAATGGAAGCGCCAACATCCAAGGAGGCCCTTGCTCTTGCAGGGCTTGATTGGAAGGTAATTCAGAAACCCATTGAAACGGATGACGGATTGCCGATTACAGGATTTAAAGCCAATTTAAGAGAGACGGATAACCAGATATTAGGAGTCGTTACAGATAGATATAAGGTTGTCCAAAATGAAGATGCCTTTGCCTTTACAGATGCTCTGTTAGGTGAAGGCATTACTTATGAAACGGCAGGAAGCTTACAGGGGGGCAGACGGACGTGGATGCTTGCCAGACTTCCCCAGCATTATATCATTAGTGGGGACGAGATTACTCCGTATCTGGTATTTATGAACAGCCATGATGGAACAGGAGCCATTAAGGTAGCCATGACGCCAATCAGGGTTGTATGCCAGAATACGCTGAATTTGGCGATCTCCACAGCCAGACGTTCCTGGTCAACGAACCATACAGGAGATATTTCTGGAAAATTGGAAGATGCCAAAAATACGCTTTTATATGCGGAAAGATATATGGCAGAATTAGGGAAAACCATTGATAAGCTGAATCATCAAAAATTGTCCGACAGACAGGTCTATGATTACATTAATGCGTTGTTTCCATTGGTTGACAATGCCAGTGAACTTCAAAAGAAAAACCTGCTTCGTATGAAAGAAGACATGAAAGCCAGATATTTTGATGCACCGGATTTACAGCACGTTGGAAAGAATGCTTACCGTTTTATTAATGCAGTATCTGATTTTGCTACTCATGCAAAGCCACTAAAAGAACGGGCAAATTATAAGGAAAATCTGTTTGCCCGTACTGTAGATGGAAATGCCATAATTGATAAGGCATATGAAATGGTAAAGGCAGCATAGTATCAAAAAGGAGTTTAAAAGGCTCAATTGGCAAATATTTATGAGAGGTAATGAAAATGCGATTGATTAAAATTATTATTGAAATCTTTTTGCGGTAACAGCTGGTTTGTATTTGACAAAAACGATTCGACAGTTAAATTTAGAATAACATTGCTTTCACTCTATGGTATGGGCTATAATGGAACTATGGAAAGAAACAGATTGTATCAGAAATGACAGGAGTTTTTATGGAAACAGAGTTAAAACGGGACATATACGAAGAGCTGCTTCAATGGAAAAAACGAAGTTCCGGATTGGTTCTGGAACTGGAAGGAGCCAGACAGGTTGGAAAGACCTATATTCTGGATAAATTTGCAAGAGAGCAGTATCAGCAGTATATCTATATCAATATGATTGGGGAGTCAGGAGAATATTTTCTGGAATGTTATGAAAAGGCATATCATCGAAGTAATGTACAGGACAAGTCAGAAAATGGCATGGCCGCAGTGCTGAATATGTATGCTCCGGAGTTTGTAGATAGCAAGGATACGGTAGTTGTCATTGATGAAATTCAGGAATCTCCGGTAATCTACAGCCGTATTCGTGAGCTTGCCAGAGAATTTTCCTGTGATTTTATTGTAACAGGAAGTTATCTGGGAAAGACACGGGAAAAGGAATTTTTCCTGTCAGCGGGAGATACCGATACCCTGATTATGGGAACCCTGTCTTTTCCAGAGTTTTTAGGGGCATTTGGAAAGCGGAATTTGTATGAAAGACTTTCCCTGGATGGAAAGGATGACCATGCCGAGTATGATGAAATTAAAGGATATTTTGATTTGTACTGTCAGATAGGTGGTTATCCAAGAGTTGTCCAAAACTATTTAGAGACAGGAGATCTGGGGCAAAGCAGACGGCTGTTGGAGCAAATTATCAATATCTTTGTTAAGGAATCATCCAGATATTTTGAATCTGAATTAGATATTGAGATTTTCGGGCAGTTATTTCAGGCAATTGCAATTATGCTTATAAAAGAGAAAAGGGGTACGGAAGATCTGGTAACTGATCTATCCAAGATTGTCTTTAAAGAAGAAAGCGGACGAGTTTCTAAAAAGATGATTAACCATGCGAGAAGCTGGCTGTATCTATCCCATGTAATCGGTTACTGCAGCAAGAGTATTAATTGTGACCATTTAAGTATTGTAGACAACTGCCGATACTATTACATGGATTTGGGAGTTGCTGCCTATTTCCTGAGAAAGACCGGAGAACCCGATACAACGGTAAAGGGAATCCTGTGCGAAAACTTTGTATATTTGGAACTTTTGAGTCGGCTGAGAAATACAGATAGCATTGCCGGAACAGTACCATGGTTTGCCGTATACCAGCAGACGGGTGGAGAACTGGATTTTTATGTCAGAAGCCTGCTGGATTATAAGAATTACGGATTGGAAGTAAAAGCAGGAAAGAGTACAGGCAATACAGCGGCGGCATTACTGGATGCTGGCTTGCTGGATTTTCTGTATTATTTAAAAGGTAATACCTATGGTGGAACTACGGAGGATGGAAAAATCCAGACTGTACCGCTCTACCTGGCTGGAAGAATAACGTTTGACAAAGATGCGAAATAAGTAAGGTTTCTAAAACATTAGTTAGAAAATCGAAGAAAAGAATAAGTATTAAAATCAACAGGAAGTATTTGACGAAACAGTCAGGTACTTCCTGTTTTCTTTTGCTGAACTGGAAAGGAGAATTTATGTATACAACAATTTCTACGAAAAATATGAGTCAGGAGGAATGGTTGGACTTACGAAAAACTGGGATTGGAGGTTCTGATGCAGGAGCTGTGTGCGGCTTGAACCCTTATGTTAGTTCCATAGAGGTGTATCTGAATAAAATAGGAGAAACTCCTGAAACAGAAGACAACGAAGCCATGAGACAAGGGAGGGATATGGAAGATTATGTGGCACGAAGATTTTCAGAAAAAACAGGTCTCAAGGTTCGGCGCTCTCATCAGCTTTATAGAAGTGAAGAGCATCCATTTATGATTGCTGATGTTGACCGGATGGTTGTGGGCGAGGATGCAGGGCTGGAATGTAAAACCGTCAGTGCCTATGGTGCAGATAAATGGAAGGATGGCCAGATACCGGTTCACTATTTGCTGCAGTGTCTTCATTATATGGCAGTAACAGGTAAAAAGACATGGTACATTGCCGCTGTAATTTTGGGGGTAGATTTTCAGTACCGGAAAATAGAATGGGAGGATGAAGTGATTTCTAAATTGATTGAAGTAGAGCAAAGGTTCTGGGAGGAATTTGTATGTTCCGGCCATATGCCAGAGCCAGACGGAACAGAAGCGTGTTCAGAGGTGCTCACAAAGTATTTTAATAAAGCTAAAAAGGGAACCGCAATTCCATTAATTGGATTTGATGAGCGCTTAAACCGCAGAGAATCCATTTTACAGCAGATTGAATGTCTGGAAACGGAAAAACGCCAGATTGAGCAGGAGGTAAGATGTTATCTGCAGGAAAACGAAACAGCGTTTAATGAAAATTATCGGGTAAGCTGGTCTAATGTAGAGACAAACCGATTGGATACAAAACAGATGAAAGAAGAGCATCCGGATTTGTATCAGAAATTTTTAAAGAAGACGGTCAGCAGACGGTTACAGATTAAAGCAGCATAATTATCAGAAAGAGGAAAATACATGGCAAAAGAGACAGGTGAAATTCGGCTTCTCAGAGCAGATGAAATAGAGTGCCGGATAGGAATTATGAATGAAAGAGGATTAAGTCTTTTACTATTTAAAGATGCAAGGGTAGATCAGAAAGTTCTAGATGAGACATTTACTCCGATGGGCTGGAAAAGGAGCCATCAGCTGATTAATGGCAGTTTGTTTTGCACAGTAGAAGTCTGGGACGAATCAAAAGGCCAGTGGATAGGAAAACAGGATGTTGGAACAGAAAGTTATTCCGAAAAAGAAAAAGGAGCTGCCTCGGACAGTTTTAAGAGGGCGTGTTTTAACTGGGGAATCGGAAGGGAACTGTATACTGCCCCATTTATATGGATTCCAGCGGATGTGGCCGAGATTCAAAAGAGAGATGAGAGATATGTGACCAGGGAGACGTTTCATGTGGCATTAATCTCTTATAACGTCAATCGTGAAATAGATACTTTGAGAATTGTAAATGGAAAGAAACAGATTGTTTATTCTATGGGAAAGAAGGAAGAGTCCCAGATAGAAGATAGTGCGATTCAAAGAGAACTGCAGAGGACGGGGGTTGCATTGGAAACAGTATTGGCGAGATATGGAGTCAAATCTCTGGAGCAGTTAAGTCCAAAGCAATACCAGGACGCAATGAAAGGGCTTAAACGAAGCAGTTCCAAGGCAGTAGCATAAGGAGAAAACAGGAATGAATTTAGATAAGAGAAAAAAAGCATACCGGAAAATACTGAGGGAGTACCAGAAGTTTAAGAGAAAATTGATTTATCGTTCAGAAAAGGAAGTATTGTGGGAGTCTTGTAATAAAATCCATTTTTACAGCAGTATTAGAGAATACTTTGAACTGAATGAAAAGATACCGGAGGTTTGTCTGGATTTCATTATGACAGATTCAAGACCGATAGAAACCATGTGGAGATTATACTTAAAAAAGGAATTTTTAGGGTATCAGACCTGGCAGGAGATAGACGAGTTGCTCGATGAGATAATTATGACCTGGAATCGTCCTCTGGCAGGATAGTATCAGAAAAGGAGAGACTATGATAGAAAATTTAAAAGATTTTGACGCAGTAAAAGATAGTATTTATGTAAGGCTGATTAACCGGAAAAAGAATGAGGAAAAGCTAAAGCACCTGGCATTTGTCCCTATATTAGACTTGGCAGCAGTATTTTATATTTCAATTAATGAGACTTTTGGTATGCAGATTCGAAGAGAATATGTCATACATTGGGGAACTTCAACGTCAAAGTTAGCGGAACTGGCTTTTGAAAATACAGTCAAACATTATCCGGCATTTTGTATCGGATTAGATAGTTTATTTTCAACAGATGCAGGTAATACAGGCTTATTCATACTTTCTAATAAAAAGAATATAATGGGAGCAGTTGCAATGTTGTACCCCAACCTTTTACATAAAATCGCAGAAAATTGGGGAAAAGACCTTTTGATTTTTCCGTCCAGTGTGCATGAGGTGCTGCTTTGTGCTATAGAAAAAGAGGAAAAATTGGCAGGAATGGGAGAAATCATTCGTAGTGTTAATGCCAGTGAAGTTTCGGAAGAAGAACAGCTGTCAGATTTTCCATATTGTTACAGACGAAAAGAAGAAAAGTTAATTCGTCTGGATGATAATGGGATGGAGATAGAAGCATTTTATTTAGAAAATAAATGTGACAGAATTTTTGATAAGAAGGAGCAAATTCATTTATAGAAGGAGAAAAATGTGACAGAAACAGATTACAGATCCATGATCCTTACGGAAAGAATCGGAATGATTACCAGAAGAACCTTTAAAGACAGTAACAAGGCATTTGAACAGGGAGAAGAGACAATCAGGAATCTGGAGCCGGAGATAAGGGAAAAAATAAATCAATATTTAAGCTGTCTTGCAGAAGATGATGCAAAAATTCAGGAAATGGCATACATAGGAGGGTTTCGAGATGGAATACACTTAGTGGCAGAGTTATTAACAATTGCTTTTGAAAATAAGGAACAGAGGTAAGCCTGACAGAGAGTATCAGATGAATTTGGTACTCTCTGTTTTTTTAGCAGCAAGTATTGTATAGCTTAACAGGATTGGATATAATAGAAAACAGGATGGTTTAAAATGTTAAATGAAGAGGGTATCAGATTGAAAACAGGTGGATTTATTCCCAGTGAATTTGAGTTGGAACGGGATGTACAAGAAGAACTTCTCAGTTGGAAAGAGAAACGCCATAATACAGTTTTACAGATAGAGGGGCCGAGACAGGTTGGAAAAACCCATGAAATACGAAAATTTGCATACAGTCAGTATAATCAGGTCATTTATGTAAATTTGGTTCGGGATGAATTTGGATTTGAAGACTGTATGGCAGAAGCGGATTTTATGCAGAAATACTGTACTCATGCTGGTATTGGGGATTATGTCGATAATAGTGATACCATATTAATTATTGATGAAATTCAGGAAAGACAGACAGTATATAATGCAATCCGAGATCTTCGGGAAAAATTATCATGCGATATTATCGTAAGCGGAAGCTATTTAGCGAGGACGGTACATTCCAAGGATTTCTTTCTTCCAGCTGGGATCGCTTATATACGAATGCTCCCATTGTCATTCCATGAGTTTTGCAGAGCAATGGGATTGGAAAAGCAATTGTATTCGTTGCATCCGTATGGGAAATCACCTGCAGAAAGCTATGAGAAATTGGAGGCCGCTTATCGGGTATTCCGAAAAATTGGCGGCTATCCAGAAGTGGTAACTACGTATCTCAAGACAGGCAGTGAAGATGAATGTATGGACGTTTTAGAAAATCTTGTAGAAACGTTTACAGCAGAGTCAAGCCGCTTCTTCTCTAATAGTACAGCACTTAGTGTATTCCAGGAAGTATATAGGGCGGTTTTGGTGCAGATGGCAGAAGAAAAAAAGGGAACAGGAAAAAATCTGCTGGAAGATATTACAGAGTTTGTAAAGGATTCCGTAAAAGAACCAGTCAGCCGCAATGAAGTAAGAGGGGCTGCATCCTGGCTGCTATATTCAGGGATTATTGGATACTGTGATTTGTATAATAATGGTGATGTGACAGATGTAATCAATAATCGCAGAAGTTACTTTTTGGATACTGGAATTGCCAACTATGTTTCCAGCATGGTAGTTTTACCAAAAGATGCTGTAGAGGGACTTTTAACGGAGACATTTGCTTATACGGAATTAAATCGTCTTTACCAGAAGGCGGCCAGTAAAAAGAAAGTCTTAGGAAATAAGCCATGTTTTTCTACCTGTGGAAGTTATGAGCTGGATTTTGTTGTAGTAGATAAAGATTATATCCGCTATGGAATAGAGGTAAAAAGCAGCAGCAATCAGGCAAAATCATTGAAGTTTTATAAAGAAAAAGGGTTTATAGACAAGGCAATTCGGGCAGTCCCATCAAAAGGCGGTTGTGGGGATGCGTATGATACAATTCCAATTTATTTAATTGGGGACATTTTAAATATTGATAGGCAAAGGAGGAAAACAAATGAAGCATAAAAAGGTTCTGTTAATTGCGCTGATATGTCTGATCGGCATAGGTATCAGTAGTATTTTTTTGTTTTCTGGTCGTAAACCATTCAAAGATTTAGAAGCAACAGACATTACTTCGGCGAATGTCCAGTTATCGCCTCCTGATACAACAATTCAAATAGTAGAAACAGAGGAATTAGTATCATATCTCAAAGAAGTAGTTATTTATAATAAGGACAACTCATATACAGAATATGCCGGACAAGGGGCTGTTTTCACTCTATCTTTAGCAGACGGTTCCCAAGTAAAAATTACTGCATTCAATCCATTTATCATCATTGATGGTACTGGTTACAAATGCAAATATGAACCTTGCGAAGCTCTTAATAATTATGCCAATAGGCTTTTATCCGATAACGATACTGCAAATTTCTTAATGCCGGAAGAAGGCTATTATAGCAATGACTATGATGAAATTTTAAGAATCAAAAAGGAAGATGACGGAACATATAATATCCTTGAATATGGCATTACACATTTACTTTATGTTGAAAACGCAGTTGGAATTTATAATTCTGAGACAGGGATTCTTGAATTTAGCGGTAAAGATGACAGGGGAAATGATATAAAAGCGGAAATTGAAAATAAGGGTGATTGTCTGGAAGTCACGGTAATTCAAAGCAGTTATGAGGATATTATTGGAACAAAGCAGGAGTTTTTTCAGGTTGCCAATAACACATCTGAGGAAAATTCTACTGAACTTCAATGGGATAGAATTCCTATGGTCATGGTAAATAATAAACTTTATTATGATACTGGAAAAGAAAGTACATTAGACGGTCGGTGTGGAGTAATGGACGGTAAGATTACTTCAACTGTTGATGGTTCTGAAATACCAACCCAGAATGATCAATCTAACTTTGGAACAGGGTTTGAATATCAATATGGTTCAGATGATACCATAGAGATATTTATGAATGAAAAGTGGATCGTTTTTGAACAAAGAGATGATGCAGGAATAGAAAATTAGAATTTTAATGGAGGCTAAAATACAAAATGGGAAAATACGGAGATCCAACAGTGTATCATTCATCAAATCCGGAATACGACAAAGTTTGTTTCTTACAAGGAACTCAAGCCGTTGATGGCTGATCTGAAACGTGTATATGCAGCCCCAACGGAAGAAATCGCACGGGCTGAACTGGATGGCTTTGATGAGAAATGGAGCGGGAAATATCCCAAAATCGCAAAATCATGGAAAGACAACTGGGCGAATCTTTCAACGTATTTCAAGTATCCGGAAGCGGTCCGCCGCTTAATCTATACCACGAATACCATCGAGGGATTTAACCGGCAGCTGCGGAAGGTCACGAAATCTAAAACGATATTCCCTTCGGATGAGAGTCTCCTGAAAATGCTGTATCTGGCCATGGTGGATATCACGAAAAAATGGACTGGACATCGACAGGATTGGGGACAGATCCATTCGCAGCTGGAAATATTTTTTGAAGAACGATTATCCGGATTATAAGCTGTTTCTGGCTTGTCAGGGTTGGCTGGGCCAGCCCTGCTTGACATGTCTGGAAACTGCTTTATAATACAAGCAAGGGCAGAACCTCAAAAAATCGGCTCTGCCCAGAGTAACGAATGACATATCTTATATCAGTTTTTTGAGTTTACACAAAACTTGAAACGGTCTCGAGAAAAGAGCAGTGCCGTATGCATCAATACATACGGTGCTGCTCTAAGCTTTGCTTAACGAACAATGCCATCTTTCCCTTGAAATTGAACCACAATTAAGGGAAAGGTGAATTTAATAAGGGCATTTAAGTTTTATGCTGACTGTCTGGCTTCTATATACAGATCAATATCTGCAACAATGTACTTTTCACCGGTGGTATGAAGTGCCTCAAAGCAGGAATAAATATATTCCCACACACGGTATTTGGTAAAAAGTGCAGAAACCTGCTTACCGGTTAAATTCTTTTCGTTTTTATACTTTTCCACACAATAGATCAGGAAATTTCCTTCTTTACTCATAATCATACCTCCTCTGGAAAGGTAAATGCACCGGTTTTCTTTTCTTCATCAAACATGTTGAACAGTGTTAAAGGACTGAGATGCCATACTTTCGTATCTTCCTGCTCTAAAGAAGAATAGACTTCTGATTCATAAAACTCTCTGGAAGCAGTCACTTCATCGTATGGATAGTGCTCCGTAATCAAGCGAATTACCTGCGGAACCAGAAGTGTAAGAACTGCTTCAAATTTTTGTTTCTCCATTAAAACTCCTCCTCTGGAACTGTTCCGATAAATTTCAGAAAACTTAACGCCTTTTCTGATGTAAATACCATCTGATTGTAGAGTTTCTTAATCTTTAATGCTTCCAATGTCTGTTCTTTTGATAATACGCCGGCAGTGTATAAGTTAAAGGTTGTATAAACATCATCATTGGCAACTGGTCCGAAGATAATATCAAAAGATATACCGTTATAGCTTCCAGCTCGATTATCCGATACAAAATCTAACCAGGCTTCATTTGCAGAATCAAAGTTCAAAACAGAACATGCAGAAAATGTCCTTGCTTCATCAAGCTCGTAGATGTTTACAATTCGACTGCCTTCTTTTCGCCGCTTATATACCTTATCGGCAAAGCCGATTGCCTGTGTTTTATTTGTTGTTGTGTAAAATCCAAAACCAAAGTCCAGAAAGCGATTTTGCGGGATCAGTTTTGGTTCGGATACGATTACATTGCTTCCGTGATATAAAATCATAGATTTCCCTCCAATATCTTTGTTGCAAGTCGCTGTTCTTCTGTCAATGACTTAATCATTGCTTCAATATGACGGCGTTTTTCTATCTGCTCCTTTACTTCCTGGATATTATCTTTCCCTACATATTTTGAAATGACTTTTTTTCCATCTCTGTATTTCAGATAATAGTAGGTATTTCCATTGATTAGCTTCTCAGAAATCGTACCCTTCGGAAGTTCAGAAATTGTTTCCTGGTATCTCGCCAACATATAGTCTATTCGCTGTTTTTCTTGCAAAATCGTACTTAAAATCATATTCATGTCAATCACCTATTTATATTATACCCAACAAAAACTCAAATATCAATATATGTTGTGTAAGATAGAGCAAATATCTTCATGGAAAATCCGACCTTTCAGACCGGGCAATCCGACCCGCCAGACCATAAAAAAGAAGGCTTATTCTCGGTACAATTTAATCAAGGTTAAGGAACACTTAGCCGGTTGTACCTTGACATCTGGTGAGAAAAAATTACTTTAAGGTCATTACTGTGGGAACCACGATGCGAGTCATGATTCCCAGTTTTGAAGAACGGTATGCAAACTAGAGTGTCTATAAAAAAGTAGATGGACCGGAACCGGGAAGTCAGTTGAAACAGGATTCCATGAATTAGGAATTATTGATGCAAAAACCTTTTCCAAAAGGAGTATAGTTCCTGTGGATGAGGGGAGGCTATCTCCATCATACCTGTTGAAAACTCCGTCATTTGATGATAAAATGATGGAGATAAAACTGAAATGAAGGAGATTCCTATGAGAGACTTTGATTTTATTGTAAGTCCTGCGAAGTTGTTAACACCTGAAATTGTTCAGATGGTTAGCAGCATCCATGAACATAAAGGCAAACAGGAATTATTTCTTGAAGCCAATATAGATGAACTGAAAACACTCTTAGAAGTTGCTTTGATTCAGAGTACGGGTGCATCCAACCGAATCGAAGGTATATCTACAAGCGATAAGCGTTTGGAAGAATTGGTAAGCCAGAAAGCAGAACCCCGAAATCGATCTGAGCAGGAAATTGCCGGTTATCGCGAAGTGCTTTCCACAATTCACGAAGGCTATGAATATATCAATCCAAGACCGAACATTATTTTGCAGTTACATCGAGAACTGTATTCCTATTCACAGGGGGCTGCCGGTGGAAGGTATAAGAACTCTGATAATGTAATTGCAGAAACAGATGCCGAGGGTCATCAGAAAGCATGTTTTATTCCGGTTCCCGCATTTCAGACTGCTGAAGCAATGGAAGAACTTTGCACTCGCTTCCTTGAAGCATGGGAAGCTGACCGCATTGATAAACTGGTTTTGATTCCAATGTTCATTCTGGATTTTCTATGCATTCATCCTTTCAATGATGGAAACGGTAGAATGAGCCGTTTGCTTACTTTACTGCTTTTTTATAAGGCAGGATACATCGTTGGAAAATATGTCAGTATGGAAATGCTGATTGAAAAGACAAAAGAAACATATTATGAAGCCCTTCAAGCAAGTTCTGCTGGTTGGCATGAGGGTGAAAACAGCTATGAGCCTTTCGTTAAATATTATCTGGGTATCATGCTGAAAGCATACAATGAATTTGAAAGTCGTGTAGAGCATTTGAAGCATCGCAGCCTTTCTAAGCCTGATAGAATCAAAGCAGTTATTGATAATAAGGTTGGCAGGATTACAAAGAAGGAAATCATGGAGCTTTGTCCTGATATAAGCAAAGTTACTGTGGAAAGGACTTTAACGGATCTGGTAAAGAGTGGGTATATCGCAAAAGTTGGTGCAGGTCCATCTACCGGCTATGTCCGTATTTAATATAACATCTCCGTCATTTTTTTCAAAATGATGGAGATGATTTTATATTGATGGAGATTCAGGAACAGAAAATTGCGTCAGGTTGCAAAAATACTTTTCAGAACACTCACATAGCAGACATTCACTATGGTGTATGCCAGCTTAATTCATTTTTGAGGAGGATTTGTCTATGACAAAAGCAGAAATTAAGAAAATGGAGACAGAGAGAAAGTTTGAAGTCAGGATTGTTCATCAGAATTATAACCGATGAGTTACTTACTTTTATTTTGGTGGCTGTATTTTTTATTGGTCAGCAAATATGGGAGGGAATTACAGTGCAGGACAATATTTCTAATATGGCGCATATTGTTGGTGGTATTATTGGCGGTATATTAGAGTATGGATTGAACAAAAAAGATAGATTTATCAGATAAAAGAGTGGGGCTGTTTTTTACAGCCCCCTTATAATACACTCGATGAAGAGGCATTTAATTCCATTCCTCTGCCAATAGGAAATCGCGGATGTTATCATATGCACCGAACTCCCGCTGGACGGTCTCATCGGATGCCAACAGATAGGCAACCTCCTTGCCTTTGGCTGAGAATGGAAGTGGAGTGCAGGCTTCGCTTTGAATAAAACCAGTAAAGTCTTTGTTCGTCCATTCTCCGTTTTTTTCGCCCATTTTCTTCTTCCCAATAATAACCCTGCTGACCAGCGTCTGCCAGGGCAGCCATATGCTCAATATTTTCTGAGGCGACGCGGAAGCCCTGCATCATCAAGGCATGTGCCTCTGCGCTCATCTGCCAGGCGGAAGAGCCAACCATATATTCGTAGGCCGGATCAGCTGCATAAGCTGCTGGAGCAGGTTGTTTCGATTCCGGGCGAATCGTATATCCAATGGCGATGCCTGCCAAGAGCGGCAGCGCTGCCACAGGAATAAACCTCATGATATGTTTGATAGCTGCTTTTTTGAATTTGCTGCTTTTGGATTCCTTTTCATAGTGTTTTTCCTTTTTCTTTGAAAATCGTATCTGTTGTTGGGATATTTTAATAATTGCTGAAGCCTGATCGGTTGTCTACATGAAAATTTGGGGGGCTTGCTTTACTCCACATAAAACATAATTTTTGTAATATATTCATCCTCATCTCCAGTAGAGAGATAATCATTGATTGCAAATTCGTAGGAATCTGAAATAATATGCAAATGCTTATTTCTGCAGTATTCCAGGATTCGTTCATATGCTTTTCCGATAGAAATATAAGTTCCTGTATGATAGGTAAATACACTTTTTCCGGCAGGAAGCTTGACAACGCCAGGAACGTGATCGATTTTTTCAATGGGAAGAAAGGCAAATGCCGCTTCGGTGTATCTGCCATTTAAAATATGCTCATAGGGAACGATTGCCCCGCTTTGGAAGAAGATGGGAAGCTGTTCCCTGAAGGAGCGGACAAAACACTCTTTTGTAGCGATACTGACGCTCTCCAGGGTGTGAGGAGAGGGAACCTCCTGGATCAGAATATACTGGTTTTTTACGTTTTCTAAGGCAACAATATCACTGCTGTTACGAATAGCGACTGCATGTTCCAGCTGCCGGCAGCGATGCTCCACACGGTTTCTTATCATTTGCAGCTCCTGGATTTGCTGCTCAATGATAGTAAGCTGTTTGCGCAATGTGACAATAGAATGGTCAATGGTGTAGTTTTCCATGTATGTCTTGATTTCATTCAGAGAAAATCCGATTTTTTTCATAATACAAATGGTATCTAAATAATCGAGCTGACTGGAACTGTAATATCGATACCCATTTTCCGGATCAACATAGGCAGGAGGAAACAGGCCGATTTTATCATAAAAAATTAAAGTCTGGCGTGAAATATTTTGTTGTTTTGACAGTTCTCCAATGGAAAATAGATTTTTCATAAAATACCCCTTGACTGTATAGTTGCTATATAGTTTATAACTATATCATAAAAGTATAAACCAATCAAGGAGGTTGTTTTTGTTGTTATCTTATATATCTGAGCTTTGGAACAAGGTGAAGGATGGGTTGACTGTCAAAAAAATATTGTTGATTATGCTTGGGGCAATGATATATACGTTTGGCGTTCACAATATCCATCAGCGAACAAATATTACAGAGGGCGGTGTTATCGGTCTGATGCTGCTTATTGAGCATTGGCTGCAAATGTCTCCGGCTTACATTACTCCGATTCTTGATCTTGCCTGTTATCTGCTGGCGTTTAAGTTTCTGGGAGGAAATTTTATTAAGGTATCCATTATTTCAACAATGTTTGTGTCAGGCTTTTATAAGATCTGGGAGCTGTTTCCCCCAATGCTTCCAGACTTATCGGAATATCCCCTCATTGCCGCTGTGTTAGGCGGTATTTTTGTGGGTGTAGGTGTTGGATTGATTGTAAGGCAGGGGGGCTCCAGTGGAGGTGATGATGCGTTGGCATTGACAATTTCTCATATCCTTCATTGGCGTTTATCACGGGCGTATTTGTTTACGGATACGGTGGTTTTAGTATTATCTTTAACGTATATTCCTGTTGCGCGGATTGTTTTTTCATTGATTACTGTGAATCTTTCTTCTTTATTGATTGACTGGATCCAGGAGTATCGGAGTCGGGAAGAGACGGGGATTGAGAAGTGTTATGCTACAGAAGCTGTTGATACTGGCCGTGCGGGGAGATTATAAACGGAAGAGAATGATATTGCAGTATAGGAAAAATATTGGAAAATACCAGCTACAGGGCGGGGACGAAGGTCCCCGCCCTGTAGCATTATAAGGATTGGTTATTGCTCATCTTGAGATGAGCCTTTTTCTTTTTTCCGGGAGAAACGGCTGGAGCCGCAGAGTTTTTTCTTCAAAATCCAGATAAGCAGAAGAATAAGGAGAACAGCCGGAACCCAGAAGGGCGCCAGGGTCAAAATACTGATAAGTAAATTGAGAAGAAGCTGTCCCATAGAAGCCAGATTGTTTTGAAAATCGCGGCTGATTCGCTGGGCGGCAGTCAGTGGCTTAGATGGAGTCAGGCGGCTTTCGTCTGCTTCATAAAGGGTTAGATGAACGGTGCTGTATTCCACCTGATTGTTGTAAAGGCGAAGGCGTGCCTCCAGGGATTCCAGTTCATAACGGATTTCTGAAAGCCGTTCTTCCAGAGCAATAACAGATTCCAGACTTTCTGCTTTTTCCAGCAGGGCCCAGATACGTTCCTGCTCAATTTCCAGAGATTTTTTTCGGCTTTCTACATCAGAATATTGAAGAGTAACATCCTCTGTGGTTTCAGATTGGCTGACAACATTACCGCTGGCCTGAGCTGCCTGGAGAAAGGCTTCCAGGTGTTTGGTGGGAATTCGGACAGTCATGGAAGCGTGACGGAGAATCGGTTCTCCGGCGTAATTGAGACGGCTTCCGGTAACCTCAGACTGTTCTGTATAGCCTTCCAGAGCGGAGATTTTTTCATGGACAGACTGAATGGAGCTGTCAAAATCGGTTGTTTCCATGTCCAGCCATACGGTGCGGATCAGCTTTCTTCCAGCCTGTACCGGAGTGGGCTGACTGCTTTCGTTTTGGGCACGCATTTCGCTTCCCGCGCTGGTGTCTGCAGCGGTTCCGAAGTCGGCGCTGCCATTTTCTTCAAGGGCGCCTTCAGGGGAAGGGGATCCGGCAGCAGGGGCAGCGGCGGCAGTCTCAGCTACAGTGACGCTTTTTTCCGATGAGGCCCCGCAGCCAGTCAGGGCAAGGGCGGCGGCCAGAAAGAAAACAGGGAGATGAAGAAAGTTTGACGATCGTATTTTCATAATATACCTCCTCTTTGAAACAAACACGCATATTTTCTGATGTAAGAATACCATAAAAAGATGGACAATTTCAATGAATATTAAAAAATGTAAGAGAATTTCATTTGTTTTTAAGAGATGAGTTTACTTAAAATTTTCAAATTTGCGGTAGTGGTTTTTACCTGATGCCTGTAAATTATTCATACAGAGAAGACAAAACAGGATGAAATCAGAAAGGAAAATTGAGTGGAAAGTAAAATCGTTTTGGAGAATATTGAGAAGGCATATGGGAAAGAAGCACCTGTTATTGAAGGGTTAAATCTTGAAATTGGAGAAGGAAGCTTTACCGTATTGCTCGGGCCGTCCGGATGTGGAAAATCTACAACACTTCGCATGATTGCCGGACTTGAAGAGGAAACGGGAGGCACCTTATATATTGACGGGAAGGATATGAAGGAAGTGAAACCTGGCGACAGAGATATTGCAATGGTTTTTCAGAATTATGCTTTGTATCCGACCATGACCGTGAGGGAAAATATTGAATTTGGACTTAAAAATGCAGGGGTTGCAAAGAAAGAGAGGGAGGAACGTATTTGCGAAGTCAGCAGATCGGTTGGACTGGAGGAATACTTAAATCGAAAACCCAGCGCTTTATCAGGAGGACAGCGTCAGAGAGTTGCTTTGGCAAGAGCAATGGTAAAAAAACCGGGAGTTTTTCTTATGGATGAACCTTTGTCCAATCTGGATGCCAAGCTGCGCTCACAGCTGCGGACAGATTTGATTGAGCTGCATAACCGGCTGGGCTCTACGTTTGTATATGTGACTCATGACCAGGTAGAGGCCATGTCTATGGGAACGCAGATTGTTTTGATGAATAAGGGAAAAATCATGCAGTGCGGGACTCCTCACACAATTTATCACGACCCGGATAATGTGTTTACAGCTCAGTTTATTGGAACACCGCCTATGAATATATTGAAACAGAATCAGGTTCATTATGAGCATTTGCCGGTTGAAAATGCCTGCTATCTTGGCTTTCGTCCGGAGTATGTGACCTTTTATGAGGATGTGCCAGATGAAAAACAAAAGGGATTGATAATTGATGGAAAGGTGATTACCCATGAAATGCTGGGCATAGAAACTCTGTATAAAATTGATACCTGTTATGGACGGATTCAGGCAAAAATTTTTGATGATAAGAAAGCTGTTGACGGGAATGTAAAGATGTTTATTCCTCACAATAGAATCTTGTATTTTGATGAGGAAGAACAGAGAATCCGATAATTTTAAGCGAGAGGAAGGAGATTATGATGGATGCAGGCGTAATAAATAACAGAGTCAAACTGCAGTCAGAGCATGTGGAAATCGGCACTTTATGGAAGGATGGAGTGAGGAAAGGGCTGCCCTATTTGATGATAGCTCCCGCAATGGCAGTCAGCCTTGTGTTTCTTGTATATCCCATATTATACATGCTTAAATTGGGCTTTTATAAATGGAATATGGTTGGAGAAATGAAGTTCATCGGACTGGACAATTATGTGTCACTGATGACAGATCCGGAGTTTATGCAGGTGCTGAAAAATACTTGTCAGTTTTCTTTTTGGACCGTGGCAGGCTGCATTACACTGGGGATGATTTTTGCTCTTTATCTTAATAAAAATGCCAAATTTGAACGGCTTGTACAGGTGATTATGTTTACACCATATGTACTTCCTATGATTTCCATTGCCTTTATCTGGATGTGGATTATGGATGGAGATATTGGCCTTTTAAATTATATTTTGGGATTCTTTGGAATCGAAAAAATAAGGTGGCTGGACGATCCTCAAGTGGCAATGTATTCCCTGATTCTGGTTAATATCTGGAAGGGAGTTGGCTATTACACATTGATTATTTTATCTGCGCTTCAGAGTATTCCAAAGTATATTTATGAGGCAGCAGAGCTGGATCAGGCACATCCGGTTACGACATTTTTCAAACTTACTCTTCCTATGTTGTCACCGACTTTGTTCTTCCTGTCGATTACAGCTGTTATCAGTTCCTTTAAGGTTTTTGAAACAGTAAATGTGATGACTGCCGGAGGGCCGCAGAATTCAACTACCAGCCTGGTATATTACATTTATCAGTATGGATTTCAGTTTTATAAGATCGGCTATGCATCTGCTGTTGGTGTAATTTTAATGGTAATTGTAGGTATTTTTACCCTCGTATATTTTGGATGTCTGCAGAAAAAAGTTTACTATCAATAACATAAAAGCATAGGAGACGGAGTATGAAATATATATCAAAAGCTGTCAGATTCATGATAAATCTGCTTTTGACAGCCATCTTTTTTGTTCCCCTTTACTGGATGGCATTAACGGCCTTTAAGACAGCGGCGCAGGCTCTTCAGTCGCCGCCAACATTCTGGGTAAGTGATCCTCAGTGGGAAAATTTTGCAAGGGCAATTGAGGTAATTCCATTTTTTCATTTTTTGAAAAATTCGCTTATTGTAACAGTTGGAATTATGGTTTTGCAGATGGTGACTGTGATTCCCGCTGCATATGCGTTTGCCAGATATGAATTTTTTGGAAAGAAACTGTCTTTTGGAGTGATTCTGGCGACTATGATGATTCCCTCACAGCTGATTTTTCTTCCGGTATTTTTAATGCTGAGTAAGTGGGGACTGATCAATACCTACTGGTCCCTGATTCTTCCTCAGGCTACCAGTGCATTTGCAATTTTTATGCTGCGGCAGAATTTTAAGCAGATTCCGGAAGAGCTGATTGAGGCGGCGCGGCTGGATAAAGCCGGAGAATTGAAAATCATCACGCATATTATGCTTCCCATTGCAAAACCAACGGTTATTATGCTGGGAATGCTGACATTTGTTGGAACCTGGAATGATTATTTTTGGCCGATGGTTTTGACGACAACGGATGCAGTACGGACACTTCCGGTTGGATTGACGATGCTGCGGAGTGTAGAAAATGGAGTATACCAGCACATTTTAATGGCTGGAAATGTACTGCTGATGGCGCCGATTATTTTTGTTTATATGATTGCCCAGAAGCAGATTATCAAAGGTTTTACCTATATGGGAGTAAAGTAAAAATCATAAAAATTTTCCCAAAACAGGGTTAATATAAAACAGCTAAAAGAGCGAAAAGAACAAATAAAGAGGAGAAGAAAATGAAAAATCAAAAGAGAATTTTAGGCGCAGCAGCAATGGCATGTATCGCTGCAGGAGCTTTGGCAGGATGCGGAAATTCCGGGACAGATAAGGCAGAAAGCAGCGCTGTTGTGTCCAGTGAGGCAGGAAAAAAAGAGGAATCTACCGCAGACGGAAATGTAACGGAATTAACCTACTGGTATTGCTGGACAGACAAAATTCAGGAAAATAATCTGGAGATGACAGAGTTATTTAATGAGACAGTAGGAAAGGAAAAGGGCATTCATGTTACAGCAGAATACCAGGGAACCTACGACGAGTGTCATCAGAAGCTTCAGGCAGCATTTGTTGCCAATGAGATGCCGGATGTCTCCGTTATGGAGATTAGCTCGATTCGCAGATTTGCTGAAAATGGGGTGATTGAACCATTAGATTCCTATATTGCGGCATCTGGAGTGGATATGACAGATTTTTACGATGCTCTGCTGTTAAACGGTGAGGTAGATGGTTCCTGTTATGGTCTGCCCTATTTAAGAAGCACTCCGATTATGTACTACAATAATTCTTTGCTGAAAGAAGCTGGATACGACGGTGCAAATTTAAAGACCTGGGATGATTTGAAGGAAATGGCAACTGGTGTGCATGAAAAAACTGGAAAATACGGGATTTCTCAGTACAGTTATACCTGGACTTTGGATGCCTTTATGATTGAACATGGAAGCTCTATTTTAAATGATGATGAGACAGCTACCAATCTGAATTCAGAGGCAGGAAAAGAAGTAATTGGGTTTTATCGTGATTTGATTGATCAGGGTGTAGTACATGCTTTTAACAGTAATGAATCTGATAAAGTAACTGCAGATGTGCAGAATGAAGACACAGCTATCTGGTTTAGTTCTACTGGTGATTTAACGAAATTTGCATCTATCGCAGATGAGCTGGGCTTTGAACTGGGAGTAGGATTTATTCCTATGGGTCAGTGCTACGGAACCCCTACCGGCGGCTGTAATCTGGTTATGATGAGCAAGATTCCTGACAAGAAAAAGGAAGCAGCCTGGGAGTTTATTAACTTTATGACTGACACAGAGCAGACAGTGAAATCTTCGATTAAAACTGGTTATTTACCAGCCAGAAAGAGTGCCGGGGAATCGGATACGATGAAAGCTTATTTTGCAGAAATGCCTATGGCTCGAGTAGCATTAGATCAGCTAGCTTATGCAAATCGTGCAGCATATTCCAATCCGAATTATACAGAGGCGACAGAGGCAATTAAAAGCGCTTTGGATGCTATTTATATCAACAATAGCGATATAGATACAACCCTGGCTGATATGGAAACAAAGGTAAATAAGATTTTAAATCAGTAGGTAATCAGAAGGAGAAAAGAATGAAAAATAAGTTGATTATACTTTCAGCAGATGCCATGGTAACAGAGGATTTGGAACTGTTTTCCACTTTGCCTGGATATCAGAAATATTTGGATGGAGGATGCAGAATTAACCGTGTGGAGTCTATTTATCCAACGGTTACTTATCCCTGCCACACAACAATGATGACAGGGAACTATCCCAATCGCCATGGAGTTACCAGCAACTTTGTTCTGGCCTTTAATCAGAAACCAACACCCTGGAATCGTTATGCAGACGTGATCTGTTCACGGGATATTTTTACAGCATGCAAGGAAAAAGGCCTGACTACAGCTGCGGTGTTCTGGCCGGTAACGGGATGTCATAAGGATATTGATTATAAGATTCCGGAGTATGTTCCGGAAAATGGTGAAACCATAGAAGAGGCATTTCGTAAGATGGGCTGTGATGAGGACATGATTCGAATTGTGGAAAAAAACAGTTCGATTCTGAAACATTGGGGACATCCTTATATTGATGAGTTTATTATTGCCTGTGCCTGTGATATTCTGCGGGAAAAACAGCCAGACGTGCTTTTGATTCATCCGGCAAATATTGACGGAGCCAGACATCAGTATGGGGTATTTCATGAAATGGTGGATCGGGCTGTAGTGGATACCGATCGGTTTGTTCAGCAGCTGATGGGAGTGCAGGAGGAGCTGGGGCTTGCAGAGCAGACGAATCTGGTAGTGACTAGTGATCATGGCCAGATGGAGGTTCAGCGGATTATGAATTTGAATGTAATGTTGGCAGATTATGGCTTTCTGGATGTAAGGAAAGACGGATATGTTACAGACTGGAGAGC
>OHBZ01000432.1_pt1 | contig 18073 bp, 13 predicted proteins | sample 1577551 | NCBI WGS metagenome assembly OHBZ01 (sample SAMEA3879544, study PRJEB24766) | human gut metagenome | biome: human-associated habitat; feature: feces | place: USA | collected 1985/1987
TTCATTCAAACTAAGGACTACACATCTCCCCAACCCTATCACTCTTGAAACACCTTCTTTAAGTACTCGATATTCGTTCCATAATTCTTCCTCACATTCCTTACATCCTCCTTATCTCGCGAGCGTTCCACGACCAGCCATCCGCTCCATCCCATCTTATCGAGCGTCTTTTTTACCTTATTCATGTCCAGCCGCTTGTTGAACGGCAGGGTAACTCCGTCCGTATCTGTGCAATGAATCTGACAAATTCTCTTTTTCCCCAGAATCTTAAGCTCTTTGCACAAATCCCGTCCATTCTCCAATGCATTCTGAAATTTGAAATAAATCTTGATGCCGGGAGAATTTATCTCTTTCAGCAGTTTCACCTCCCCTTTTGCATCAAGCTGAGTTTCTATACCGATGACCAGACCTTCGGAAGCTGCCATATCTCCTACCTCTTTCAAACGTTTTACTACTGCCATTCTAAGTTCCGGCTCATTCTCCCATCCGGCCTTAATACCTCCTAATGGAAGAAAAGCGACCTTAGCCCCCATCACTTGCATGGCGTCCAAACATTCCCGGACCAATTCTTTGTAATTAGTCCGTTCTAAAAAAGACTGCCCGTAAAATCCGGACATGGCAATAGATGAAACTTCTACTTGGAATTTCTGTGCAGTTTCCCGAAACAGTTGCTGGAAATGAGGTTCACGGAGCTTATTATCAAATCTTTCTCTTTTGCCAAGACCGCCCATATCCAGTTCCACGCCATCCCCTTTCAATTCATGCACCAATTGAAAAGAACCGATTTTCTGACGTTTCAGAATCATCCAGTCGCATACGGCAATCTTATAACGCTGTTCTTTTTGTTGCGCTCCGGCAACGGCCAATAGAGGGAAACATCCGGCAAGCAGTAATACCCATAGGATACACTTCAACAAATTCCTTTTCATTATCATTCTATTTTATACACGATTTATGTACTAGACGAATGAAAGAGAATTTTGTAATCGCTTATAACACAAAGAAGAAAATAAAAGAAGGAAAGAGAGAAGAAGAGAAAAGAATGAGAAGAAAAATGAGAAGAAAAATGGGCTGCCGGACCCTGAAATGTCCGACAGCCCTGTCAACCCAAAAACGATACCTATGAAACACTGTGCGTCATTTCAAATCAAAATATATGTGTTGACCATGAACAAGTTCATCATGTGTGATACGATATTTATTGAATTTCTTTCCATTCAGTAACACCTTATTGATATAAAGAGTTCCCGGTTGGGCGCGATTACTTTCAATCACTAATTCCTTTTCTTTATACCATTTCGGATCCAGGCGAATAGTCACCTTGTCGAATACCGGAGTCGTCAATGTATATTCCGGCAATCCCGGACAATCCGGATAGAAACCTATCATATTGAAAATAGCCCATGAAGACATCGTTCCCGTATCATCATTTCCGGGGATACCATCCGGCTTCGTTGTAAAATACTTATCCAACAACCGTTGCGTTTCTTTCTGCGTGCGCCATTCCTCTCCTTTAAAATAAGAGAACAAATAAGGATATGCAATATCCGGTTCGTTGGCAGGATCATAAAGTCCTTCATCAAACACCATCTGCAACTTGTCAATGAAACGTTTCTTGCCCCCCATCAACTTTGCCAGTCCATATACATCATGCGGCACATAAAATGTATAATTCCAGGAGCTGCCTTCATGAAAACCGGGATTCGGCTCGAAGTTCTCTCCCTGTCTCGGATTAAACGGACTATAAAAAGTACCGTCAGGCAATATCGGACGGAACGTTCCGAACTCCTTGCTATAATAATGTTTATACCCTAAAGACCGCTTATAGAACAGTTCCGCATCCTTTTTCTTACCCAAAGCCTCTGCAAAACGGGAAAGTGCAAAATCTGCAATATAATACTCCAAAGCGTGAGATACCGAATTGTCATACTGTTCGCGGAGGGGCACGTATCCTTTCGACAGATAATCGTCATTGTCAGGACGCATCAGATTGTCCGCTCCCGGCAGTGTAGCCGATTTGTACATTGCTTCGTATGCCAGCTCCACATCAAAGTCACGCAAACCTTTCATCCATGTATCTACAATCACCGGAATGCTAGGGTCGCCTTCCATTGTCAATGTCTCTCTCCCATACAATTCCCATTTCGGCAACCACCCATGTTCACGATACATATCCAACATGGTGCGTACCATCTCCATCTGGCGTTCCGGATAAACCAGTGTCAACAATTGGTGAACATTGCGATACGTATCCCAAAGAGAAAATACTGTATAGCGGTCTCCCTTTGTCGTCATAATCTTATCGCTTTCCATTGCCGGATATTCTCCGTTGGCATCCTGCAAGATATTAGGATGAATCAGCAGATGATAGAGTGCCGTATAAAACACAGTCTTCTGCGCATCCGTTCCGCCCTCTACAGTGATACGTGACAAGTCGTCATTCCATTTAGCATGCGCTTCGGCAAGAATCTGCTCAAAATTCTTTCCTTCCTGTTCACGGTTCAGGTTCAACCGGGCATTTTCAATGCTCACAAAGGAAACTCCCATCTGCACTTCTACCTGTTCTCCCTCTTCCGTTTCAAAAGAAAAATAAGTCCCGATGTCATCACCGGCTATTTCTTTTCCATAGCGGGTATAGAGTTTATACTTCCCCTGATCCGCATCCCATTCGGCTTCCACACCCGTCATCGGACGTTGCTTCTTCCAGTAGCCGGTTGCAGAAGGGACTTTTTTAACCCGCATCACAAAGTAAATAGGGAAAACAGCTTGAGGATTATAACAGAACGTACCGAGCAGTTTCATGCCTTCCACCTCGCAATCACTGACACGGCGGAGCATAGCACCACTTTCGTTCGTCAGTCCCTCTCCTAAATTCAGCAATATATGGCTTTTGCCTTTTGGAAAAGTAAAACGGGCGATACTTGTACGTGGAGTAGCGGAAACCTCTGTCTTGACGCTATATTTTGTCAGATAATTGGAATAATAACCCGGTGAAGCCTGCTCATCCTTATATTTACTTCCGTATTCTTTATAATCCACATTCAGCTCTCCGGTAGTGGGCATTAAAAGTAAAGACCCCAATTCCGGACAACCTACTCCGCTCAGATTGACATGAGCATATCCTGTAAAGAAACAATTGGTATATTCGTATGGAGTAGACCACCATCGTGCATCTTTATCATACGTGTTTTCCGAAGAGCCCATCACATTAAAAGGAACCACGGACATCATTCCGTTCGGACACACCGCTCCGGGATTGGTCGTGCCGAAATTGGTCGTTCCGATAAAAGGATCTACGTAATCAACCGGAAGACTCTTATCAGCGGGGGGACTTCCACCCTCCCCCGCATATACGGGAAGAAGGGCGAAAGCAAGTGTGTAAGTTAATAGAATACGTTTCATGGCTTTATTAAATGATACTTGTCCGTTTAGTAAAGTCGATAATCTCTTTAATATATCCGAAGGCCATACCCACAACAGTGTCGGCGGCGCCATAATAAACAGCTACACGTTCTCCATCCTGCAATGCGGCACAAGGGAATACTACATTCGGCACATCTCCCTGCAGTTCGTACGGGGCAGCCGGACCTAACAAATATTCGCGGGTACGATACAGCACTTTTTCCGGATGATCCTTATCGAGTATGGCAGCTCCCATTGCATAGCGGAAACCGTTGCAGGTAGTAATCACACCGTGATAGAACAGCAACCAGCCTTCATCCGTAAGGAAAGGAACTGAACCTGCACCAATCTTCGTACACTGCCAGGCGCTTTCCGGGAAAGGAGTCACTTTCATCACGCAACGATGTTCTCCCCAGTACTTCATATCCGGGCTATAACTGATATATATATCACCGAACGGAGTATGCCCGTTATCACTGGGACGACTCAGCATGGCATATTTACCGTCTATCTTCTGCGGGAAAAGCACACCGTTACGGTTGAAAGGCAGGAAAGCATTTTCGCATTGGAAGAACTCCTTAAAGTCGAAAGTATAAGCAATGCCAATGGTAGGACCATGATAACCGTTGCACCAAGTCACCCAATAACGGTCTTCAATCCACGTCACACGGGGGTCATATTTATATTCCGATTCGATCATCTCCGTGTTGCCGGCTTTAAACTGAATAGGTTCATGATTGATATCCCAATGAATTCCGTCCTTACTAAAACCTGCAAAGATATTCATCTGTACAGCTTTGTTATCACAACGGAATACGCCTGCAAAACCATCCTCAAAAGGAACGACGGCACTATTGAAAATACTATTGGATGAAGGAATATGATAACGTCCGATAACTGGATTTTGTGAGTAACGCCACATAACGTCCGTACATCCGACAGGACGATCTTCCCAAGGAATTTGAATTTTATTCATGATCTTTGATTGTTTATATTGTTATTTTTTTGAATCGTCATACGTAAACGGTATGAAATAAGTAATCAGAAAAGCCGGTATAGTTGCTATCAGAACATAAATAAAGAAGTTCCGGTAGCCCAGCAGGTCACTGAAATACCCGCTAACCATTCCCGGGAGCATGACTCCCAGATTCATGATTCCTGATGCAAAAGCATAATGCGACATCTGGTGTTTTCCCGGAGCAATCTGTTGCATCATAAACAACGTCAATCCGACAAACCCGAAGCCATAGCCAAAATACTCCATCGTAATGCACGTTCCTATCAGATACACATCGGTAGGCTGCACCACCGCAAGGAAAGTATAAGCCACAAACGGAAGATTGAAGATGCAGCAGAGAGTGAACAAAGTCTTCTTCAATCCGAACTTAGATACATAAATACCTGCCAACAGTGAACCTAACACGAAAGCGGCAGAACCAAAAATTCCGTTCAATGTACCAATCTCCTTCAAAGACAGTCCCAACCCGCCCGCTTCTCTCGACGCACGCAGAAACAGCGGAGCAATCTTCATTATGAATCCTTCCGCCAAACGGTAGAGGATGATGAAACAGATATAATAAAGAATATGCTTTTTAGTAAAGAAATTAGCAATCACACCTACCAATTCCCGTCCCACTTCCGAAGTCGTTTTTTTCGTTGTTGAGGGAATCTGTGTAGAAGGCAGTACCTTTATATGATAGATACCTATCAATACCATTATCACTGCGATTACTGCGAAAATAATCATCCATGCAGACGAATACGCACCTTTATTGGCATCGATTGAAGCTCCCTCTATCGCCCCGAAATGTTCCGCCAATGCACCTGCCATAGCGACCAGTCCACCGTTAGCTACCAGTTTGGCTACATTATAGAAAGCACCTTGCACACCGATATATTTCGCCTGATCCTCTTTGTTCAGTTCCGCCATATATACACCGTCGCAAGCAATATCATGTGTCGCGCCGCTAAAAGCAATCACCGCCATCGTCGAAATACTGATAGCGAAGAAATAGTCGAAGAATAAAGAAAAAGCCACCACTCCAAACAACACTCCGCTCAACAATTCGGTCACCAGTACGAAGAATTTCTTTGTCCGGAACATCTCAAGAAAAGGGCTCCACAAGAATTTCAGCGTCCAAGGCATCATAATAAGGGAAGTCCAGAATGCGATTTGTGTATCCGACACTCCCAGATCCTTAAACATAAATACGGAAACCAGATTAATGGCAATAAAGGGAAGTCCCATTGCAAAGTAAGCAGTGGGAACCCAGCAAGCCGGGTTAATAGTCTTTCGTTGAGAAGCAGTTTTATTCTGTTGCATAAATCATAGTATATAGATGAATAAACTCATTTTTCTGACCAATCTATATATAGTACAACTAAAGGGAGGAAACTACTAACGTCTTCCCTTTGTTTTTTTCATTTATTATCATTTCAACCATGCGCTCACTTAATCTTTTCACGATGTAAGATTACTCCTCCTAAAAAAATCTCGTGTTTTTATTTCTTTTCTCTACTTCTTTTCCTTATTTTTGTCTTACATTTATTCCTATTCTATTTCGGACCGGACTTTATGAAAAAATTCTATTAACAGATTTACAATAAGCATGAGTGAACTTTTAGTATATAAGGCTTCCGCCGGTTCGGGTAAAACGTTTACCCTTGCAGTGGAATACATTAAATTATTAATCCTCAATCCGCGTGCCTACCGTCAGATTCTGGCCGTTACCTTTACCAATAAGGCAACGGCTGAAATGAAAGAGCGTATTCTCAGCCAGCTATATGGCATTCAGATAGGTGACAGAGATTCCCAAGCCTATCTCGACCGGATAAAAAAAGAAACCGGAAGGGCGGAGCAGGAAATACGGGAAGCGGCGGGAGTCGCTCTCGGCTATATGTTGCACGATTACAGCCGTTTCCGGGTGGAAACCATCGACTCGTTCTTCCAATCCGTCATGCGTAACCTGGCGCGGGAACTGGAACTCAGCCCGAATCTGAATATCGAGCTGAACAATACCGAAGTACTCAGCGATGCGGTAGACAGCATGATTGAGAAACTCGGTCCCACCTCTCCTGTCCTCGCGTGGCTGCTGGACTATATCAACGAACGGATTGCCGATGACAAGCGTTGGAATGTATCGGATGAGGTGAAAAGTTTCGGTCGCAATATCTTTGACGAGGGCTATATTGAAAAAGGAGAAGGACTTCGGAAGCGGTTGCGCAATCCGGACACCATCAAGGAATACCGTAAGCAACTGAAAGAGCTGGAAGCCGAAGTGCTGGAAGAAATGAAAGGTTTCTATGATCATTTTGAGGAGGAATTGGAAGGCCATGCGCTAACCGCCGACGATCTGAAAAACGGTTCACGCGGAATCGGCAGTTATTTCCGTAAACTGAATAATGGTATCTTAGGAAACGATATCCGCAATGCGACTGTGGAGAAGTGTCTGGAAGATGCAAAGAACTGGGCGGCAAAAAGTTCTTCCCGCTACGCGGACATCATCGCTTTGGCAGATTCCAGTCTGATACATATCCTGGAGGATGCGGAAAAGCTCCGTTCAAAAAATAACCTGTTGCTGAACAGTTGCCGACTGTCTCTGCAACATCTCAATAAAGTGCAGCTTCTTGCCAATATCGACGAGGAAGTGCGCCAACTGAACCACGATAACAACCGTTTCTTATTGTCGGACACCAATGCCCTGCTTCATCAATTGGTGAAAGACGGTGATTCCTCTTTTGTATTCGAAAAGATAGGAACCAATATCCGCAACGTGATGATAGATGAGTTTCAGGATACCAGCCGAATGCAATGGGGGAATTTCAAACTGCTTTTGCTCGAAGGGCTTTCGCAAGGAGCGGACAGCTTGATTGTGGGAGATGTCAAACAGTCCATTTACCGTTGGCGGAATGGTGACTGGGGGATTCTGAATAGCCTGAACGACCGCATTGAGCATTTCCCCATCCATGTAAGGACATTGGCTACCAACCGGCGGAGCGAAACCAATATCATCCGTTTCAACAACCGTATTTTTACTGCCGCCGCCGATTATCTGAACGGGATATACCGCAGTCAGTTGGGCGAAGACTGCAAGGATTTGCAGAAAGCCTACGCTGATGTCGTGCAGGAATCTTCCAAGAAAACGGAAAAGGGTTACGTGAAGGTTTCGTTCCTCGAACCCGATGAGGAACATGACTATACCGAACAGACATTGATCAGCTTAGGTGAAGAGGTGAACCGTCTTCTCTCCTCCGGCGTACGGCTGAATGATATAGCGATTCTCGTGCGGAAGAATAAGAACATTCCCCGCATTGCCGATTACTTTGACAAGGAGCTGCATTATAAGATCGTGTCGGACGAAGCTTTCCGCCTTGACGCCTCGCTCGCTATCTGCATGATGTTGGACGCCTTGCGTTATCTCTCCGACGGGAACAACAAGATAGCGCGTGCCCAACTTGCTGTGGCTTATCAGAACGAAGTGCTGCGGAAAGGGCTGGACTGGAACACGCTCCTACTCCTTCCCGTAGAGAATTATCTTCCTGCCGCATTCCTTGAGAAGCTGGAAGAACTGCGGTTAATGCCTCTCTACGAACTTTTGGAGGAACTTTTCAGTATCTTCGAGATGAACCGCATCAGCGATCAGGACGCTTACCTGTTCGCCTTTTTCGATGCGGTGACGGATTATCTGCAAAGCAACTCTTCCGAGCTCGACGGATTCATCCGCTATTGGGACGAAACGTTGTGCGGCAAGACGATTCCAAGCGGTGAGGTGGAGGGTATCCGCATCTTCTCCATACACAAATCCAAAGGATTGGAGTTCCATACGGTACTTCTTCCTTTCTGCGACTGGAAGTTGGAGAACGAGACGAATGGTCAGCTTGTGTGGTGTACCCCGCAGGTGGCCCCGTTCGATGGGCTGGATATCCTTCCCATTAATTATTCCACACAAATGGCGGAATCTATCTACGGAGATGATTACTTGAACGAACGCCTGCAACTTTGGGTGGATAACCTGAATCTGCTCTATGTTGCCTTCACCCGTGCAGGAAAGAATCTCATCATCTGGAGCAAGAAAGGCCAAAAGGGTACAATGTCGGAAGTATTGGCGAATGTTCTTCCGGTAGTGGCGCTGAAAGAGGATATAGAATGGGACGAAGAGTGTTACGAGCAGGGTGAACTTTGTTCTTCGGAAGAAGAAAAGGCCAAGACTTCGACCAACAAACTTACTCAAAAACCGGAGAAACGTCCTATCCGTATGGAATCCATGCGGCACGACATCGAGTTCCGCCAATCCAACCGTTCTGCGGACTTTATTCAGGGCATTGAGGAGGAAGATTCCGACGATCGTTTTATCAATCGCGGCCGTTTGTTGCATACCTTATTTTCCGCCATTGAGACGGAAGAAGACATCGATTCCGCTATCGACCGCCTTGTCTTTGAAGGGGTTATCCGGGATGATGAAAAAGAGGGAATGGTGCGCGAAGTGGTGCAAAAGGCTTTCTCTTCCCCCGAAATACAGGATTGGTACTCAGGAGAATGGACGTTATTCAGCGAATGTGCCATCATCTACAAGGAGAAAGGTGTGCTGCAAACCCGCCGTCCGGACCGTGTGATGATGAAAGAGAATCAGGTGGTTGTAGTAGACTTTAAGTTTGGCAAGGAGAATCCTAAATATAACAAGCAGGTGAAGGGATATATGCAGTTACTTTCTAAGATGGGGTACGAGAATATTACCGGTTATCTGTGGTATGTGGATGAGGAGAGAATAGAAAAAGTATAAATACTGAGGAAAATTAAAATATATGGCTAAAATTAAAGTCCAAAATACAGAAGTAACCATCATCACATACGATGAGAAAGACTATATCTCCCTGACCGACATGGTACGTAATATAGAAAACGGGTTGGCTCTTATTGAAAAATGGTTACGCAATAAGAACACAATAGAGTTTCTTGGAATATGGGAAGAAATGTATAATCCTGAATTTAATTCCCCCGAATTCGAGGGAATTAAAAATGAAGCAGGGTTAAACCGTTTTATCCTTTCCGTAAAACAATGGGTAGAAAAGACTAAATCGAAAGGTATTATCGCCAAAGCAGGTCGTTACGGTGGAACCTATGCACACAAAGATATAGCTTTTGAATTCGCATCTTGGGTATCGCCGCAATTCAAACTCTATCTGTTAAAAGAGTTCCAACGATTGAAAGAACAGGAACAAGCCCAACTTGGATGGACAGCAAAACGAGAACTTTCTAAGATTAATTACCACATTCACACCGATGCTATTAAGCAAAACCTCATCCCTGCCGAAGTAACAGCCAAACAGGCGAGTATCATTTACTCTGATGAAGCTGATATGTTGAATGTAGCTATGTTTGGTATAACTGCCAAGATGTGGCGTGAACGATATCCTCAGCTCAAAGGAAATATACGTGATTATGCCTCTATTAATGAGCTGATTTGTCTTTCCAATATGGAAAATCTTAATGCCGTATTCATTGAACAAGGTATACCACAAGGTGAACGACTTATAAAACTCAACCAAGTGGCAATTCAACAAATGCGGGTATTAGAAGAGAATGGAAACAGAAAACTATTAAAATAATCAATATACATCCCACAATTATATATCCGATATGCAACCATTTCTCCAACTAGTCGCCCATGACTTATATACGAAAATAGGAAACGACCTGTCGCGCACCGTGCTCGTTTTCCCCAACAAACGCGCTAACCTGTTTTTTAACGAATACCTGGCAGAAGAATCCGACCAACCTATCTGGTCGCCTGCCGCCATGAGTATCAGTGACCTGTTGCAGAAACTATCCGTACAAAAGGCAGGGGATCCGATCCGTTTGGTCTGTGAGCTTTATAAAGTATTCAAAGAAGAAACCGAAAGTCGGGAGACGCTGGACGATTTCTACTTCTGGGGTGAACTGCTGATTAGCGATTTCGACGACGTAGACAAAAATATGGTGGATGCAGACAAACTGTTCAGCAATCTGCAAGACCTGAAGAACCTGATGGACGACTACGAATTCCTCGATGAAGAACAGGAAGAAGCCATCCGGCAATTCTTTCAGAACTTCTCCATCGAACGGCGTACCGAACTCAAGGAAAAATTCATATCCCTCTGGGACAAACTGGGTATTATCTATCATCGTTATCGGGAGAAGCTTGCCGAACTTGGCATTGCCTACGAAGGTATGCTCTACCGGAACGTTATCGAACAACTCGATACCGACCGGCTCAAATACGATAAATACGTATTCGTCGGTTTCAACGTACTGAACAAAGTAGAGAAAGAATTCTTCCAAAAGCTGCAAAAAGCCGGGAAAGCCATGTTTTATTGGGATTACGACCTCTTCTATACCCAACGAATCTCCAAGCACGAAGCCGGAGAATTTATCAAACGCAACCTCATCGACTTCCCCAACGAACTGCCGGAAAGTTATTTCGACATCTTCCGGAAGCCGAAAAAGATACGTTATATCTCTGCTTCCACCGAAAATGCACAAGCCCGCTTCCTGCCCGAATGGGTAAAAGCAACCCAGACTCACACAACGCAGCCCTGCTCCTCCCCGTGCTTCACTCCATCCCACAGGATGTGCAAAACGTAAATATCACTATGGGATTTCCATTGGCGCAAACTCCGGTGTACAGCTTCATCAACGCAGCTATGGAATTACAGACCAACGGCTATCGACCGGATACCGGACGTTTCACCTACGAAGCCGTATCAAAAATATTAAAACACCCCTACACCCGGCAACTATCGGATCATGCCACCCGTCTGGAACGCGAGCTGACAAAGACCAACCGTTTCTATCCGCTCCCGTCGGAACTGAAAAAAGATGATTTTCTGACTATCCTTTTCACTCCGCAAAGCAATATCAGGGAGTTATGCGACTACCTGCTCCGATTAATCAAAAGCATATCCATCCTCTATCGCAAAGAAGGGGAATATGACGATATTTTCAACCAGCTATATCGGGAATCCATCTTCCAGAGTCACCTGAAAATAAACAGATTATACAGCCTGATAGAAAGCGGAGAATTAAGCGTGCGTACCGATACCCTGAAACGTCTTATTACTAAAGTGCTGACCGCTTCCAATATCCCCTTCCACGGAGAACCGGCTATCGGACTGCAAATCATGGGAGTGCTGGAGACACGTAACCTCGATTTCCGCAATCTTATCATGTTGTCGCTCAACGAGGGGCAACTTCCGAAAGCCGGTGGAGAGTCCTCCTTCATCCCCTACAACCTCCGCAAAGCCTTCGGTATGACGACCATCGAACATAAAAACGCAGTATACGCTTACTACTTCTACCGTCTGATTCAACGGGCAGAGAATATCACGCTGCTCTACAACACCTCTTCGGACGGACTGAATCGTGGCGAAGAGTCCCGTTTCATGCTGCAACTGCTGGTGGAAGGTCCGCACGAGATCACCCGCGAGTATCTGGAAGCCGGACAATCTCCGCAAAACACGCTGGAGATACAAATAGAAAAAACTCCGGAAATACTGAGACGGCTTTATCGTGCCTACGATACTGCCCAGCCCGAATCCGTCATCCTTTCTCCTTCTGCTCTCAACACTTATCTTGATTGTCGGCTGAGGTTCTATTACCGATACGTTGCCGGACTGAAAACGCCGGATGAAGTAAGTGCGGAAATCGATTCCGCCCTGTTCGGAACGATCTTCCACCTCTCCGCCCAACTGGCTTACACTGACCTGACAGCCAACGGAAAAATGATTCAGAGAGAGGACTTGGAACGTCTGCTGCGTGACGAAATAAAGCTGCAAGGTTATGTAGACCAAGCCTTCAAGCAGGAACTGTTCAAAGTCGCACCGGAAGAGAAGCCCGAATACAACGGTGTGCAGCTCATCAATTCCAAAGTAATCGTTTCTTACTTGAAACAGTTGCTTCGTAACGACCTCCAATACACTCCTTTCGAGATGGTCGCTATGGAGAAAAAGGTATCGGAGAAGATAACCATACAGACTGCCTTAGGCCCTTTAACGCTCCGTCTCGGTGGAACAATCGACCGCATGGACGCCAAAGAAGGTACATTACGTATCGTAGACTATAAAACAGGAGGAAGCCCGAAGATTCCTGCCAATATCGAGCAACTGTTCACTCCTTCGGAAACGCGTCCCAATTATATCTTCCAGACGTTCCTGTATGCCGCCATCATGAGCCGGAAACAGCCTTTAATGGTAGCTCCCGCCTTGCTTTATATTCATCGTGCCGCCTCAGAGAGCTATTCGCCTGTCATTGAAATGGGAGAACCCCGCAAACCGAAGATACCGGTGAACAACTTCGCTTTCTTTGAAGACGAGTTCCGTGAACGTCTGCAAGCTTTATTAGAAGAAATATTTGACGAGAAAGAACTTTTCACGCAGACAGAGGACATAAAGAAATGTGCGTATTGCGACTTCAAGGCAATCTGTAAGCGATAGACGAAAGTAGAATATACCAATAAAACAGGGCATGATTTACATATCTATGCAAATTATGCCCTGTTTATTATTTTTAGTCTGTATAATTATAACACTTACTTCTCCAGCAGCGGCACCGAGAAACTGAATGTAGATCCCTCTCCCTTCTTCGAAGTAAACCAGAGTTTGCCTCCATTCTTGACGATGAAATCCTGGCACAGCAGCAATCCCAGTCCCGAACCTTCCTCGTTGTTAGTGCCGAAGGTACTGAAATGCGTATCCGTATGCAGCAGTTTCTTTTGGTTCTCCTCATCGATGCCGCAGCCACTATCCTTCACGCTGACGATAGCCATACCGTCCTCCTCAGTCAGTGACACCAGCACTTCCGAGCCCTCATTGCTAAACTTGATTGCATTACTTATCAGGTTACGGATCACCGTCTTAAGCATATCTATATCCGCACGGACAACCACGGGCACCACAGGCATATCCTGCACAATTTTAATGTTCTTCAGACCGGCCACCATCGTAAAGATCTCACTTACACCCTCTACGACTTCCACCATATTGAGCTCCTGATAAACCACCTTCAACTTACCGATCTGGCTTTTCGTCCATTTCAGCAAATTATCGAGCAGTGAGAACACATCCTCAGTGGTCTGGTTCGCCATTGTCAGCAACTCATACATCTCCTCACCGATTGTCTCGCTGGGCAGATTCAGAATCAGCATATTCAACACCATCTTGATAGAACCCATCGGCGAACGCAAGTCGTGCGCAATCACAGAATACAGTTTGTCACGCCCCATGATCGTCTTACGCAACTCCTCCGTCTGCGCCACAATGATCCGTTTGGCGGCAACCAGCGAAATCTGGTGCGTCACACGGATGATCAGTTCCTCCTTATTGAACGGCTTGGAAATAAAGTCATTACCTCCCACCTGGAATCCCTTCACTATATCCGCCGTGCTATTCAGCGCAGTCAGGAAAATGATAGGAATATCAGACATTTCGGGATCAGCTTTCATCTGCTTCGCCACGTCAAATCCACTGATGTCCGGCATCATGACATCCAACAGCACAAGATCCGGTTTTTCTTTCTTCACCTGCGCCAAAGCCTCCGTACCGTTGCTGGCGGTTACAATCTGAAATTTCTCATTATTCAATAGCACCTTCAATAATAGTACATTTGAAATGACATCGTCCACAATGAGGACTTTATATTCGGAAGGATTAATTTTTACATTCATAATTATCACCTTATTTATTCGTTTTAGATCCCTTAAAATACTCAATCATGCGGCTCAGCCCATCTTCCAGTTCGATGGTAGGCTCCCAACCGAGTTTTTTCCTTGCCAGCGTTATATCCGGCTGTCGTTGCTTGGGATCATCGTTCGGCAATGACTTGAACACTATCTTCGAAGAAGAACCCGTCATGGCGATTATCTTTTTCGCCAACTCCTGTATCGAGAACTCATTCGGATTGCCGAGATTCACAGGACCGGTAAAATCGTCCTCCGTCTCCATCATCCTTATCATTCCCTCTATCAGATCATCGATATATTGGAAACTGCGCGTCTGCTTTCCATCTCCATATATCGTGATGTCTTCATTGTTCAATGCCTGCAGAACGAAGTTTGAAACTACCCTCCCATCGTTCGGCAGCATACGCGGACCATACGTATTGAATATGCGGATAATCTTCACACGTACATCATTCTGTCGATGATAATCCATAAACAATGTCTCCGCACAGCGTTTCCCCTCATCGTAGCAGGAACGGTACCCCACAGGATTTACGTTCCCCCAATAATACTCCGGCTGCGGATGCACAATCGGGTCACCGTACACCTCGCTCGTAGAAGCCTGCAACACCTTTGCATCCAGTCTCATCGCCAATCCCAGCATATTGATAGCCCCCATCACCGACGTCTTGGCCGTTTGTATAGGGTCATGCTGATAATGAATGGGAGACGCGGGACAAGCCAAATTGTATATTTCATCCACCTCTGCAGAATATGGGTAAGTGACATCATGCCGCACTACTTCAAAATGGTGATTGCCCATCAGATGAGCGATGTTGTCTTTCGACCCCGTAAAAAAATTATCCAGGCATATCACTTCGTGACCGTTGTTTATTAGCCGCGTACAAAGATGAGAACCAATAAAGCCGGCCCCTCCACTTACCAGAATTCTTTTCATTTTATGTATTCTATTGTTTACTAATATAGATGCTGTCTCTGTTTTGTTTATGGTTACAAATGTAACCGATTTGATTAATATATACAATTTTCAGAAAGGTTATTTTCTAAAAAAGACAAATTAACAATAGCATACATATCTAATTGCCTGGTTACAACACTTTACGCTCCGTTTCCGTCGGGGCAACTTCGTCCGGAATACTGAACTCATGATTGGCAAACAGGTCGGCAAGCCCGGAAATTTGTTTCAAACGCAACAATTCGTCTCGGTCCATACCGATATTCTTCATAATCCACTGATCCGACATCCCCGCCTTGTCAAGTTCGGCAACAATGTTGCACATCAACTCGATGTTGTGCATACCTCTCGCACGGTTGTGGCGGATGGTCGAGCTCATACGGTTGGACAGGTCCTTGTCTATCACGACAATCGGAAGCAGCCCGTTCTCGCGTTTGTAAATCCGTTTCGATGTCTTCAGTACCGTATAGCGGTGGTAACCGTCCACCAGGATATAGCGGTCGGCCTCCTTATCATAATAACATACGCAGGGCATCGTAAATCCATCCTCCCAGATAGACAGTTCGAGCAACTTCATTTCAGGCGGAGCCACCACATTCGGGTTATAATCGTTGGCATACACTTTTTCCACAGGCACCGCCTTTACCTCATAAACAGGGCTTTTATCTACACTCATGATACTATGATTCTATATTGTTCCATTATTTGACTTCTTTTGCTCATTTCCTCCTTTGTAGGCGAGAATCCCATATATTTGCAGGCATGGTCGTTCTTCAGGATGCAGATGCACATCCGCTTGTAGGTAGGTATCTCCTTGAATTCCGGGATGTCGATGTCATCCTGATATTCCATGCGCACGGGTTTCTTCAACGTTTTATAGTTGCTGTTGTCCATCACGACAATCGGCACTTTGGCGTCAATCAGTTTCTGGATGGTCGAGTCGCTCAGGCAGCCTCCTTTCGTCCGCCAGAAATTCACACTTACCGACAGTTTCCGGAGATAATTCTTCCGTGCCCGCTCCGGCAACGTGGACAGAAGGAAATACATAAACTCCCGCCATGTGTATCCTTCAGGAAGTTTCACCGACTGCCATCCCATAGCGTGGGTACCGCCATACATACCGGTGAAGTTGACTCCGTTCACCCGCCCGACCATCTTGCCCCAAGTGTTGGGATCGAGCACCCGGTAGAGTTGCAGGCTCTCCTGTGCCTCATTGATGAAAGGACTCGCTACGCGCTGGCGCTCCAGATTGACACCTGCCCGATAATACAGATCATACAGCGTATTGTAATCCCATTGGAACTTTCCGTTGGCCGTCCATACATCCGTCGTCTTCCAGTCATAAATAGGATACGCGTTGTAAATATCGTTACCTACTTTTGAAGTCCATTTATACTTATGATACATCTGGAATTTGCGGCTCATGTAGATGCATCTCCAGCGGTTGAAACTCTCTTGGGTACGGATTCCGATCAGGCAGCAGGTGCGCACCGCGTCCTTCTTATTATGCAGCCATTGCGCAAAACGCATCTGGAACTCGTAATCCCACATTGACGTATTATAAAAAGGGAAATCCTCCTTTGTCATCGCCTTCTTGGGCATGGAGCGTACCCATATATTCTTCTTGCTGTCCTCCCACGGACGCCAGAAAGACTGATACATAGATGTGCAGGTCGACACCCGGAAAGGAATGCATACTCGGTAAACATCCAGAATATCCTTATTGGCCTCCAGTATCCGGTCTACATAGTCGATGGTCATCTTATACTGGATCTCGTAATCCATGTGGAAGACCCCCAAACGTATTTTCAAATTATTTTTCCGGATATAATCAATACACATATTCAGCAATACCCCACTATCCTTACCTCCGGAAAATGATACATATATATTATCAAACTCGCTAAATATTACTTTCAATCGTTCTTGTGCCAGCTCATATACATTTTTAGCGCCTGCAACTTTTTTCCCCATAAGCCTCCTATCTATACATTTTAACGTAACGTGTCCATTTCTTATCCATGGATGTAAAATCGAACTTTTCGAATATTTCTTTGTCTTGTACAAGTGTGATGGAATGAAGCAGCCAGCTCTCAGGGCCGAAATCTTTTATTATAGCAGGCAGCAGATCAGACAAGATCTCTTCCCGCTCCGTATTTTCAGCTCCTACATAGTAATTGTTTATTACAGCCTTTTTCTTGCTTTTCTGTTCCACCGGGATAAATCCCTTCACTTCTTTTCCATCGACCGCGATATACCAGACGTAGTCTTCACCCGTTTTGAACGGATAATTGTTGTTGGCACGTATCACGTCAGGATCCATAACCAGAGGTGCCAGCAGCCGATATAAACGTTTGTCTTTTCCTTTTAATTGTATTATCTGTATCATATCATTCAAAAATGGACATACAAAAATAAGGAAAAAATATCAATTTAGTCATTTCTGTTCCTAAAACATTTGTTTTTCATGCTTTTATCTTTAGATTTCTATTTTATTCGTACTATCAGCTCACCATACTCCTTTCATTTTTAAAGTAAGTCAGTACGGTAGCGAAACTGAGATATTCCCTTCCGGGAGTGCGCGACCTGCTTCGGAACCGGTAGCGCGCAAAGATGATCTCGCACACCAGTTCATAATGCACGAACAGATTCAAGCGGTGCTGCAGAAAGTCGAAGAAACGGCTGAAAGAAGCAAAGTACTCCTTTATCTTATCATGAGTGATCACTCTCCGCTTGCGGCCTTTTTCCGCGCTTTTCATTACTTCCAGCACATATTCCAATTGCTTGATCTCCTCTTCCGTATGTTGCATTGTACATTTCATTTCCTCTATCTTCTCTTCCTGACGATGATATTGTTCCCTTTTCTGCTGTAAATGTTTTTGTGCCTCTTTTGTTCTTTTCGACATCCTAATTCCTTTATTTTTATTTAAACTGGGCACTACTGTCTATAAGAGAACAGAAATGCCATATAAAATCTAATACCGGGTGCAAATATAGAAAAGAT
>OHBZ01000442.1_pt1 | contig 17760 bp, 19 predicted proteins | sample 1577551 | NCBI WGS metagenome assembly OHBZ01 (sample SAMEA3879544, study PRJEB24766) | human gut metagenome | biome: human-associated habitat; feature: feces | place: USA | collected 1985/1987
GGTTTTTTGTAAAAGAGCCCGTGTTGGATTATTCTTTTTGGACAAACAATGGACAAACAAAATAGCGATTTATAACGATTGCAAGCCGCTATTTTCTGATAGTTATAAACTCTGCGTCGATAATTTCAGCGTGCGGATTGTGGTTTATGATGGATTGGTCGCGCGACTTGACACGCTTCGTTCGCCAAAGGAATCCGAGGAACCGCGCATATTTGACGCGCTCCACGTAGGTAATCCGGTCGCGGCTTATGACGTCGGCCTTGTAGCTATTATCGGGGAAAATGCAGCACGAGAAATCGAGCCATTCGTCGTGATGCTCGGCGCACCTTGCCGGAACCTCGGCGGCCCTGTCGGGTGTGACCTCGACAAAAACGGTATCGCGGGCCTTGCCCTGCAACTTGTAAATGGTCTGCTGCTGTATCTTGGTCAGTTGCTCCAACTCCTTTTTCTTAACGCCCATGTCGCGGATTAACGCGGCATCGTCGGCGCGGTACCGCTCCAACTCCGCCACCCGCAGCTGCAATTCGCCGACTCTAACGGCCTGCTCGCCGCTTTTGGTTTGATAACGTTCCACCTCGCTCAGCAGTACCTCGGTGTTGTTGTGGTATGCGTCCCGCTCCCGCCGCAATTTTTTGTTTTGATGGATCAGGAAGCCAAATGCCGTAATCACGGACAGCGCTACCAGCGCCACGATCAGATACTTTTTCATACTTTCCCGAAATAACGGATCCAGTTGAACGATTTGCGGCCGCGAATATACTGGTTATCTCCCTCGTTGGCGTGCGCCTCCATCTCGAACATGGATGCGTAATAGGCCGTGTCCGCCGCTGCGGTCGCGGAGAGCTTCCGCCGCACGGTGTTGTACACCCACGAAATCCCCGCCTCAACAAAATAGATGATGTAGTAGAGCAGGAGCGCCACGACGAATGGCCAACCGCCCCACCCGAACGCCAAAGAGAGCATCAAGGCGGCAAGCAGTGCGACGGCCGTAACCTCCATATACTGCTCGACGTGGATGGCCTCGTGGTTCACTGCTTTTGAACTCAACGGCTGCGCCTGTTTGCGCTTCGTGCAGATGAAACCGAAAATCATAGCTGTTTCGTAATCTTTCCGCCATAACAGCAGGCGGGCCAACAGGTTGTTGTAATAGATTTTTCTCATGGCTAAAGTGATTTTACGATGTTTGCCACGGTGTCGATCACCGAGGCCATAATAGCGGCGTAATTCGGCGCCGTGGCGTATTTTGCGCCCGTGTTGTCCACCAGGCGGCGGGCGTACTCCTTGGCATCACCCCGGTAGGGCCACGCATCGGCGTACATCGGTTTCTTCAGCAGCGCCAAGTGATCGTCGAGGCACGCGTCCACGGTCGGGTATGCACGGAAAAGGCGATACACGCGATATTTGTACCGATCGGGCGCAACTTGCTCGACCGACACAACCCGCTCGGGAGCCTTGAACGCCACAGTCGGGGTCTTGAAATACTCGGTTGTCAGCTCCAGCGACACGTCGCCGGTCCAGCTTCCTTTTGTGATCCCAAAAATGTTGTTACCGATCCCTCGGATTTCCCAGCCCGTTTCCAGCGCCGCCTGCGCGGTTACGAATAGGGGGCTGACGCCGCCGGCCTTGGCCAGTCGTTCCGCTGCCGGGTACACTTTTTTGACAAATTCGATTTGTTTGTTGTTCATTGTTGTTCGTGGTTTTTATTATGTGTTTTCTCTTGTGATCCGAAAGGCGGCTCCCGATCGGGACAATTTACTTTACAGCACTTGTACAGAGTAAGCACGGCCTTTTGCGATGCCAGCCCGTCGAGTTGAGAGCGCATGTTGCCGATCGTTTTATAAAGCCCCTCGATTTTGTCACTTTGGGCATCCACTTTCTTTTCCGATCGCTCGAACAGTTCTTTCCACTGCGACGATACGGTGGACTCATTGGCTAACTCGGCCGCCCGTTTCTTGTGCTTGCGGTCGAAAAAAATACCTATGCCACCGCCCGCGCTGATTGCGGCGATCGCCGCACTGATGATTGTCGTCCAATCCATATTTGTCGTTATATTTTATTCCGATAAGACCGCTGGATCGTCCGAATGGCAAAAACCGACTCGTCAAACCGTTGGCAAAGACCGAACGGTCAAATCCAGGGCATAATAGTTTATTGTTCTCTAAAAAACGGCGGTATTGCGATCATATCGCCAGCAGTAAAAAAAGACCGCTGGATCGTCCAAGTGGCAAAAACCGACTCGTCAAACCGTTGGCAAAAACCGAACGGTCAAATCCAGGGCATAACGGCTATTAGTCAGTTAAAACAGCATATTCCAATTTCCCGTAGGATGCACTACATACTACCTTAAATTCCTTGATCTCACTCACCTGAATCCCATTTTTGAATGCCGCAAATCCGATGTTTTTTATCATAAAATTTTTATAATCCGGGTTAGGGCTGTCAGGTTTGTCAAAATCTGCCTTTTCGATCTTGTAGGTTAAGCCCAAGCAAAGCCGGGTGGTTTCCAGGCCCGAGTCGTACCAAAACATCCAGCCTACAATGTGCCCAAAACTTGCTCGGGAGTTATTGTAGATTAATGTCGATTCCTTGAATTTTTCTATGCCAAACTCAGTTATCGCTTTGTCGAGCGATTCGTTTCCAAATTCAAGGGCAAAATCTGCCTGCCCGATAGATACCCCATGCTTGGGATGCCTCCAGGTCTTGGATATTTTACGCGTCGATCCAGTAGGACCGCTCGCAAACTTGTACCGCCCTTTTGTCCGGCGGAAAAGATAAATTTTATAGTCGGCAACATTATCCGCGTCGCCCACGCCGTAAAGCGATATTATCGGCCACTTACCTTTATCCTCAACGTCGCCGGTTTTATAGTTGTCAATGGTGAGCGTGATGGGGTATTTCGGGGCTTCCGTTGGGGTTTTTGCCATACCGGCGCCGCTGATCTCCCACGAACCTTTGATGGTCATGTATTCGGTTTTCTCGATCGGCTGCCGAACCTTGCGGGCGAACAAACGGCCATCGGTTGTCAGCAGCCCAAATTCGGCGATCGACTTTCCGGCGGCGTCCATGTAGCCAAAGGTGAAGTTGAAGCGCACGGTGTCGGGCGCGGGGTACTCGACCGTCTGCACATCGACGATAGTGGGGTCGGTTATCGACGTGTCGTTCTCGGTCGGCGCGGTTCCGTTCGTTCCCGCCGCGACCTTTGAAATGGCCGCATTTGGCAATCCTGCCAGCGCCTCGGCGGCGATCTCATAGGCCCCGTTTACGATTTGGTTGCTTTGTTGCAGGCTCCACAACTCACGTCCCTGCTGGTCGTAGGCGATCAAATGCAGGACGCCGTCTATTGGTTTTACGATCTGCTTCATAATTAGAAATCTGTACGATTGTTTGACCCTATTACAAAATATCCAATATTCGTTTTAGCCAACATAAGGCTTACATATCCACCTTGTGAGACAAGGATTATATTGTCGGATTTATAACTATGACCTTTAAACTCACTTTTTACTGATACATTAACAGTAATAATATCGCCATCCGATATAATTATAACAGGAATTATCGCAGGCATTTGGCTGAATTTTACTTTGTCGATACCGATGTCGCCGCAATTTATTTCCAGGTCTGCATTATTACCTGACGATGTTGCATTCGTAATATTAACTATCGTTGATTGCCATTTTCCATTTGCGGTATTATATGTAAAAAGATCAGTTATCGGAATTGTGAGAATGTTGGATATGCTGATATTTTTAATACCTTCCACAACACACGGCGCTAAAGTCCTTTCAAGTAGCTCCGCAGTTATTGCATTTTTCTGTATGACCCGACCGGTGATTATTTCGTCGGCGAAAATGCTCTCATCGTTCAATGATTCCTCTGCGATTTGGGACGCTGTAATAGTTTTATCGGCTATATTTGCAGCGGTAATCTTTTTCGCGCCAACCGTCGGACTCGGGTACGTACCGGCGAGATCACCACCGGCGATCTCGGGGATCAAGTCTATCACCTTGCCCAAAAACTCTCTGATCTTCGGCTCGGTGATCTCGCCCGTGTCGTTGTTCGGGAAATACTGCTCAAGCAGCCCCTTTAAGTCCTCTTTTTTTGCCATATTCTTGCCTTTTTATTTGAATCCACGATTAAACCCCGCCGAGAATGCACGTCGGCGGGTGGTAACTTCAACATTCAGCCAGTCGTTGGTGTTGAAGACTATTTCGCTGGCCTCGATTCTCTGATAATAGCCTACTTCGACCAGGTGCGACCGCTCATTTTTATAGAACTCGACGAACAGGTGTATTTTTCGGCTCTCCTCGGCGGTGATGTGGCGGCTATCATCCGCCTCAACGAATACGCGGAACCGCGCCCAGTCTTCGGGGCTTTCAGGGCCGCCGGGCAGAGCCGTTACGCCCTCCTCCAAAATGACGATCGGGAACCCCACCGTGCGGCACGCTTCGCGAATAGCCCACGGCGTACCGATAAACTTGTGCAGCGCGATGGACTTCTTAATGATGTCCCGCTGTTGCTGTTCGGTCTCTGCCATTCCGAATCCTTGCAACCCGTCGATGTCGAACTGGTCGGCAAGATACGGCAAGGCGCTCGGGGCTACCGTGTCCACCAAGTACGGCAGGAACTCCGATAGGTCCCAGTTGTCCCATCGGTCGGCCACCATTTCCGAAAAGGCCCGTGCCAGTTCGTTGTCGCTGATCGCGCTTGCTATGACGTTTTTGTCATCCACGGCTAAATCCTGTTACGTTCACGGTTATTCCCGTGCAATTTGGAAATTGTTCGTCCGATATGATCAGGTTTGCGGCCGGCGCGACGACCGTAACGTCGTACACGCTGGACAACCGGCACGCTTGGGCAATGTGCGACCGTATGATGTCCAAACCGAGCTTTGCCCGCTTCTCCTTGGCAAAATCTTCCAAGGCGCTGGTGATACTTGCCCGCTCGGTCGCGGCATCGGCGCCGTCGTACAGCACCACGTCCACCATGAGCGCATAATCCTCGCGCTCCGGCGCCGATACGATTACCGTGTCCGTGAGCGGCCGCACATTCTCAGCGTTGCACACGTTGTACACATCCGTAATCACCTGCGCGGGCGTTTCCTCTTCATTCGTCAGTGGAACGATCAACACACTACCGGGTACCGGCGAAGACACGGACACGTCGGTAATCATGGCGTTGGCACTTTTCGCGTAAAACTTGTAACTCGACCGAGATCCTGCCGATGAATATTGCGATGGCGCCAGTTTGATGCGCTCACGGAGCTGCGCGTCGCTCTCCACATCGGAACCTCCGCCCGTGACGTCGATATTTTCTACCGTCGATACGAACGCCAGCGGGTCCAGTATTTTGTTAATCGTACCGACGGCATAACCATTCCCCACCTTGCCCGCAACGTCGGCCAAAACGGACAGTTCTACGGTCATAGTGGCGGGGGCGATTATGGCGTCGTCGATCGTGCGGAATATCGCCAAACCGTCGCTGCTCGATACGCGGGTTCCCTCGGGAATCAAAACGGAGCCGTGCCCTGCAACAAGAGTGAAGCGGACGGTACACCCAGCACTGGCCGCCGGCAAACGCTCGACGGCCACCAAACCCGCGATGTAATCGAGGATTGGCGCGGTGCTGAACTGGTAGAGCATTTGCCGCATACCCGCATTAAAGCGGTTCACAAGTAGCGTTTCGCGGAACACCACGAAATTGAGGATCAACTGCTCGACTTGGGCAGGTTGCAATTCACGCCCCAACAGCTCCTCCAGCTTTGCCTTGCTCTCCGCCATGATTACGGCGGGATCACGTTCCACGAATGTTGGGATATTGTTGTCAATAGCCATTATATGATCGTTGTTATCGTTATCTGTTCTGCCGATCCTACCACCGTGCCCTCGATCTTAAAAACTGTGTGGGCGGCATCGTTACGGCTCGCGGAAATGCGGGTTACATCGAGGCGCTTTTCCCACCGGCCGATGGCCGTGGTCGCTTCGTAGATGATTTTTCCCAACACCGATGGCAGGGGTTTATCTAAATATTGGTACACGTTGCTGCCGAACTCCGGGCGCAATGGATCGCTGCCCGGGATGGTCGTCAGGATGATATTGATGGACTGTACAATATCATCCACCCCCTCGACGATCGCCGCCGGATCGTCCATGCTGACCTGCCAGTTTCGTGTGTCGTTCGGTGCAATCATACGGCGCTTGCGGTTATGGTTCCCGTTACTGGGCCGGCGGTATTCGCCAGCGTGATCACGGCGGTATTTACCCCCTCGACGATCGCGGCAGCCACCGCGTTCGTGATGGACTCGGCGATACGATCGGCGGACGCCTCGGGGTTATCTGTTTTGTCTCGTTCGGCGAGCATGGCGGCCTTGATCGCCGCTTTCAATGCTGATTTCTGTACGGGCATACGCTTATGGTGTTGGCGGTCCCGACACGCCTGTACTGGTCGGGTGCTTGTGTGTTGTTAATTTTATTTTCTGCGTTCCGGCGGTAACTTCAACGCTGGCGGTGATCTCCCCGGTAACAGTGGTGTCGCCCGTGATGTTCACCTCACCCTCGACGTTCAATTTTTTGCACGCGATCGACAGCTCGGAATCCGGTGCGTTCACGCTCAACTTATGCGCCTTGGCATCATAGAACACCTCGGCGCCGTCAGCGTATTTTACGCCCATAGTGTCAGGTCCAGCCCAGTCGGGTGGTGTGTCCGTATCGCTCCAAAGTACCAATACAATGGCGCCCTGCTCGCAATTCTCGTCCATTGAACACAGCACTTGCGCATTTACCTCGACCGGTATCCAGTGCTTCGTTTTGTAGGTAGCCATAGACGGGATGGCCAGCCAGCCGGAAACGATCTCGTTCTCGTCGAACGAAACACGCGCATAGCCCAGGTTCTCACCCTCGCCGATCTCTGATATTATACCCAGCCGAAACATACCTATACCTCTATTTTTCTAATTGTCGCCGTGGTTACGTACCCGCTTGAATTATCGAGGTCATGAGCCGACGATACCACATGCCACTTTCCGGAAAACTTGCCGATGCCAGTCAGCTCGATATTGATCCCCGCTACCAGCTTGACATTCCCCGCAACGGTGATGCTCCCCGTTATTTTGTCCTTGTTTTTTTCTTTCAACGCACCCTTGGCCTTGGCTTGGGCCTGCGTCTCGTTCTCTACCGTAACGTCTCCCTGCCACGTGTCTTTCGACAATGTGCCCTTGCCTCCCTCTTGGTCTGACGGCTCGATCTTCCATCGCCGGACGCTGTTGGTCTTCATATTGCGGGTCGCCACGACAGCCCCGCCAAATACTTGGCTCGTTTTGTCAGTGAACGACGCCCGGCTCAATTCGTTTTTGTGAATGGTCATCACCACGGGCTGAGACTCCAGTTCCTCGGTGTCCATAAACACAAGTTGATCGCCACGAACGGAAAATACGATCCCGTACTCTCTGGCCAGCCTGCTTAAAAATGCGAGGTCTGTCTGCTTCTCCTGCGTCTTGCGCTCGACTTCTATCTTTTGCAGGTCGCTGACATTGCCCACGAGCTTCAGCCCGTGCTTCGTCGCAAAGTATTGGGCGATCTGCTTCAACGACTGCTTTTCGAACGCCTTGCTGTTCTTCGAGCGCAGCGCCTTGGATATAGCGGCACCGATAGCTTTGATTGCAACCGTATCGGGCGGGAACTCCAGCCCGATCTCGTCTATCTCAAAGAGTCCACAATCCAGCGGAGCGTCGGGCGTGCCGATCGACACCTCCAGCGTGTCGCCTTGCTCGGGATACCATCCGTTTTTCCAATGGTCAGTGGTATCTTCGAACGTCAGCGTCAAATCGTCACTTTCCGCCTCCTCTTTGTCTGCATACGACAATCGGGAGAGATAGGGCGACACGTCGGCGGTTACGTTCTTACCATTGACGGTGATTTTCGCAATGACTTTCTCTAACGTTTCCATGGCGGCAGGTCTGTATTTACGTGCATATCGCTGTCTTCGACGATCGGGATCACCAGCACCGTGCCCAGCGGGAAGACCGCCGTAAGCGGTATGAGCGGGTTGGCATCCGATATGATGGCGATCCCGTCCATACTGCCGTAAAACTTGGCAGCGAGCAGATCGATCCGGTCTCCCTCAACGGTCGTATAGTTGAAACTTGACATTTAATTGCCTCCCTCTTTTGTTCCTGCGAACCCCGCTACCGGCGTGGCGCTGGTCGTTACTTTTTCCGCGCTGTCGGACAACTGCCCGACATTCATCTCCAGCACCGACACATCCACCACGTTGTCGATTTTTGCGAGGTTGCTGGCATATGCAATCGCTTCGTCCAATGATGTGGGCAAGTCGCCAGCGCGATCGATTATTTTCTTTGTTGCCGCGACTTTCGTTTTGGCCGACGCATAGAGTCCTTGCGCATCGGCGGCCAGTTGCTGGACCTCGCGCACCCCGCGCTTAAGGCTGGTGGTCCTGCTTTTCACCTTAGCAATCGACTGCTTCATTCCGCTAACCTTTTCCTTGGCTGCGGACACGTCGTTGGTTATACCTGTGGCGGGGCTTGGAGCCGACGCAACAGGCGCCACCGCGATCGGCTTCTGACTACTCAGCGCCCGCCCTGTCGGGGCTGCTTCCTCTTCGCCGGGACTCTCCAGCAAATTCACGGTGACGGTTGCCAGCTCCACCCATCCATCCGCCGCGCACTGCTGGTTGGCGATGTCCAAGCTCGTAATAACGAATTTCCCGACAATTCGCCCGTCTCCGGTAATGTACGGCAGCACCTCGAAAGCGTGCATCGACGCTTTCAACGCATATATCTCGGCCTGCGGATCACAAAATTCTGATGAATATGTGATTGTCAGGCTCAACTCCCGCAGCTCGGCACCAGTCGGCTGGATGGCGTCTTTGTCATTGACACGAGGGATTTGGCCGTATTTTACGGCATCTGCCTCGCTGGTCGATACGGGAGTTTTCAGCCCTTGAAATATGTGATCTCCGAGTTGTGCAAACATGGGTGCCAGCTATTACGCAAAGGACAAACGTGTCTTGTTTTCTTCATATTTACGAATCAGTTCCATGATCTCGTTCGCATGCTGCTTCAGCATTTTTCCGAACTCGTCCCGCACCTCCTGCGTAGTCGATCCGGCGAATGTGATCTGCGGGGCATAGGTAATGGACGGGCCGGTATTCCCGCCGCCTACAATGGTCGAGGTATTCACCGTGCTGGATTGCATCGACTGCGTGATTCCACGGGTCGCTTGCATGGCCACGCCCTCGGTAGCATTTTCGACGATTGCACCCCCTCGATCAAGGCCAACGACCAGCCCCTGCGTGATATTCAGACCATATTCGGCGAACAAACGGGATGGGGAATTGATACCGAGAATAGACTTGAAGCCGTTGGCAATCCTACGGCCGATATTCTTCATTCCCTCGACAATCTTATCGACCATAGAGGTTATTCCATTCCAAAGCCCTTGCAATAGGTTTTTGCCCCACTCATAAAAGCGGGGGCCGAGGTTCTCGAAGAACGTCCCCACATTCTCCCACGCGCCGCGCATCCATTCGACGGGTTGCAGGTTGCTGAACCAGTCTTTGATCCCTCCCCATGCGTTCGAAATGCCGCTCTTGACGTTACCCCAAAGGTTAGAGAACCAGCCTTTCACTGATCCCCATGCCTTTTGCACTCCCTCGCGGGCCTTGCTGATGGTATTTTTGATGCCATCCCAAGCTTTCCCCGCACCGGCCTTGATCCTGCCCCACAAGTTCGAGAACCAGCCCGTTACAGTGCTCCACACCTTTTTGATCGCTTCCCACGCTGCTTTGAATATCCCGACGATAGCGTCCCACAACTTTTTAAACCATGCGGCCACCTCGTCCCAGTACTTGACCAACAATACCACGGCTGCGATAATCGCCATGATACCGGCGACAATCCACACCACTGGACACCCGTACAAGGATGTATTAAATACCCACTGGCCGGCGGCGGCGATCTTCGACCAAACGGAGAATAACGCATATTGCATACGAAACAACAACATGCCGTTTTTGTACTCGCTGACGATTTTGGTACCAATTTTTATGGAATCAGACACTATTCGGAATACCTTACCGAACTGCCCGACGATGAACGTCACGCTACCGATCGCAATGGCAGCCGTGCCTAATATAGCGATCCATTTACCCATGGTCATCGCTATATTGCCGATCGTGGCGGCCAGTTCGGGGTTTTCCTGTATCCACCTTGTTATCTTATCGATAACCTCCGATATTTTTTTTGCAGCCGCCGACAATGCGGGAATCAGTGCCGTACCTAACTGTAACTTTGCACCTTTTATTTGCAGGCCAATCTGTTCGAGTTGGTCGCTAAACGCATCCCCCTTGGCGATCGCCTCGTCACTCAACACAAGCCCTAAACGCTCGGCTTCGGCATAAAACGCTTTCAGACCATCCTTGCCGTCGTTCAGCATGGGGATCAGATCGGCGCCCGACTTGCCGAACAATTCAACCGCCAAAGCGGTCTTTCCGATACCGTCTTCGGTATTATGAAAAATATCGGCTACATCCTCGAAAATCTCGTTCGGCTGACGGAGTTTACCCGTGCTGTCTTTGATCTTGATACCGAGATCCTCGAATGTCTGCATGTACGTCTTATTTCCACCAGCAGCTTCGGCGACCATTCTGTCGAACTTCACTAACGACGCGGACAATTTTTCAGTTTCGACCCCTGACATCCTACCGGCATACGCAAGTTTTTGGAATGCCTCTACACCGATCCCGGCTCCCCGGGCCATATCGTACATATCACCGGCGTAATCGGCTGTCGATTTTCCAACGGCCAAAATACTACCTCCGACGGCTGCGCTCGCGCCCAGCATGACGGTTCCTGCTTTCGTCATTGAGCGACCTATTTTGCTTGTGGTACGCTCGAATGCAGAAAGTTTGTCCGTCGATTTTTTTACGGCCTCGTCTATGATACGGCTCATTTTGTCCGTTGCAGACAAAATGAACGCTAATTTCAGAGTGTTGGCTGCCATGTGTCGTTATCGCTTTTCGATGCCGGATAATACCACCCGGCGGGGTGTTGTGATCTCTTTTTCGTAAATCTCGACTGCGCGGTCCAAGTAGGCAAAATAATCCTCCACGATCAGATCGAGAATGCCGTCTATTCCGCCACCGGTGAAGTGGGCCAAAAAAACAATATCCGCATGTGGGATTTGTCTGATTTTTGAGATGTCCCCCTCTACCTCTTTTTTTGCATCGGGGAAAAGAAACTCGGTGATCTTCTCCAGTTCCTCGGTGGTGAAGCCGTCCATCAGATCGTCGTAAACGATCGGCTGACCGTTCACGAGGATTTTGGCAGCCATCAGGTGCATACCGCGCTCGGCGTCCGTCAGGCTCTTGTTGTTGGTCAATTCCATTTGCTTGCGTACCGTGATGCCGATCTCGGCGATCTCGGTGTTGGCGTCGAGCTGGAGCCGCCGCCGGACTGACAAATCCGGCTTACGATTCAGTGCTTGCTGTCCCATTACAATCCAAGATTTTGCCTACGTTCGGCCAGCAAGTCCTCGCCGCCTACTTTGTAGATGTTATTGATCACGTCGATTTCGACAATCTCCTCGCCGTCGATCTCCAGCTTGTAATACTGGACGGAAACGGTGGACTCCAATTCGGTGTCCTCCTTGGCCTTGAACGAACCGCCGGGGAGTGTCTTGGAGTATCCGCGTATGTACATTACGATGGGCTTCTCCTCCGTGATTCCCGTGTTGTCGTATTCCGCTTTGCTGGAACGGATCATCAGGTCCACGGGCTTGAGGAAATTTCCGAAAGCTTTCTGCGCCTCGTTGTCCGGATACGTCCATTTGATCGTCGTTTCGAGTTTATCGAACCCGTTGAAAAACTCGGCCGAACCAATCATGCCCATAGCCTTGTAATCGGTCATAAGGGCCGTAATGGTCGGGGCGGTGATCTCCGACGCCAGCCCGTGCTTGCTGGCATTGTTCACATAGACGTTTGCGTCGTAAACTTTTGCGATATTCATGGCTATTCGATGGTTGAGAGTTTGTTAATGTCGATTTTGTGGTCGAACGTCATGCGCTGCATAGGCACGGCGGGCGTCCACTCGTTGGAAAACGTGACGTATCCCTGTGCCAACTCGGTGGCCGGATTCTTCGCAGGGTCGAAAAAGCACTGCCCGTAAACGATCTTACCTTCGGCTGTCAGCCGGTTGTAGTACTGGTTCACGATGTTGCGAACCAGGTCGATGTCGGCCTGTTTTACCTGCTTAACATCGATAAACTGGGCGCAGGCCATCGTGATCGAACGCTTCATGATCATCAGTGACCGGCGAACGCACTCGAACGCGTCGGGAGTGGTGGTGCTGGGGAACGCTGCGGTGTAGTTTCCCCATTCCACAATGCCGTTGCCGTACATATTAACAACTGTCGTGATGCCTTGTGCGTTCAGCAGGTTGGCCTCACATGTTTTATCTGAGAGCGCGAACGTGATGGGCACGTCGGTACCCTCGATCCCCGTGTAGGCGTGGTTCGACGATGACACATGCCATCCTTCTGTTAAATCGACTTTGGCCCGCAAACCCGCCGCGTAAGCTGACACCGGGAGCGTGAGGTATCTTTCCCCTGGGTCCTCGACATCCGGGTTATATTCCGGGTTCGCAACAAGGACATGCGGGAAAAGAAGCTTTTGCCCGGCTTTGAGTGTGGCAAAGTCACCCTCCGCACCGCGCGACTCAATGGCTTGGTTGAAGCCCCAGCCGTCGGGTGTGTCAATATATGCCATCGCCTCGGTTTTCTCAGTAATGACAATCAACTCCTGCTTCACTGCATCCAATGCGGAATATCGCGGTGCGATGTAGATCATCGGTTCAAAGCCGTATTTGTTTCCTGCGGTCTCAAACAGTTTAAGACCTGTACGCTCACCCGTTTCGGAAACCGTACCCACAATGTCGGCGCCGGTGATCTCGGCGGTGGCATCCTTTACTTTGACGACAAACACCAAGGCGCTGCCGGCAGTGCTGTCTTGCATGCGGATCGCCTTAAGTGCTTCGGGGATGGTTCCTTTTGTACCGAATGCGGCATCGTCCGCCGCGCTCTTGCACAACGTGAGGACGTTAGTGTCGCCCTTATCCGCTGTACCCACCAGCCCGATAACCGCCGTAACGATGTCGTTCACGGGCACCGTGTCGCTGGTGACGTTGATGTGCTCTATACCATGTAAAAAATCTGCCATGTCATAAAATTGTTATACCGTTTCCGGCGTGGTTTGTATTTATCCGGCTATTTCTTTTTGCTGTCAGCCGGTTCGACAGTTGTCGCAGCCACCTCTTTGATTTGGCGGCGGGCTACCATCGCACGAACCGCGATGTCATTCTCCGGCAACTCGACGGTATCGCCTTTTTTCAACGCGTACTCCTTTCGACCTGCGTCGGCCTTAACGCTGAAAACAACGTAAGGACTTACTACCTCGTACTTTTTCATTTTTCGGTAAACTCGTTTTTGATTTCCTTGATCGTCGGCACACTATCGGGGCGGTCTGCTTCGACAGTATAGGCTGCAAATGAAAACGTAAGCGCATACTGCCAATAGTTGTGCAGGCCCGAAACATAGCCGAACGAATTAAAGTAAATGGGTGTTTTCGCACCCAGCATCCGATGCCCCAAAAGACGGGATTTCGCCGCCTCGTAAACATCAAAAAGACCCAGTTTTCCCCGCCGGTTTTTCGCGCGGATGAATAGTTCGCATTGAACGGTTCCCAGTTGAGCCACGACAGCCAACTCCTCGCGTTCGGCGAACTCCGTACCGTTTACCAGCACGAAAATCTGCGGTTTCTCGGTCTGACGTGGCAACTCCAGCGCCTCGATCTTGGGTAACGGCTTGACATCGACACCCGGCATCTGCAACAGCGCGACCAGCTCGTCCTCATATCTTTCGTAAGGGGACATGCTGGCGTCTGCCTTGGTTGTCATTGATTGCTCCATGATCTATTCTTCGCTTTCGTCGTGCGGCGTCAAATGTGCCACATAGGTTTTTCCGTCAAATTTGGTGTCCACCGTAGTAATCAAATACTGCTTTCCACGTATTTCGAGGTATTCGGTCGTTTCGGCATCCACGGCTTGCTTCAGCCCGACGAAATTACCCTCGTAATACTCTGCGGTGGCCGTGCTCGGTCTATATTCGTAGCCCTCGGAGTCTCCGATCTGCGTGGGTTCGCTCGGGTCCTTGAACAACGCCCGCCCGGGGATGTTTCCCCGATTTGAGGACAGCCAAACAGCGGGTTCGCCTATAAGGTTGGAAATGGTCGAAGATGCTATTTTGGCCATCCTGTCAAATCGGTTGTCCATACGTTCGGAGGTTATACGTTCAACTTGACCAACACCGTAGTATCGCCTGCGTCGGCAGCCTCCCACGCGCATCCGACGGCCTTGTTATCCTCGGCCGTTGCCACAATACCGGAACCGTCGTCGGCAGCATACACCTTTTGGCCCTGCGTAATCGCACCGGCGCCTTTGGCCAATTCGTACACGCCCGTAACGTTCAACACGACGGTTTCGTCCACGGCGCCGTCAGTAACGGCAACACCGGCGACGTCACCGATTACGCGCACCTCACCGCTCTTGATTGCGGTTCCTGCGACTTTATACTCGATGGTCTTGCCATCCTGGATGAAGTTTTTCATTGCTCTGTATTTTAGTTTTTGCTTAAAAAAAGGGCAGGCGCGGTAAGTCCCGCCCCTGCGGGAAGTTTGCCGTTACACTATTTTCCCGCTGCTTTCACGATGCCACGATAGTCGATCGCCGCAGCACCGAAGTCGCCACGAACGGCATAATCCATAGAGTCGGTTTTGAACTCTTCGGTGCTGTCCACACGCAGACCCTCGTTGCCTTCCAGGTATGCGTAATAGAGACTATCCACTGCATACGGGTCGGCCATCAGATACCAAGCTTTCGGGTCGGTCAATCGCGGCTCGACGATCACATCGAATGCGCCGGCGAAAACGTTCACGTCCTCGAACTTGACAGGCGTCGTCGCCGTTATCAGTTTTTTGGCCATCATCTCGTTCTCAGGCGACACAATGAGGTAACGCGGCACCATGCGAATGATCTGTCCCGCGATGTCTTTCTGCTTCATCATCGCCGTCTTTGCCGCCGCAAGACTCTCCTCGCTCAATGCGCTGCTGGCACCCGTGAGGAGGTTCCCGTGGGTGGCGTCGAAAAGACCTTTGCCGTCGGACATCTTCACGTTGTCGGTCAGCAGGCCCCACACGAGATTTCCGCGGAGCATATCCCAGTGGCGAACGAATGCCGACGGGATGATCGAGAATACGCCCAGATCATCGTTGATGAACGCCTGCCGCGTGTAGCTGATACCCTCGCCGAACGTCTCGACACGTATTTGCTCCTTGCTCTCCTTAAGTGTAGTGTACTTGATTTCGCCACCCTCGGGGATTTTCTTCATGCCGTTGGCGACACCGGCCGAATAGAGACCACGGGCGCGGAAATCGTCCACGCTGGTCTGACGGGCGATTTTGTCCCAAAACTCCGGTGCGAACTCATACTGTGCCCGCAACATCTTGTTGATCACACCCTCGAACAACAGCGGAAAGTCGCTGGTGCTGTGCGCACGGTTGAAAACCATTTTGGCCACTTCGGAACGATCCAAGCCTCGGGTGTTGATACCGCGCTCGGACAACAGTTCGCGCCCGATCTCTACCATGGTCATGCCGCGAAATTCGCGGGCGCCGGCGTCCAACGAGAACTTGGACGGATAAATGCGGTGCAGCAGTGCGTTCTCCACGGCCATACGCTTCTTGGTGCCAGCATCCAAGCCGGTCGCACGGACACTATGGTTACCGTTCACGCCGTTTTCCTGACTTCGTTTAGCCAGCCGTCGCATAATCGCGGTGCTGCACTGCTCCACGGTAAGATCGGTACCGACCAGCGCCAGCGCGTAATCGGCGGAAAGGCCAGCGGCACGGGCCATTTGCTGGATCGCTTGCGTCCGCTTGCGGTTCTCTTCTGTCTGTTCCGTTCCGCCGGTAGCTTCTGTTACTGCAGCCACGGCATCTTTAGCAGCTGCGGCTGCATCCTCGGCTGCGGCTGCTGCATCCTCGGCCGCTGCAACTACATCCTCGTTCGTTTTGGCTTCGTCGGAGTCAGTCGGCGTGACCTCTTCCTCAATCAGTGTGAGTGTAATGGTATCGCCCACTTCGCCATCGGAAAGGGCAACGCCCTTAACGCCATCAACGGTTACGATGTCTCCCTGCTTTACGGGATCGCCCTCGACGACGTACTCCATGGTCTTACCTGTTTCTGTTGCTCTCGTTTTTTTCATGTTGGTGGTGGTATTTGTGATTCGTTTGTTTATGATTTCGACCGGATGCTGCTGTTGTCCTGTGCGGATGCCGCTGTCGATGTCGGCGGGTACTGGAGCGAGGGAAATTTCGATCGGCATCCAGTCGGTAGCCCGGTAGATAGGCCGTGCACCGTTTGGGCGCTCCTCGCGCTCGAACTTGTAGATTTCGTAGCCGACCGAGATCCCTTTGACGATCCCGTCCACCACATCCTGGAACAGTCCGGCCACCTCGGGACGGCTGGAGAAACGAACGCGAGCGCAAAGCTGGCGCGATTCGTTGATCCACACCTTGACCGTGCGACCGACTTGGCTGTGCACCGAGTACGAATTATGACAGTCCAAAAGCGGAAGCCCCTGATTTGCGCGGTCCATTCGAACGGCGGATGCTTCGCAGACCAGCATTTCGTCGTAGTCTTCGTCCCAGCTGAAGCGCGTAACCATTTTTTCGGTCGCGCAAACGACATCTACCTCGCGGGCCTCCTGGTCGATGGTCGTAGGCTGCACGAGCGCCCGCCCGTACAGCACGCCCATGGTGCGGTTATTCGTTTCCTGTTTTGCCATTGCTATTTTCTTTTTGGACGACCGTAGCGGCGGTATTCACGCTGTCAATGGTAATACCCAACTCGGCCAGCCGGTCGATGTCCTGTTTATATTCTTTGAAAAACTCCTCGGGTTCGCGCCCCATCTCTCGGATCGTCTCGCTGATCGTCGCAAGACCGGCCTTGATCCTATCGACCTGTGCGGCGGTCTCGCGCTGCGGATCGAGCTGCTGAATGCGAGGTGCCGTCCAGTCGGCGGATATATATCGGGACAACTCTCCCTTGATCATACACGCGCTGATAAACCAATTCCACACGGGGGCACAAATCTGCGGTACGATCATAAAATACTGCCAGCTTTTGAAGTTGGCCGTAACGTCGATTTTCGCCATGCGCCCCGAGGTAAAATTCACACGGCTATAATCCATCGTCAGCATTTCGTAGGTGATGCCATAGCCAGCGGCCATTCCCTGCAATATGCGGCTGGCGTAAGCATCGTAATCGGACACGCTGGGCGGATTGGCGAACTCTACCGATTCGGCAGCTCCGAGGTGTTCGACGATGCCAGGCTCCAAGCGCTCGATACCTATCGCACCATCCTCGCCACCGTCATCTTCCGACCCCAATACAAATGCGGCGAAGCACGCGGCCACCTTTTGCTTTACGAGCTGGGCATCCTCGTAGTCGGAAAAATCGCTCGTTTTCATAAACGCCGACACTCCGATCGGCAAGCCTCGGACCTGTCCAGGCCGCAACACCTCGAAAGCATGTAGCACATCCTCCTTGGGGTAAAACTTGCTGGCAAGCGCCGGTGCAACGATAAAGCTGTCGCCGGGGTGGTAATCAAAAAGCCAGTAACCGAGCAGGCG
>OHBZ01000500.1_pt1 | contig 16517 bp, 13 predicted proteins | sample 1577551 | NCBI WGS metagenome assembly OHBZ01 (sample SAMEA3879544, study PRJEB24766) | human gut metagenome | biome: human-associated habitat; feature: feces | place: USA | collected 1985/1987
ATGTGTTTTTCATAGTATTAGATTTAAGGTTAACAAAAAGATTGGCTGTCTGGGATAGATAGCCTTTTTTTATACACCTACATTATCTCCCCTCTTTTATTCAATAAATCCAATGCATCTTTTACTTATAGCGGCATTTTATGAACGTTTCTGAATAGAAATGAAACAAGCCCTAAAAAACTTCGAAAAAAAATTATTTCGTTTAACATTTGAAACATAGAGGGTTATCTCCATTATTGAAAAACAAGTAAAAAAAATCTTGCTAAAAGATTTGCATAGTCAAAAACTTCCCCCTATCTTTGCACCGCATTTGAGAGAGAATGCGGGTTCAAGGAAGTTTGGGTGAGTGGCTGAAACCACCAGTTTGCTAAACTGACGTACTCGTAAGGGTACCGGGGGTTCGAATCCCCCAGCTTCCGCAAAATCTCAAAATAAAAAGAGCTAAGTATTTTAAGACTTAGCTCTTTTTAAATCAATCAAAATCCGGTGGGTTCGTCTAACGGTTAGGACACATGCCTCTCACGCATGTAATACGAGTTCGATTCTCGTACCCACTACACAACGAGGAAATGAATCAATTCATTTCCTCGTTTAATTTATACACCTCAAAGAAAGATTCTTTATCAATCCTCAACCTAATTCTCTCTTCCCGTTTCTGCCCTGCCAAATTCAAGAATAAATTGAAATATAACTGACTGAAAGAAAGACCGGAACGGCTATAAGTAATATCAAATGTCCAAGTCCTACGAAAAGAGTCAAAAGCAGCAAATGGCTGCTCACCACCTTTACACATAAACACTTCAGGAAAGGACGCAGGCGGATAAGGTTGAAATAAGCCAGCCAATTGCACATAAATGTAATCAATCATCCATTCATCTCCTGCCAAAGCAAGCTCCCCTTTTAAACGGAGTTTAACCGCATACGCAGCAGTTACATCAGGAGAAGTATAAACAGGTATCTGACTTTCCGACGGATAGTCACCATTCTTATATCCCAGACTCATTGTCAATCCCGATTTACCGATTCCGTTAAATCCGCCAGCTTCCTGTCTCGCCAACTGATTCTTCAGATCAATCATAAACGTCAGTTTGCCAAGAGTAGGATCTCCCGGATACTGCGCCAGCGTATCCAGCACATAATCCTCCTCATTATAACTCCCAGCTACCAATTCTCCCTTTCCATCTTCCAGAGCGACATCACCCCTTTCAATATCCACATTGCCTACCGGATAATAAATCGCATCATCATCCTTCGCACAGCCACAAACGCATAGCAGCAATACTGCTAATCCTATTATCTTATTCATAATCTTTTCTATATCTTGATTTAATAACAAATATACATCTTTTTTGTGCTGCAATTGATTTATATCAACCGTTTTTAGTATTTTTGCACACACCAAAACAAAAAAGACATGGATACATTGTTAAGAGAAACTGTGAATGCCGTTGTAAATTCCCGCTTTCCGGAAATGAGTATAGAGGGAAGACGGCAGATAGAAAGTATACTGATCCGTGAAGAGTTTCCCAAAGGAGCCATTGCACTGAATGAGGGAGAGGTCGCTCACGAGATTGTATTCGTCGGTAAAGGTATGCTCAGACAATACTACTACAAAAACGGGAAAGACGTTACCGAGCATTTCTCTTACGAAGGATGTATCGTGATGTGCATTGAAAGTTTCTTGAAGCAAGTACCTACCCGGCTTATAGTGGAGACACTGGAACCTTCCATTATCTACCTTTTCCCCCGCGACATGATACAGAAGCTGGCGAGAGAAAATTGGGAAATCAATATGTTCTATCAGAAAATATTGGAATACTCTTTAATTGTATCGCAAGTCAAAGCTGACTCCTGGCGCTTTGAATCCGCCCGCGAACGCTATAATCTCCTGCTCGAGACGCATCCGGAAATCATCAAACGCGCTCCTTTGGCACACATAGCCTCTTACCTGCTGATGACACCGGAGACCTTGAGCCGCGTACGCTCCGGAGTTCTGTAAACACATTATCGGTTCTTCCGATATTCTTTGGGAGACATCCCCGTATAATGCTTAAAATATTTCCCGAAGAAGGACTGGTTGGCAAAGCTCAAGCGGTCAGCTATCTCCTGTATATTCATGCTTGAGGAGTTTAGAAGTGCTTTTGCTTCCAAGATCACAAACTCATCGATCCACTCGCCCACGGTCTTTCCACTCACCTCTTTCACAACTCCGGAAAGATGTTTCGGTGTCAGACACAGCTGGTCAGCATAAAACTTCACACTACGTTCTGATTGATAAGATTCTACCAGCGTTTCATAGAAACGTTCAAAGATATACTCTTTCCGGCTTTTCGACTTCACCGAAGCAGTGACTGCAGGCGCATGATTGTTAAAAATGTTGCACAATTCAAAAAAGAAACCCTGCATCAGTCCGAGCACGACCTCCCTGCGATACAGATCCCCTTTACTCCTCAACCTCTTTCTGATAAACGTATGATATTCCTGCACCGTGCGCTGCTCGTTCGGAGTCAGGCTAAAACAAGGATAATCTTTCAGATAGAAAAACAATGCAAGCAGATTGCCTACTTTAGGCAATGTCTCCAGCAAACTCTTGGATACCGCAAAGAAGATTCCCTTGAAGTCGGGACTAAACTGCCGGTGTTCTATAATCTGGCTCGGCAGGGCTATCACCATCCCTCCCGAAGATAATTGAAAATCCTGCAGATTAATATTAAAAGTCCCCTCACCTTCCAGGCAAAGTCCTATTGTCAATACCTCTAACTTGCTGGGACCGCTATATAAGGAAATAACGCTCTCCGAATCGAAGAGCGCTATATCATTATCAATGACATCAATGCTATCAGCATCTATATGTTTAGAATGAACTACAGAAGAAATACCTACTTTAGGAACATTTTGAATATCCATACTCTCTCTCTTTTTGCGACAAATATACCAGCAATAAATCAGATATACAAGTCAAAACAGAGTATCACCAGACAAAATGAACATTTTTGGCTACTTATTGACCACCCCGAACAGATATTCAGCGTCACGCCGGGCAGCAGGAACAGCCCACTCCTCCGGAACGAATTTCCACTGATTCAACGCTTTCGGACTCATTCCCCCTTTCTCCTCGATGTAATTCATCAGGTAAAAACGAAGATCCTTATCAGTAGAGAAAATGATACGGTCTTTCAATTTCTCTTGAGGAATGCCCGAGCCCTTTGTCAACAATTCACCGCCACCATTACCACGATAAGAATTCAACGCCACTTTATAAATCTTATTTATATCGAAAGGAGAGCCATCTGCCATACTGACAATCGTAATCTTCTCCCCTTTCGGTTTAGTAACATCCACCGTATAGATTATGCCGGAAGCCGAATCAAAGTTAAAACTGAAATTCTGGAAAGAAGCCCTGTCCTCCGCACCATCCCGACGTTTTTCCTTGAACCACAGCAAATGGTCGTCCGGTGATTTCATCCGGTTAGTCCACATGAAATAAGACATCTCCAGAAAATCTTTGATTTCTTTACCGGACAAAGTCATCACGTACAGCATATTTTCATACTTATATAAGTTGAACATATCACTGACGAACACATCCCCTTTCTTAATTTCCGCATCGAATGAAAGCGGTGCTGCAAAAGAAATGTCGGCTCCCGTGATATCGAGCTGCAAAGTATGTATCAGATCGATGAAAGCAGAAGGACCGAAGAAAGAAGGATGCGTAGAGATATCCTCAGTAAACGTACCGATTTTCTTGGACACAAACTTCCGCACAGCCTCATACTGCGGAGCGAAACGTTTCATAAAATCCTCGCTGACACCATAATCCTTTGTCTCCGTCAATACACCTTGAATATCCTTGCTCAGTACCTTGCCATCCTTCAACTTCAAAGTGATGTCGACATTGGACAGCACCACTCCATTGCTTGCCGGATCAATAACCAACACCGAATCTCCGGCAACATTCATCACCTTCTTACATTCGCGGGCATGATCATGTCCCATCAATACCACATCGAATCCCGGAATATTCTTTGCCACATTCAGAGACGCATTCTCATTATATTTACCGGACATCTTAAACGCATCCTGTCCGGCATGGAACAACCCGATGACCACATCCGGATTCTCCTTTGCACGGATTATCTTCATCCATTTGCGAGCCGTCTCCTCCATATCGTCAAAACGAAGCCCTCTCCACAGATTTTCCGAAAGCCAGGCAGGAATAGCCGGTGTAATCATCCCCAAAACGACGATCTTCACCCCGTCCCGTTCCAACACTTTATAAGGAGGAAGATGAGGTTTCCCCGTAGACGTATCAATGATATTGGCTCCCAGTACAGGAAAGTCACAGGTTCCAATCCAACGGTCGAATACAGCACGTCCAGTTTCCACATCATGATTCCCCATATTGCCCGCATCATATTTCATATAATTCATCATCTCGGCACAAAGATGCGGAGACACGGTATCTATATAATTATAGTAATAAGCGGTAGGCTGTCCTTGCAGAATATCCCCATTATCCAGCAATATCAGATTATCTTTATACTCCCGGCGTTCCTTCTCAACAAATGAGTATATCCGGGCCAGACTCCCTTTCCATTCCTGACGGGTTATAAAATTGTAAGGATAATAATTTCCGTGTACATCACTTGTCTGTACAATCTTCAACTTCACTACCTTTTCCTGTGCTGCAACGGACAGTGTCAGACAGAAAAGCCAAGCATAAATCAATGTTATTCGTTTCATTCTTTTTCTATTTTAAGCGGATGTGAGAACATGAACCGTGCTCCTCCCGTATATTCGGAGTCGATCCATATATCACCTTTCCATTTGTGGACAATCAATTTACAGATAGACAATCCCAATCCCGTACCCTGCGCATGATTATTCAGCTTGGCAAAACGTTCGAACACACGTCCCACCTTTTCCGGTTCGATTCCCGTGCCCGTATCCGTTACATGAAATACGATCTGACCATCCACCAACTCATAACCGTACTTGATACTACCTTCCTTCGTAAACTTTACCGCATTCCCGATCAGGTTCGAAATCACCTGGAACACACGGTTCTTGTCCGTCTCTATCCGCAGGCTTTCGTCCGAAGGCTCATAGACAAGTTGCACACCCTCCGGTGTGCGGAATATATGCGCATCATGTATCTCCTGACACAAATTATGCAGACTCGTAAGTCCAAATGAAAACTCAATCGTTCCCGACTCAATCTTCGAAAGATCGAGAATCTCGTTAATCAGTTGCAACAGACGCTCGTTGTTGGCTTCCACAATCTGATAATACGTTTTCCGTTCTTCCGCGTCATCACTCTCAGTTATCAGATGCGAAAAACCGACAATCGCGTTCAGTGGTGTGCGGATCTCATGACTCATATTGGCGAGGAAAGCCGATTTCAGATTGTCGGACATCTCCGCTTTCTCCTTCGACGACTGGAGTTCCCGCTTGATCATCTCCAGCTCCGTGATATCCCACTCAATGCTGACGATGATAGGAGAGGACAACTCGTCACCATCCACCTTAATCTTCCGTTTGTCAAGAATAATCAGATTCCCGTTCCTGTCCTTTCCCTCAGCGATCCAATGCAGTCCTTTTCCGGTAGCAGCTACCTCAATATCCTCCTGCCTCTTCTTTTCCGCTACAATCGGCGGATAGAAGTCATAGTCATTCTTACCCACCGGATTATCACTGAAATGATCGCGGTTGTACGATTCGCGGTTCCGATACACATATCTGAAATCATTGTTAATCTCTTTCACCACAATCCCTGCGGGAAGGTTATTGATCGTCGTATCCATAATCCGGTTGAGCCGTTTGATCTGCGCCTCATACCTCATTCTTTCCGAGATGTCATGAGCGAACGACCAGAAACTCTCCTCGCCGGAATCACTGATAACGTTGTACATCGTACATTCGTAAGCCAGAATATCCTTATGAATTCTGGAGGGATGATGCGCGATAAACGTATTGCTGCCGTTCTGCACCGCATTCCTGCACCGTTTCTGCCAAGCCTCTTCGGTCGGCATATCTGCAACGATATTATAGATTTTCAGTCGGCTGATGTCCGTATTATCCACCAGACCGTGATTGTACAGAAAACGTCGGTTGGCAAAGATCACCGTACCGTCGGGTTTGGCGGCATAGATACTCTCTTTCGCATTATTAATGGCATGAGTCAGTGTATTGATATCATTCCTCCGGTGTTGGAGAACAGTGATATTCTGGATATACCCTTCTATATTGCAACTGCCGTCGGGCAATTCCTCCCGCAGATAAGTCTGGATACGCACATAGAAAATATCCCCGTCCAGCCGGATCCGGTAACTGATACTTTCCTGGTTGAATTCCGACACATTCTTTTCGCACCAATTCTCGAAAGCAGGGTGATCCTCCTCCATTATTAACTGCTTGTACATATCGAAAGAGATATGCTGCACATCCTCCTTGCACAATACTCCCGTGTATCCTGTATAATGAAACACATTTTCCGCCGTATTATACGTCCAGTGTCCGATTTGCGCCACCTTCTGAATCTCGCGCAACGTGCGGTTTGCCTGCTCCAACTGGCGTTTCACGTTACTTCTTTGCGTGATATCCCTATATTGGCAAAGCACCATATCATCATACGGATGCATGAGACACTTGAAATAGAATGTCTCATTCTTCAGCTCCAGCTTGAAGTTTTTGCTGACACTCCGGTGTTCCCCGATCACCGTCTCGAACACCGGCATTACCTTATCCCTTGTCCGCTCTGGCAAAAGTTCGAAGATATCCTTCCCTAAAAGAACTTCTTCCTGCAGAAACCATAAATCGCAATGAGAATCGATATCCACGCAGATACCATTCCTGTCTATCAGCAACATTGTGTCTGCCGTCAGTTCCAGAATTCTTTGTGCATTGTTTGCATTGTGTAATGTTCTGTCCATGTATGATTTTTTTATAAGATAACAAAAGATATCTCAAATTGTTTTTACTTCTCCGACCGTTTCGCTTTTTCCCATGCTCCGTTTCCTTTTTTCTTTTTCAGGTAACGGATCCCTTTCAACACATTGATATTCATAAAAAGAAAATAATAGGGGATGAAGAGTATCTTGTTCTTAATCTGCCTGGTAGACAGATAATAGCCCCAATATCCCAACCCATAGAAGAGGAGCTGCATCCCAAGCAGCACCCCGTAGAATACCGTCGGACCGCCCGACAGCAGAATCGCCACGTTCAGTGGCAGGAGTGCGAACAGCAGGAACGGAGTGACCGACCACCTCAACACCCGGTGCGACGTATATTGAAAGCTGAGCACCCCGTAGCGGAACGGGTTCAGCAATGGGCGCAGCCGCCAGATAGACTGCAATCCTCCCGCAGCGATGCGCACCTTTCTTTTTTCCTCCTCCCTCATATCCGCCGAACCGCTTTCGATGGCGTAGGCATTGGTGCAGTAAGCAATCGTGTACCCCTTCATCGTGATGCGCAGCGATAGGATGAAGTCGTCGAGCAATGTGTCCGGTTCCATCGCCTCGAACAGTTCGCGGCGTACGGCAAACAGTTCACCCGCAGCCCCTACCGCCGAATATAGCCGTGCGTCCAACGCTTTCAGCGTCGACTCATACTTCCAGTAAATCCCTTCGCCACCGGCGGCAGCCCCGTCCTTCGTCTGCACGGCAATCCGTTTCTCTCCCGCCACGCATCCCACTTTCGGATCCTGAAAAGCGAGTACAATCTCCCGTATCGCTTCCCGGTTCACCATCGTATTGGCGTCCGTGAAGACAACGAGCGGTGTGTCTACAAGCGTCATTCCGCGCGTCATCGCAGCCGTCTTACCTTGCCGGAGCGGTTGGAAATGCACCGTCGCCTTTCCCTGCCAGCGTGTCTGCAAGCGTTCGTTCGTCCCGTCATTGCTGCCGTCCGTCACCCAGACGATGTGCAGCTTATCCGCAGGATAGTCCAGCTCAAGGCAGTTCTCCATCTTCTCGTCCACCACCTCCTCTTCGTTGAAAGCCGTGATAAACAGCGTCACCTCCGGCAGTTCCCCGTCCGTTGCCGGCAGCGAGCGTCTCACTGGTTTCACGAAAAACTCTTTCAGCTTGACAAGGATGTAAAGCAGGATTCCGTAGCCCAGATACGTGTAGAACACAACAAACAGGGCAAACCAGAAAAGAATTTCGAGACAAAGAGTAAGTGTATCGTTCATGATTTTTTAGCTTTTATTCTTTTAGTCGCATATACTCCTCCAAGCTTATCGGAGAGTGCTTATGGGTTTTATTTTTTACTTTATTTTTCACAATATAATATAAAGCGGTACCGATCTTTGTCAGCTCTTTCATCGCGCTTCTGCGCGGATACATCTGTTCCACCATCTGTCTGCTCCACGGCTTAGTGAAAAAATCGGTATACTTTTCATCTGTCGGATTGATGATAAATTCGATATCATCTTTCCATTCGCATCGGTTCAACATCAGATTCCCTTCGGTAAACCACAATAGCTTATACGTCAGCGACTGGTATGGCAGATAATTCAGAAACAGTTCCCCATAGTTATTCTCGTAATTTCCCGGCATTCTGGATTTCTCAAAAAGGATCAGTTTGTTGTCCAAGTAAAGAACCACCCATTTGTGGGATTTCTTGGGAAAGAGAAATTCGCCCAGCAAACTGGGAGTCTCCATATATCCCCTTTTCGCTACCCTGTATTGCTCATGGATAAACTCTGCGGGGTTTTCCACGTGCTCAAGTACTTGATTGCAAATCACATAATCGAATGCCTTATCTTCAAACGGTAAATTCTCACCGTTCGCATTGACCAACTCCTGATGCGGGTATATCTTCACGTTTCCGCAACGATGGAAATTACTGTCCAAATACTGCTCAACGATAACGTTGGCTCTGAAAGTCGGATTATGACCGGGACCAACTTCCAATACCTTGTCCTTCTTTCCGATCTTCAAATCATCTCTGTCATACGGGATACGGGTAATCATAATGCTATATATTATTTGTTTGGGTTATTTCTCTATATCTTTCCTTTATTTCTTTTTCACGAGATTGCTCTCCTCATCCTTATATTCCTTTTTCTTGGTAAAAAGTCCTCCGATCCCCCTCAGCCCGTTGGCCACACGAACCTTGAAACTGTTGAACAGCGATCCGTCGGCTCCCACCGTGCCATATCCCGTGACGGCACGTGCGCGGCGTTTTCTCACAAAAGCGATTTTCCCGAACTGTTTCAGTTGCAGTGCCAGATACCCGTCCTCGCCCCGGATGATGTCTGTGCGGATGCCCGTTTTCCGTGCCAAATCCGTGCGGTAAGCGAACACCAGCCCCCGCACACTCAGCTCCGGACGCTTGAACGATTGCAGCCACAGATGCAGGTCGCGGGTAGCCTCATACAGCTTCAGTCCCCACCGGGAATGCTCCTCGTCCGGAATATAGCTCCATAGCGAGCTTACCCCGACAACGCCCGGACGCTCCAGCGCATCCACCATCGTCTCCACATACTTGGGCGGGTACATCGTGTCCGAATCAATGTTGATGTGATACTTCCCCCGTGCGTGGTTCAGCCCGCAAAGGCGGGCAAAACCGCAACTATGCTGTGTCTCCGTATAATAAGGTACGCCGCACGCCTGAAAAATCTCCGCCGTGCGGTCCTTCGATTCATTATCCACCCCGATGATCTCTAGGGGATATTTGCACTGCATCTCGCTCAGCGACCACAGACAAGCCAGCAGATGTTTTTCCTCGTTGTAGCCTATCAGCGAGACGGTAACCACCGGATTCTCGCTCTGAAGCCCGGCGATCTTCTGCCGCACTTCCTCCACCACTGCTTGGGGAGCTTCCGCAAACGGTCTCTCGTACACCTGCAAATATTTCTTATACCAAACTCCCATAACTCACTTCCTGATTTATTTATCGTACCGCCTATCTGTTTATTTTTCCAAAGCCTCCTCGAACAACTCTTTCCATTGCTCCGCGATATGCTCGATCCTGAAACGTTCCACATCCACCCGTGCCTGCCGTCCCATCTTCCTGCGCAGGTCCTCATGCTCAATCAGATAACAGATCTTCTCCGCCAATCCCCCGATGTCACCGTTCTCCACCAACAACCCGTCGCGGCCGTCTGCGATAATGTCTCTCGGTCCGCACGGGCACGTGAACGAAACGGGGGGCACCCCGCACGCCATAGCCTCGATGATGACCATTCCGAACCCCTCATAGCGCGAAGACAGGACAAATACAGAACTCTCACAATACTTATCCACGATATTCTGCACCGTGTGTTTGAGCAGGCAACTCGAAGCCACCCCTTCCTCATCCACCTGCCGTTGGAGTTGCTCGCGCATACCGTCCCCGTAGATCGACAGCGTCCAGTCCGGATGTTTCCGGCTGACGATGCGCCAGGCACTCACGAGGCGGTCGAATCCTTTCTGCGGCATATACCTTCCTACGGCAATCACCTGTTTTTGCGTGCCGTCCGACTGTTGGTCGGGGAGGAAAGGAAGCGGGTTGTGAATCACCTTCACGTTGTCCAGTTCCGTCCATTCGGCTGCGTCCTCGTTGCTCAGCACGACGAAATAGCGTACTTTCCGCAGTTGCCGGATCAGTTGCCGCATCCAATACTGCTTCACCATTCGCTGCACGAATCCGGGAAGGCGGTTGTCGGTGAACTCGCGGTAGTTGGACTTGTTGAAATGGATTTCTCCCAGCTTGACACTGCCGTCCTTCATATCGCAGATGAAGTTGATCTCACGCCGCAGCAGAGACACCGTGATATCCGGACGGATTTCGCAAAGGCACTCGTTCAGCCGCTTCTTGTAAAGCCGCTGTTTCTTCGAATATCCCGAAATACGTTTCAGCAATGAACGCCCGTACATTTCGTCGTAATTGATACTGAGTTGATGAAGCGTGATGGACGGATGCAACGGATAGTAAGGCTCTTTCCCTTTTCCGTCCGTCAGGATAATATGTATGTCATAGCCGAAATGCTCTGCAAAGTAATTCGCTTTCAGAGTTAGTGCCCGTTCCATACCGCTGGGATAATAAAGCGAAGGAATGCAGTAGGCTATTCTTAATTGTTTATTCATCAGTTGTTTTTTTAAGTCCTACCTCCTCAATCACCTTTTGCATCTGCGCTTTCCATGACAATGGGCGGACCGACTCCCGGATCTCAACCGGCGAACTCTTCAACGACCGTTGAAACGCAATCAGCTTCGGGACGTCCACCGCCGACTCATCTGCAGGCACCTTCCACACATACGGCATAGCGTCAAAATCCGCATCCGTCTCCGAGTAAGTGAAGGCAAACCCGCGTGCCGCGTACTCCCGGTTTTTCAGTGTCTTGATTTCCGTGATACCGCTCCGGTGGCGTCCCAGACTGCCGATGGCAAAGTCCGCGCGTTCAAACTGCTCGTCGAGTTCCTCTCCGTGCAGGGGTCCGTGCAGAATCACGTACTCCTCCAGATGATGGTCGCGTATCACGGGAAGAATCTCCTCCCGTTCCCGTTCGCCCGATAGCGGACCTACGATATGGAAATAAACCTTATATTCCGGATTCGTCCGGTAATACTCCGCGAGGCCCCGTACCAGGCGGTCGAACCCGTGCCAATAGTGCACCTCCGCCACACCGATCAGGTGCAGCTCGTGCGAAGTGCCGTTCTGCCCGCTCCGCATCGGGGTAGCGTCGAAATCGATCCCGTTGGAAATCCGGATCGTCCTGCCTCCGAAAATCGTTTCCGCGCTGGAGAAAGTCACGATGCCGTCCAGCAGCTTCGCCATCCGGTGGCGGAAACAACGGTCCACAGCGAGCGAAGCCCTCATAGACCATGAGATGTACTCCTGATCGTAAGGATATGTCGGTATCTCCACCGCCACTTTCGCCCCCGTCTTTTTCAGGCGTTCCACCAGCCGCAGCGTGAAAGGGTTGGCGTTGTGATAGGAACGGATGTACACAAAGTCGATCTTCTCTCGCTGCGCATACTTCACGATAGGCGAGTAGTAGACACGTTTCAGCAACTTCGCCATCGTCCCTTTGCCGAAATCGGCCATCACCTCGTCGCCGATCATCAGTCGCCGGTTGCCGAAAGGCGTGGTGGCGTAGTAGCACAAGCGAACATCCGCGCCGCACTTTTCGAGTGCCTTCACTTGGTAATGTATCTTCTTGCTGATTCCGTTTGCTTTGTCGAAACCGTGAAATATCAGAAATAAGGCTTTCATGCGTGCTCTTTGTCTTGATGTATGTTGTCTATTCCGTTCATTTATTTTCCTTTTCCCGCCATGCTTCGTATTTTCCCCAAGAGGTCGTACTCACGCGTAACTTGTATATATCCCCCAAAGATAGTAAAACTTACTATACTTTTTACAATTATTGTAAGAAAAATATTTATTCCTTCCGTCGCGTACTGTATCGGCAGGAGGATGGCCGCCATCAACAGGCTTACCGCCATCGGAGAAAGGAGCTGACGGACGAACGGCAGGACGCTTCGCCGGAAAGTCACCCGGTACATCTGCCAGTAGCATTGCGCGAAGTTGACGGTGAACGTGACGGCGATGCAGCTTGCCACTGCCGTCAGCGTGCCGAAATAGAAGATTCCGAGCAGCATGCCCGCCACGTTGAGCGCGGACGAGAACAGTCCGCACACGAACAGGCTCTTCGTGTCGCCCGCCGCCTGGAAGATGGAGCCGGAAGAAGACAGTATGATCTGAATCCCTACGGACAGTGACAGAATCCGGAAAACGGGTACGGACGGCAGCCATTGGTCGCCGAAGATGATCAGCGTCCGCCGTGAAAAAGAGCAGCACGCTGAGCGGCAGTCCGATGAAGGCGAGAAAGCGCAGGATCCGTTCGTAGGAGGTGGCGAGCTTCCCTTTGTCGTCTTGAAAATCGCTGAATATCGGGTGCATCACGGGGGTGATCACTTGTGTGATGTTCTGCAGGGGAAGCATCATCAGACGGTAAGATTTTTCGTAGTATCCCAAGTCGGACATTCCCATGTATTTGCCGATCAGCAGCTTGTCAAGGTTGCGGCTGAAATAGTTGATGACATTGAACAGGAACTGGTAGGCGGAATAGGAGAATATCTTGCGCAGCACCGTCAGGCCCAGCGTGAGGCGCAGGCGTTGCGGATAGCGTTGGTAGGAGATGGCGAATATCAGTATGCTGGATACGATCGGGTTGATAATCAGCGCATACAGTCCCGCTCCGCAGAGTGCTGCGGTGACGGCTGCCGCCCCTGCCGAAATCTGAATGACGAAGCTCCGCACGGCAATGAACTTGAACTCCTTGTTGCGGTAGAACAAAGCCCCCGGCACGATGGTGGCGGAAGCGAAAAACAGGTTGACGGACAGCAGTTGGCACAGTGTCCGCAGGATGTCGCTGTTGTAATAATCGGCTATCAGCCATGACGCGGCGAAGAAGAGGACGCTTATGCCTATGCCGGTCCACACGGTGAACGAGAAAATATCCGACAATTCCTCCCGTGTCAGCGTCTTGTGCTGCACGATGGCGGGGGATACACCCATGTCCGTGAACAGGTTGAAGAAGGCGATGATTACGGTGGCTATCGCTACAATGCCGAAGTCGTCCGGCGAGAGCAGGCGTGCCAGTACACCCGCCACCACAAGCGAGATGACGACACCACTGTATTTGGCGAGCGCTGTGTAGAACACTCCGGAGAACAGCTGACTTTTGAGATTACCTGCCATTTATCGCGTCTTTATAGACTTGTGCATACTCGCGTCCCGTTTTTTTGATATTCATGTTTTCGATGGCGTAGTCGTAGTTTGCCTCCCCGTGTTCGTAAGCGGCATACCGTGCGCCGGTTTCGAGCGCGTGGACGATATCTTCCCGGTCGTCGGGGTCGAACGAGGGGTTTCCGGTGATGGCCAGCAGCTCGCCGTTATTCCCCGTGTCGGGACCCACCACCACTTTGTGGTAGAGGAAGGCGAGGGGGATGTTGCCGGAATTCAGGATATCTTTGCGTGGAATCATTACCAGGTCCGAAGCTGCTATATAATAAGGTAGGTCGCAACTGTCCACCAGGTCGTCGTTGCCTCCGGCTCTCAGATGCAGCCAACGGTTGAGCAGGGGCCTGACCACGTAGTAGCCGAAGCGCGAGAGCCATCTCTTGAGGAAGTTCTTGCCGTACCTGTTGCGTCTGGAGAAAGGGTAGAGACGGGGAGCGAGCAGCAGTTTATGCGGCCGTTTCCATGCATGGAATGCTCCGAGCACCATGCGTATCTCTTCCCGGTTGCGGAATTTGCCGAAGGCGGTGACGATGAACGCGTTCTGCGGCAGATTGAGATATTGGCGTGCGCGCGCCTCGCTGATATCCTCCTGATAAGTATATTCATAGATATGGTGGAGAATGACGACATTCCGGCTTTGGGGGTATCTGGCGGCAAAGTCATCCGCGCTGAAATGTCCCATGTGTACCACGATGTCGCTTTGCGTCTCGATGATGTCGTAGGCGCGGCTGATGATGTCGTTTGCGTAGTGCGGGCGCACATTGTGCCGCGTGTAGACGAAATGCGCCCCGCGCGAACGGAAGAAACGGATGCGCTCTTCGAGCCGGCGTATCACGTCGGGGTCTTCGCAGTTCCAGCCTACTACTTCTTCCGGCCATTGGAAGTGTATGATGTCATACGCCGTGTCTGATTCCCAAAATGCTTCTTTGGAACATTGTACGTCAATGCCCGTCATGCGGATAGCATCGCATAGAATAGGAGCGAACAGATTGTCCGTATCACTTATTTCTCTGAATACTATGAGCGCTTTTATTGCCTTGTCATTCGTCTCTTCACAATCGTTCATGTCCTTGCTTTTGTATCCTTCTTGTGCTACAAAGGTAGTAAACTTATGATAACTTTCTCTTTTTTTCCGATTTCTTTTTTCCCTTATCTCCTTTATCTTTCTTTTTCTTCTTCTTTTCCTGTTCCTTTTTCTTCTTTTCATTTTCCCGTTCTTGACTTTTGCTTATCCGCAGGTGCATGGATTTGCTCAGTAACGCCTCTCTCGCCTTTGTCCTCCGCTCCAGTTCTTCCGCGTCGGGGTGCTGTTCGAGGAGGATTTCGCCGGGAAGGTAATCGTCCAGTTTGTCGGGATCTACGGTTTTGATGATGATGCACTGCCCGTTTTGAATCGCTTTGATCATCGCCTTTGAGAGATGCAGGACGTAGAAATTGCACTTCAAGGCTATGAAATGCGTGTAGATCACTTGCGCGTACGATAATATGCTGTAATTCCGGACTTGTTCCATGTTCCATGTCGTGCTGGAATTGATGGTGGTCTGTCCCGCCACTTTCTCGTGCGACAGGGGCGATACGGTGCGTTGGATGTTCAGAAAACGTCCTAACGTGATGTGGACACAATATTTCAATCTCTCTTTGATTACTTTGTCGTCATTCAGGATGACATTTGACTTCATTTTCATTTAAAAAACATTTTTATTTATGGTTATTATATTGCTGCAAAGGTTGTTAAAAGAATCGTAATAGCCCTCTGTTTTTTTCAACAAGTGTAACCAAAACATTTAAAATACCTTTGCGCTCACTGAGTTAGCTCGTCCGAAAAGGATGATTTTCGTGAATAATTTATTAAAATAGAAAGAATAATGAAGAAGGATCAGTATTTTAATCTGGAAGTAAATCTGCTGAATGACGATAATATCGCCGGTATGATGTCGGAACTGGATGCGGCGGAAGCGCTCGGCATTTATGTGATGTTGCTGTTGCACCTGCGCACGAAAGATAATTATGAGGCGTCGTGCACTCCGCTTCTGTTGAGGGCGTTCGCGCGGCGGCATGACCTTGAGTTGGATATGCTGGAAAAGGTGCTCCATGATTATAATCTTTTTGAGGTGGACGAGGAGCGGCAGACGTTCCGGGCTCCGTATCTCGACCGGGTGATGCAAAGGCTTGAGGAAAAGTGGAGAATGGATACCGAAAACGGTAAAAAAGGAGGGCGCCCGAAGAAGCGTGCGAAATGCGCTGAAACGCCCGCCACCAAAGGGCGAAAACCCAACGAAACCCAAGAGAGGAGAGAAGAGGAGAAGATAGGTATTACTCCTGTTGTAAACAACAGCAGCAATACCCTCGCGGGAGGAGCTGCTGACGCTGCTATGGTTGTGGCGGAGATTCCTGCTGCGGCTGCTACGGGGAATTCGGGGAGTTCGGGGGCTTCGGAGAGTTCGAGAACTTCGAGGACTTCGGAGATGACGGTTATTCCGGAAACGGAGGAGAAGATTTCTGCTTCGGGGAGTTCGGAAACTTCGGAAGTCCGAACTGCTTCTTCCGTTCCTGTTGGAAGGGGAATGAGGATTCGGGCGGTGGATGAGGAGGGGCAGCAACCGTTGCAGCCGGTGCTGTCTTGGGAAACGCTGGTAGACCGGCTTGCCGACTCACGCTTGTATATGGAGCTGGCGGGGCAGCGTTCCGGTCTGGGACGGCTTTTTATCGACCATCAGCAGCAGATTATCGGTCTGTTCAAAAAGCATATCCTTCTCTACGGAAAGGAGAGCGGCTTGCTCTTTTTT
>OHBZ01000545.1_pt1 | contig 15459 bp, 30 predicted proteins | sample 1577551 | NCBI WGS metagenome assembly OHBZ01 (sample SAMEA3879544, study PRJEB24766) | human gut metagenome | biome: human-associated habitat; feature: feces | place: USA | collected 1985/1987
TAAATAAATTAAGATATAATTTGTGCAAATTAACAATAAAAGGTAAAGCTGTTCTATGTGAACGGCTATTAAAAGGAATTAATGTCAAACACGGAAAAGCGAACCGGACGCTTTCACGCCCGGAAAGCCTACTGTTTTTCCCGTTGGCTTTTATTTTGGATTCTGAATCCATTATTATGATAACATAGAAACATAGTGTCTTTCAATGTCCTTAAAAATTATTTCCATGTATTTTTATAAATTCAACTAAAGATTTTCTATGAACCTTATGCACACTACTTAGTTCTTCATATCCTAACTCCTCCTGTATCTGCTCCCATTTTTTAAAGCGTATATACCGTTTCATTAATACAAGCCTGTACTTTGGGTTTTTTATCTGGTATATCTTCAAGCGGATTTCTTTTTTCGTTTCAAAAAGCTTATCGGTTTCCTCGTTTATTTTTTGAGTTAATTCATCATGCTTGTCAATATAAGCGGCAAGTTTGATTTCAGCGTTGTTGTCGTTATGCACGCCGGGCGGCATATCTGTAAATATCTGCGTACATCGGCAGATATCCGAATCGAGTTCCTCAAGCTGTAATATGTTTTCGTCTATCTCCTTGTTAATATAAAAGCTCTGTTTTAAATACTCTCTTGCAGTCACGCCCTTACCTCCTCGATCCTGAAAATATCAAGCCTTTTCCCGCTCTGATTATGTACCTTCTGGCGGCTCTTGCGGAATCGAACTCCAAGTACCCGTTATCGAGCGTTCCGAGGTAACGGCTGGTCAGCTTATTAAATACGCGGTATTTTTTAATCATATCAGTCTCCTTGACCTAAAGTTATATTTTATATCGTCTATTCTGTCAAAGTTACTGGACTGTCCCGGTCTGCCCTGCGGCAGTTTCGCCGCATGCAAAGCTTTTGTCTCTTCCTTTGTCGCTAATCCGTTAAAATGACAATCGTCCTCATAAGGGCAGTTGCCGTTTAAGCAATCGTAAGGCGGATTGCATTTCGGTTTACAATACGGCACTGCTTTTACCCTCTGTGCTTTTTAAACAAGCCTTTTTGCGGTATTTACAATCGCCGCATAAATGCTTATCGCGGCATAGTTCAATCGCTCTGTCATTAGCGGCGTCAAACTCTTCTTTAGTTTTATAAAACTTACAAATTTTTGTTTGTTTTAAACCGTCACATTCCTCACTAAGTAGATCGCATTTATATTCGCTGTCGCCAAAACCCGTTTTTGCAAATACGCATCTTTCCTTTTCGACGTTAAAATTCATTACTCTTTCCTCCTGAAATTTCCTCAATGCTTAAATTCGTGATATCCGCGCTTACATCACAAACATCCATTAAAACGCTTTTAACCAACGACTTCATATCCTCCGGTTTGTCCGTTTCAGCCGTAAGCTGAATCTGCGCCGTTGCTCTGACTATGTAAGTTTTCATTTCATTCGCTCCAATCTATTGCCTGACCACAACGGGGGCAATAATTATATTGTCCATGTCCATCATAATCTACGTCAAAGGGTGAAGCGCAGCTGGGGCACCTATATATAAGCAAACTACCATCCTCGTTATAAGCTGAAACATTCGGCTTTTTCGGTATCCGCTTGTCGATTCTCTTGATAACATACTCTAAAATTTCTTCTATTTCTTCTTTACTTTTACTCATTTTCTTCTCCTTCCAACAGTTCGGGGTTGCTAAATAATATCTCCCTCATCGGTTACCTCCGTTCCAACCTTTTCCTTTTCATAATTAGCGCATTTAAACAAGTTTTCAGCAAAATCCAAACCCGCTTTAAGACCGTCGTAATATTTTTTGAGCGCATAGAAATCACGGTCATAATTATGGTCATTTTGAATACGATAAGTTTCAATCGCTTGCAACGCTTTGTCAGTATCAATATTTTTTGCCTTATACATAGATTACCTCCTAATTTTTTATCCTCCCTGACTTTCATTAACAGCCGAATAGCTGTCGTTCGTTATTTCAATCTCCGTTCTTGGATTTTTCTTATCCACCTTGCCGCACAGTTTCAGGTCAATGTTGCTGAAGCTGTCGTCGGCAATAATACCCGCCTTTACAAGTCCGTCCAGTATAAACTTCCCGCTGTAGTTGTCGGGATCCCGCCGTATTTTATTTCCAAAAAAATATGTAAGGGTAACAACGGCCTTTTCAAGCGGTTTTTCCGGTTTAGGCCTGCATTTCAGCAATATAAGCTTCGCCCAGTACTTTTTCTTTTCCTGATACTCCCATTTATTTGTCCTTCCGATAAATTTGTTATTGCTCGGAGGTATCTCGTTTATCGTGTATTTCATTCCTGTATTTCTCCATAAGCACGCCGTTCCAACAGCCGCGCTTGAAATAATTGCTTTTTTCAGTAGTCACTTTTAAGCCTATTTCACATAAGGCCAGTGAATTTCCGCCAAGCTCGCATTCATGACATGCCACCCATTGAAATCTTCCGTAAATATAACTATTCATATTCGCCGCCGAAATCATTTACAAAGGCTTTTAAATCCTCCAAATTATAGCTGTGCTCCTGTTCAGGCAGATTTTCAGAACGATTATCATAATTGCCGTCCAGAACCTTTGCCATATTGGTATCCTTTATAAGCCAGTCGAAAGTAGCCCGCCAATCGCATTTAATTTTTCCTTTTAAGAAATCACTGGATTCTGCTTTTTTAAACAGTCTTTCAAAATCTTTTAGATTATATTTTTTCAGGCTTGCTTTAACAGCTTTCTTTCTGGCTTCTGAATATTGGGTTATTCTGGGATACGACCTGCATATCCGATTATATAATTCAAATATTAACATACAGTTATCCTGGGGAGCGTCAGGTGTAGGCGGTACGCCGTCTTCTTTACTTTCCTTTACTTTACTCTTCTTTACTTTACTTTCCTTTACTTTACTTTGTTTTATTATCGGCTGATTAACTTCAACTATCGGCTGATTTTGGCTTAAAATCGGTTGATTTTCAAATAATTGCAAAATAGAATTCCTTGAAGACAGCTTTTTCATTTTTTCAAAATCTAAAAGCCAGTAATCAAGATTTATATCAACCGCTTTTCGCTCTACAGTAGCTTGATAAAATTGCTCCTGAATACGCTTAGACGATAATATTCCGGATTTAAATAGGTCGCCGCTAAATAGTTCACACGCCACTAAACCCTCGATTATTGCCATTACGGTTTCCGGAGTAGGAGGATACTTTCCTCTTATAATTCCAAGTATCTTCCATACTACGCGATTTTTAGTTTTCTCATCTCCATAATCAATATAATAGCCTTTGCCTCCATAAATTAGGTCAAGAAGAGTAAGCCATACATCAATCGCTACGGAGCCATATTCCATACGTAAATCCGATAATTTTTCATCATTTGTCATTCCGATAAAGTGAGAATAATAATCAATCCCCTCTTTGTTGAACGCCAACTTATCACCTCATTTCAAGATAAAGCACAAAGCTAAAACGGAACTTCTCCGTCGCTTAAAATTTCCTCGAAGTCCTCTAAACCGCCTATTGCCGCCGATTCCTGATTAGCCGTACTTACCGCCGATTTAGGCGGATCGGCGAAGGCATAACCCGCTGCGGAAGCATTCCCGCCGTCACCGGAGGATTTACTTTCGCCGAAGTTAACATTATACGCCTGAACGTCCATAGAGTAATGCTTAACGCCGTTCTTATCGGTATAATTGTTGTTTCTCAAACTTCCTTCAACAATTATCATTTTACCCTTAGAAAAATATCTGTTGATAAATTCAGCCGTATTGCGCCATGCCACGACATTAATAAAATCAGTCTGCCTTTCACCGGTTTCCTTAGAAGTATAATTCCTGTTTACCGCCACCGAAAACCTGCACGTCGCTATTCCCGACGGGGTTTGCTTTAATTCAGGATCGGCTGTAAGCCGACCCATTATTATTACTTTGTTAAGCATTTTGATCCTCCATTAAGCTTGTAAAGTCGTCTATTTCATTTTCCAAAGCAGGCTCCTGAACAGGCGATTCATATAATTCCGCGTCAATGGGCGCGTTGCCGATCGGTTCTTCAATATTCATTTCTTCCGCTCCGTACATTCCTTCAAAATTGTCCGGGAAAGCCTCTCTTAACGCCTGCATTTTTGCAACCTTGCGTATCATAGTAGCCGGTTTTGACGCCCACTGCGCGTTGATAGTACCGTCCTTTTTTTTGCCTATGTATTCGTCAAGTGATACGGAAGCTTTTACAGGCTTATCATATCCGTCAACATAAACCTCAGCCCAACCTCCTAATAATTGTTCATCAGGCAGCACAATTGTTCCAGTTCTGTTTTCAATGCCGATATCAGGGCTATATACCACAACTCCCGCGTCAAAGCCTTTGTACTTATCGCATCTTGCCGCGCGCTTTTCAAAGGCTGCTTTTCCGGTTACTATTGTAGCCGGTTGATTGCCGTACTTAATCAGGTAAGCTTCTCGTAAAAATGGATTCAAGCCCTGATATTTGCAAAGGTTGATAAACATTACAATCTCTTGTGTTGTAACTTTATCCGCGTCGCCTGAAACAAGATATTTTTTTACGGTGTTCGGACTTAGCTTGACATCAGCGTTTCCTGCTTTAAAAGTAATTTCAAGCGGATTTGAATCTGATTTAGATTTAACCAATGAATTATTTACTGCCATTTTCTTTAACCTCTTTCTCTTTCTTGATTGTTTCAAATTTTATACCGTTATTTCTCATAAAGTTCATTAAACTTATTATCTGACTGCGAGTACAAACAACCCGAAACGAAGCTGTTCCGACCGAATCGGCCGCTATATCTTTTTCCATTCCCGGAATAACTTGCTGTGTATCTGATATCACTGTCGGCTGTACCGGTTTAGATTTTTCTGTATTTAACGCCTTCGCTTGGATTTCCGTTTCTTTTTTTAATTGTGCAGCATATACAAGCGTTTTACTTAAATCGTAATTTTTGCAATACTCTGACAAAATAGCCGATTTATAAGGCACGTCTGAATATTGGTCGTTTATAGTTGCCAATTCCTCGCGGATCCGGTCGATGGTATCTCCGATCTCATTTTTCAACGTATCCGTTTTTATTGTAACGTTTGCCCATTTGGGGTTTAATATTTTATCAAATAAAACGATCTCTGCAAGTTCTTTTACATTCTCATTAAAATACGTTTTCAGTTCGTTGTATTTTTCCTGCTTTTTTATCTCCTCGAACTCCTTGATCTGAGTGTCAATTGCAATAACGGGAGCCTTGATAAGAGATACTAATTCCTTGCATTGCGCTTCAAAGTTATTGTATGGAGCAAGGCATACCGACTTGATTTCCTTGCGTTTGTCCTCAATTGCCGCCGCCAGCTTATTAAGCTTTGCCTTATCGGCCTTTGCGGCTTTTATTCCGTCTTCAGTCACAACGAGATTTTTGTATTTTATAAGTTTTTCTTCAAGCTCTGATTTTATTTCCTCAAAATTGAAATCTATGCTCTGAGGAAATGCGCCAAGATCAGTTTTAACTAAAAAATCCATATATCCTCCTTAAATATCCGGCAGAATTTGCGCCGGCCTTTTTCCCGACTGAAGAGATTCCCAAAACTGTGATTCTTTTTCAATCAGATATTCGATATCGTCCATAACGTCCTTCCGGTCGACGCTGTATTCCTTTACGACTGCGCGCAGCGAATCATTTTTGAAATATCTTATATATGCGCGAAGAATGGAAAAGTTCCAGCCGGTTGCTATAAGTTGGTGAAGCACCTGTATGTAGTAGCTTTCAGGCATTGATTCATCGCTCCAATCCTTCCACTGTATCGGATTTTGAATAGTAGCGGTTTTGATTTCAAGAACGCCTTGTCTGCCAGTTCGCGTATCGGTAAGTTCTCCGTCCAGAGTAGCAAATATATACGGATGGTCCTTATCGGCATACATCCGATATTCATGATATTTTACGTCATATTCAGGGTGGTCAAGAATGAAAAGGCGTCTTACCGCGGCTTCCGCTTCCTTGCCGTATATGACGGCCGGCTTTTCTGATACGTCCTCCGGTTTCTGCAAACCGGCTTTTTCGTCCCACAGGCGCACATTACTTTTGTATTTGTTTAAGCCTATGATACATGCGGCGTCGCTCCCGCCGATACCTTTTTTTCTTGCGTTCAGCCACTCCTCTCGGTTTTTTGGATCAGCAATAATCATGATAACTCCTTTATTTTATACAGATTCATTGTAATCTTCCTCCGTCATTTCCTCCATAGAAAGAGCCAGATTGTATTTAGAAAAAAGAAGTTTAAGTTTATTAAAGCATTCGTCTGTTATTTCCCCGCCTGACGCTATGATAACGTCTTTGATTATACTTTTATATATAATTTTTTCTTTCATACTTGACATTTCCTCCTTAGTTACTCACGATCGTTCAATCATTGGCGCACTTCAAAATGTGTCTTTACAACTTCAATAAAGCCTAAATATTCTTTGGCGTATTTACTGTTACCGTGTTCTTTCTTTACCTTATTTTCGAACTCGTCGAGATTTCCGTCAAAACACCCGCATAAGACGTGTATATGTCCGTCTTTGCATTTAAAGAAACTGGCTGATCTATTATGAGATCCGAGTCCCTTTTCACAAAGATAATCATTATTACTGTTAATCAGCCCATCACCGCTAACCTGAGCGTTACCGTCAACCCAAGCGTCACCGTCGACCCGAGCGTTATCTTCAACCCGAGCGTCACCGCTAACCCAAGCGTTTCCTTCATGGCTTAAATTACGTTCGTTTTCAATAAATCCTCCTAAATCTCCGGCTTTAATATCCCCGAATGATCTTAACGCTCTTATTCTGAAAAGCGTTTTACCGCCTATTACTTTTGTCTCTTCCGTTAATTCATACTTTTTCATACTTGACATTTCCTTTCCGCTATGTTATAATAGCATTGTTAATATTTTTTATTTCCGTCCGCTACTGTGCCAGCAGTGCGGGCGGTGTTTTTATTATAATTCAAGCTGATTGTACTCATCTAATTTGTCCTCCCATTTTACTCCTATATGATTCAACACACGCCCCCAACCATATTTCTCGCCATTGCTGTCAGTACAACAGTCATACATCCAGTAATGCCATTCCTTTGGAGCGTCTTGTCTCAATCTATCAAATCTATGCGGACGCTTTTCTATATGTATTCCAAAGCCACACATTGAGCAGCCAGTTCGCTGAGTTCTTGTTGTCCTTAGCGTACCGTCATTGTCTCTTACGATTTCGCCATATGCTCTCGGAATTGGAACATCAAGATCAAGAGCAAGCTGTAACAAATCTTGCCTGCTAAATATAGCAAATGGGCAACTACGTGTTACTGTTTTGCCATAATAATTACACCCGTTTTTCATGAGCCCCATTTCCCGTTGTCCTCCCTCAGAAGCCATTAGGCCCAAATACGGGTAACTGTGGTTTTGCTTTGCCCAATCATCACACGGTTTTTCTTTCATGTAATAGCAACATCGACTTGATACTTTAAATTCCGGAACATCCTTAAATTTTAAATCCGGCCTATGTTCAGCATAATTTTTTCCGAACAGCCTTAACCATTTATCCGGCAGTTTAATTTTGTTGGAATGCTTAAAATTCCCCTGCGCTCCCATATCTCCGGTCATAATGGCGTGTATAAATGTTTGCTTTTCCGCATCAGGTGTAAGCAGATAGTTTATCTTGTTTGCTTTAGCCTTAGAGATCACTGGGAATCCTAATTCGTTTAACACCTGTGTTTTGCTTTTATATGGTTTTATAGGCATAACGCCCAATTGTTTATGTATTTCCTGATTTCCCTTATCTTCCAAAATGCTGACAGAAATTGCTGGCGCATTAATGCCGATACTACGCAAAAAAACTAATAAAGTAATGCTGTCAAGTCCTCCTACGGAAACGTGAACATTATCTCCGCGACCTGTTATTGTATCGTAAAATTCCCACGCTCTTTTTTCTGCATGCGCTATTTTAGCTTCATAAGGCAGTGATTGCTTTTGCTTGAATTCTGATATAGTCATTTCAACAACTCCTTTACCTAAGCATAAAGTCATACTGCTGATCCTTATACCATTGTTCTTCCTGGGCTTTTCCCGCGTCTATCACTTTTACTTTGTGACTGCTCACACTGTCGCTGACCATTTCCAGTGCGGCGGAAGCTCCCGCAAGCGCGGCTCCTAACGCTAAAAACCACGGATTCACCAGCAGTCCCAACGCTAAGCCCGCCGTCGCTCCTATTAAGCATATCGTTCCGATTTTTTGGTATGTGTTCATTGGTTACTCCTTTCGTATACATCGCTTGTCCAATTTTTTAACGCTGAGGTTTCAAACCTCAGACAATTAACTTCCTCATTAAATCAAAGAATCAATCTCTTCCGGGTGTGAGCTAAGATATCTGCTTAAGTTCTCAGATACTTTTTTCATCATCTTAGCTGAAAGCTCGGCTCTTTTTTCCTCGCTGAGCGAATCCCACCTTATCGGGGGATCATCTCCGATACAAACATAGCTGACATGCGGATAAATATCCGTACTTTTCTTTCTCGGCATAAAATCACTTCCTTTCCTCTAAGTTTATGCCTTCACTGATTGTCCGTTTGACATTTGCTAAGTATTCCCTACATCCATTATTTCTGTCCGTATCTCTGATTGACATTTTTCAAAAATCTCTCGTGCACCTTATTCAGATTTTCCATATATGTGTATTTAGCATTTTGTCAACCTGTCTTAGGTGTAATATTGCTCCGATTAATGTTACAATCAAAGAAAGCCCAATAGATAAAAAAACAGTTAATATAAACTCCATAACATTTTCCTTTCTTATACGGAGACTTATCACGATAGAACTCTCCGTATTCGTCGGTTTTTAATTCGTAAGCATTTGCAATCCGCCCAACCTTTTGAGCCGATACATTAAACATTTCACCGATTTCAGTGGCTGAATACATTTTCTGTTCCGACTTCGGTAAAGGTAACAACGGTTTTCCGGCAAGAACTTCCGCCGACTTAGCCACCAGAATATTTTTATACTGCTCCGAAAGAGTATTGACCGAAGCAAGCTTTAAATATTGATTGGACATTCTAACGCGAGCATTCATTTCTTTGACTTCCAAACTCTTGGATTTATCAGTATTGGACTGCGGGACTTGATAGCTTCCTGTTTTGCGAATTGACGGTAATACTTCACTTGTTACCCAATGTTTGAACTTTTTCGCATTTGGCATTTTGCTCGAAAGAATAAGACTGTAAAGACCGGACTCGTTGATACACACAGGATTTTGTTCTCTTCCTATGGAGTCACGAATCGTTACCCCATCCGTCTTGTCCTCTTCATCCACATGGTCGATGATAGCTTTACGTGGATTCGCATAGGCAAGAATTTCAGCAACATCCTTGCCTACAAAGTATGGCTCACCATCAATAGCAATCGTGCGAACAGCGCCGAACTCTGTGTTCTCAAAAATTTTAATTTCATTCATAAAAATACCTCCTAATCTTGACGTTCCACCGGAGGTATGATATAATAAATTTATCAACTTCCGTATGGAGTTTGGTTTAAAAGGGTTGACTAACTGTGGTAAGGGCTGTCAATCCTTTTTTATTTTTTTATATCAGACTTTAACTTTTTAATCCCTCTGCGGATTGCTTCCATTTTGCTGACTTTTTCTTGTTCGCAATATTCTTTTAAAGTTTCATCACATTCTTTATCAAGTCGGACATGAATGGATACTCCCTTAGGATTATCAGTAGGTCTGCCTGTACGTGGACTCATTTTATCACCTCACTTTTGAAGTCCATAATTATTATATATTAATGAAGTCCAAAAATCAATAAGTAATAATGCACAAATTTTACCACAAACACTTGTGCAATATGTGTTTCTTACACCGCTACGCCGTATTTAACAGCCATTTCTTTAACTATAGCCACATATATCTCAATAAGTTTCTTATCGTCTGCTATAACATCGACCTTACTCAGCCTGTCACGCTTAGATTTACACACGCCCTCACCCGCCATACGGTTACGCTTGTTTGTCAGACGAGTTCCCAACGATACGCCGGCACGTTCCTCAACGAGCCTATATACTTCTTTGTATGTATCGCCTATGCAGTCAAAACCGCTTCCTGTTGTCTGGGCTATTTTTGAAATAAGGTGTTTTGAATCGTGCCGCCATGAATTTTTATCGAGCGTTAAAACGTCAACCATATTATCAAGGCGGCGGTTAGTATCATCTATTTTAACTGCCTGCTCCTGCTGTTTGACTTCAAGCATTTTCTGCCTGCGCTCCATTTCAACGGCATTGTTTGCTATACCCGCAATCATTTCAATGGGGGATAGCTGCTGGTTTTTCTTGTATCTGTTTTCAACATCTATAAAGTACTTACGGATTTTCCTGCCGATATCTGTTCTCTGAATCATACAGATTTCTTTTGCCATTCCGATTGTTAGCTGGTGGTCATTGTATGTTGTTTCGTTGCCTTGAGCTGTTTCTCTTTTTTGAGAAATAGCTATAAAGTCCATATTTTCGGCAAAACCATATTCACACATACGCTTAAACCAATCAGCATATTTTGTCTTAACTTCCAGAGCCGCGTGTAAATCCCTGCCCATTACTGTTGGACGGTCTGAATTTTCATAATTAATGTTAATTAAATCGTTCATAGTAAAACCTTTCTCCCCGTTCAGCCGTTAGGTCAGCTCATAAATTTATTTTTTCTTTAAACCGATTACAATAACTGCTATTAGCAGAACAATACTAATAACGTCTAAAATTATAGTAATCATAATTCTTGACAAATGGCTAATTTTATGGTATTTTATAAGGGAGGAGGATTTCCTCCCCTATCTTAATCATTAAGCTTTTCGATTAAATCGATTAGCTTAGCAATTAATGTAAGAATTGCATTGATAATCAGGAGTTTTTGAAGTGTTACTGATTTATCAGTGCTTTTCTTTTGGCCTTTCGGCTTTTGCTTAGCCATTGTCCTTACCTCCTTTCCATGTTTATATTATAACACTGTTTAACCGTGTATTCAATAGGCGTATTATACAAAGTTTAACCGTGTATTTTGTGTATTTTGACACTGTTAAACAGTGAAAATATATGTTATAATATACGTATGAAAGGTGGTGGCAAATATAACAGTACCACGTTCAAAAAGGGCTGCCAATAATAAATGGGATAAAGAAAACATGAAAATTGTAGCGTGCAAACTACGTAAAGAACATGCAGAACAATTTAAGCAATACGCCAAAGATAATGGAACTACTCCAAATGCGCTATTAAAGTCTTATGTTTTAAAAACCATCGGCAAAAGTGACCCTGATACTCAAGAAAAGGAGCAGGAATAAAACTGTTCCTTTTCTTACAATACGTGAATACATAATGTTTAATCTCACACCTAAGGAGTAATTTAAATGCCAATAAAATATAAAATTGATGTATTAAAAGAGCTTAAAGCAAAAGGGTATCCTACTACACGCTTGCGAAAGGACAAGATATTAGGTGAAGCTACCATACAACGATTAAGACACAATAAAAGCGTGTCCTTCGAAGTACTTTCAAAATTGTGTGACCTACTCGAATGTAATATTGGTGATATTATAACTAATGAAAAGGGAACAAATAGCGATTAGGGCTTGTTATTCCAACTGTCCGAATTTCGGACGGTTGAATTCTGTAATAATCTTCGCCCTCAATAAAGTGCTTCTTATTATCATTGAAACGCTTTCTTGCCGTTCCCTCCGGCCTGCCATGAACCATGTCGATATCCTTAAATGTCACTACGCGTTTACCCTCGTATTCTTTAACGAGTACATTCTGGTTGTTAATTACAATTTCATTCATTTCAATTTTTCCTTTCTGCCGCTATGCGGACTTTGATTCTTTTTGAACTAACAAATAGTCAACGGGCACTCCAAAAATATCCGCCATTTTTAAAAGCTTATTCTGGGGGATTTTGCCTTTTATCCTCCAGTTGTAATATGATTTTCTGCTTACCCCCAGAAGACTTGCAAGCTGAGTTATTGTCAAGCCATTTCTTGCTCTTTCAGCCTCAATGTTAGGATACATAAAATCACCTCCTTGGTCTACTCGTTTCGGGTATATTTATAGTTTATACTCATTTCGGGCAGTTGTCAATATGCATAATACCCAAAACGAATACTATTAATTTGTATTATTTACCCAATTAGAAAACATCCTATTGACACACTTACTCAATTTGTGTATAATCAAATTAAGAAGGGTGGTACGAATATATGAATAGGATTAAAATGCTTAGGGAAGAAAAGCAAATGAATATGAGGGAAGTTGCTGACGCTTTAAAAATCCCTTATACAACTTATGTTAACTATGAAAAGGAATTGAGGGAGCCTAATTCTGAAATGCTTATATCACTAGCAAACTATTTTGAGGTCTCTATTGATTATCTTATCGGTAGAAGTGATTCAAGAAAAAACAATTTACTTAACAATGAATTAGAATCCAATTTTAATATAAAAGAAAAAAAACTCGTTGATTCTTACCGAAGCCACCCGGAAATGCAATCGGCAGTAGATAAACTGCTGGGGATCGATACTGAAGATTAATCGTTGCACTCCTTTCGATTTATTGTCGAATCATGATTACATTTTTTATTATACTCATGAATTTCAGGATTGCAATAGTAATGTCACAGATCGCAAAATCTGACATATTAGTGTCATAATGATTACAAAAAGATTACAAAAAGCAACGTTTTATTAGCAAAAAAGGCTGTTGAAAAAAATGTTTAAACTAAAATACCTGTGCATAAAAATTATAATGGGAGGAAAAAATGAAAACAGCGGCGGCATATATTCGAGTGTCCACAGAAGATCAGGTTGAATACTCCCCGGATAGTCAGCTTAAGGCCATAAGAGACTACGCCCGTAAAAATGATATGATTTTGCCGGAGGAATTTATTTTTGTAGACGAAGGAATAAGCGGGAGAAAAGCCGCTAAACGTCCCGAGTTTATGAAAATGATTGGTACTGCAAAAATAAAGCCAAAACAATTTGACGTTATCCTGCTTTGGAAATTCAGCCGTTTTGCACGTAACCGCGAAGACAGTATAGTTTATAAATCCATGCTTAGAAAGCAGTGCGGAATTGAGGTTATTTCCATCTCAGAACAGCTCGGTGAAGACAAAACATCTATCCTCATTGAAGCTCTTATAGAAGCAATGGACGAGTATTACAGCATTAATCTGGCGGAAGAGGTACGCCGGGGAATGACTGAAAAAGCTCAAAGAGGCGAGGTTGTAAGTACTCCCCCTTTTGGCTATGACGTTAAGGACAATGTTTTTGTGCCGAATCCTGAAACTGCCCCCATTGTTAAAATGATTTTTAATAAATATCTGAGTGGGCGGGGTTGCCTTGAAATTGCTAAAGAGCTTAATACAATGGGTATCAGAACAAAATACGGGAACAAGTGGGAAAACAGAGGGGTTGAATACGTACTTCGAAATGTGGTGTATACCGGAAAGCTTACATGGACTCCCGTCAAGAGTAAGACAAGAGACTACAAAAATGAAGCTACTATAATAACCCAAGGAAAGCACGAGCCGATTATCGAACAAGAAATTTTTGATAAGGTTCAGGAAATGATTCTCGAGAAGAAAAAGCTGTTTCCAAAGCATTCAAGGCAATCTTCCAATGAATTTATGCTTAAAGGCTTTTTAAAATGCAGTAATTGCGGCGGCGCTCTTGTCTATGCGTTAAACGACAGAGTTCAATGTAACAGGTACTCCAAAGGCACGTGTGAGGTATCGCACAGCGCAAGCTTGAGCAAACTTAACGCATCGGTGATAAACGCTTTAAAGAGTGACCTCGAAACTCAAAATTTTAACATATATAATATAAAATCTGCCGAAGAACAAAAGGGATCAGATATCACCCCGATGTTGATTGAAAAAGAGAAAAAGAAGCTGGAACGAATAAAAGAAGCCTATGCCGCGGGAATTGATACTCTTGAGGAGTACTGTTCCAACAAAGAAAAAATACTTAAGGCGATTGAAGAGCTTGATAAAAATAAAAAAAGCTCAGTAATTACTAAGGAAGATATGCACAAAAAATTAAGTGCGACAATACGTCAAAGCCTCGATATACTCGAAGATCCTAATTGCAGTGAGAGCCTTAAAAATATAACGCTCCGCAGCTTCGTCCGCCAGATTGTTTATGCAAAGAAAACACAATCGATTGAAATTTTATACCAGGTCTAATTCGCTTATTATCTCCTTTTACAATTTAGACCGCCAAATTTCAAAAGGATATAATACAAAATAAATCAAAATATTCCGTCTGTACAAAAAAATGTTCATTACAATATTTACATATGGACATTAATCGACACCCTTGATATAATTTATATATATCTAAAGGAGGTCGATATTTTGAGAATTGCGGTATGCGATGATCAGGAGTTTTTTGTTAAACTGATTTCCAAAAAAATAAAGGATTACATTGATAACAGACATTTTGATTATCAGATAGACACTTTTACAGACGGATTGAATTTACTTAGCAAGCATAAGTATTTTAAAAGCTATGACATTATATTTCTTGATGTTGAGATGCCTCTCCTGTCGGGGAAGGACGTGGCTCAAAAGGTTAACGAAGATCAATACAGGCCTCTCATTATTTTTACTACTAGTCATACAGACTTTGCCGTCTCAGGTTACGTGTATAAAGCATTCAGATTTCTTGTTAAAGCAAATATAGACGGGGAAATAAATTCAATTCTCGATGATGCTATTAAAGAGATTTCTAATAAGGCTGATGACGCAATTGTAAAAATAAATGATATGATCGTACTGCAGAAAGATATAGTTTACATAGAAGGCAAAGGCGGATATGTATATTTTTATTTGCATAACGGCGGCGTTTTATCCATCCGCTCTACAATGAAATTATTTAAAAGTACGGAGAAGCTTTTAGGATTTGTACATGCTAAAGAGAGTTTATTAGTTAACTACAATCACATAAAAGCCAGAGATAAAAACGAATTAAAACTTGATAACGATATAATTATCAAAATCCCCAGAACAAGACAAGAGAAAGTAAGGCAGGAAATATATGAAATAGGGGCTGAGAAGAATGGTTAATATAATTGAAATATCAGCGTCCGCCATTGAAAGCGTAATACTGACAGAGTTTACAACAAGAGTACTGGGATTTAAAGATAAGAAATTTGCAGCAATTAAATACATAATTTATCTTTTACTATCATTGTTTGATATAATTATACTTCCGTTATTTGTGGAATCGGATATTGTCCCAGGAATCGCCCATTTAATTCTTACATTCGGATTTGCGCTTCTATTCTTAAAAGGATCCATTTTTTTCAAGTTGTTTATTGCCATATTAAGCAATATATCTATACTCGTTATTAATATTATAATTATGAGCATATTCAGTTATTTCACGAGACTTAATTTCAGCGAACTTATTATT
>OHBZ01000598.1_pt1 | contig 14339 bp, 16 predicted proteins | sample 1577551 | NCBI WGS metagenome assembly OHBZ01 (sample SAMEA3879544, study PRJEB24766) | human gut metagenome | biome: human-associated habitat; feature: feces | place: USA | collected 1985/1987
AAAATAAAAACGTTTATTGACACATTCCCGGCCGGTACGTTAAGCGGTGCCCCCAAAGTACGCGCTATGCAGTTAATCAGTGAAATCGAGCCACATAATCGTGGAGCCTACGGTGGTTGTATCGGTTTTATCGGATTGAATGGCGAATTAAACCAAGCAATCACCATCCGTACTTTTGTAAGCCGCAACAACGAACTCTGGTTCCAGGCCGGAGGAGGTATCGTAGCACGCAGCCAGGATGAATACGAACTGCAAGAGGTGAACAATAAACTGGGAGCACTGAAAAAGGCGATTGACCTAGCAGTCAATTTAAAAAATTAGCCAAAGATAGTAACTCACTCCCAAATTATGCACGATGATTGCATAGAGTTATGCACGACGGCTGCATAGAGCTATACACGATGGTTGCATAGAGCTATGCACGATGGCTGCATAAAATTGGTAAACAAACTAATTAAAATTAAAAATCAAAAATGAAAATATTACTTTTAGATAACTACGACTCTTTCACCTATAACCTGCTGCATGTAGTGAAAGAATTAGGGGCTACAGATGTAGAAGTAGTCCGCAACGACCAGATAGAACTTGATGAAGTAGATCGTTTTGATAAAATCATCCTGTCTCCCGGACCGGGCATACCCGAAGAAGCCGGATTGTTACTACCTATTATTAAGAGATACGCTCCGACCAAAAGCATTCTGGGGGTCTGCTTGGGTCATCAGGCTATCGGCGAAGCCTTCGGAGCACGTCTGGAAAACCTCAAAGAAGTATATCATGGTGTACAAACTCCGGTAAGTATCCTTCGTCAGGACCTGCTTTTTGAAGGATTAGGAAAAGAAATCCCTGTTGGAAGATATCATTCCTGGGTAGTCAGCCGGGAAGGCTTTCCGGACTGTCTGGAAATAACAGCAGAAAGCCAGGAGGGACAAATCATGGCAATCCGCCATAAAACATATAATGTACATGGTATTCAGTTCCATCCCGAATCAGTATTAACTCCGCAAGGAAAAGAAATTATCAAAAACTTCTTAAACGATTGAACTTATGAAACAGATTCTATACAAACTTTTCGAACATCAATATTTGGGACGCGATGAAGCGCGCACCATTCTACAGAACATCGCGCAAGGGAAATATAACGATGTGCAAGTGGCCTCACTCATCACCGTCTTTCTGATGCGTAATATTTCCGTAGAGGAATTATGCGGTTTCCGTGACGCACTGTTGGAAATGCGTATTCCGGTCGATTTGAGTGATTTCGCTCCGATTGATATCGTAGGAACCGGAGGTGACGGAAAAAACACATTCAATATTTCTACAGCTTCCTGCTTCACAGTTGCCGGAGCCGGCTTCCCGGTTGTGAAACATGGTAACTATGGAGCAACGTCGGTCAGTGGTGCCAGTAATGTAATGGAGCAACACGGTGTAAAATTCACCAGTGATGTAGACCAACTGCGTCGCAGCATGGAAAAATGCAATCTTGCTTATCTACATGCCCCTTTATTCAATCCGGCATTAAAAGCAGTAGCTCCGGTTCGTAAAGGATTGGCAGTGCGCACTTTCTTCAATATGCTCGGTCCATTGGTAAATCCGGTATTACCTGCTTACCAACTGTTAGGAGTTTACAATCTACCGTTACTTCGCCTTTACACCTATACTTATCAGGAAAGCAAGACGAAATTTGCCGTTGTTCATAGCCTTGACGGATATGATGAGATTTCTCTGACCAATGAGTTTAAAGTGGCAACCAGCGATCATGAAAAGATTTACACTCCCGAAAGCCTCGGCTTCTCCCGTTATAAGGATATTGATCTGGATGGCGGACAAACACCGGAAGATGCAGCTAAGATTTTCGATCATATCATGAATAATACAGCTACGGAAGCTCAAAAAAATGTAGTGATAGTCAACTCCGCTTTCGCTATCCATGTGATTCGTCCGGAAAAGACAATTGAAGAATGTATTGCTCTTGCCAAAGAATCATTGGAAAGCGGACGTGCATTAGCAACTTTGAAGAAATTCATTGAGTTAAATAGTTAATTTGATTTACGATTAGACAATTTACAATGTACGATTGAAGTTAGTATTACAAAAAAAGATCCGTGCGTGTACATGTGTTTATGATTTCAAAAGTGATATCAATCGTGCATCGTAAATCGTCTAATCATAAATCAATAAGTCTGATCATAAATATAAAAACCAACGAACTGATGAAAGATATATTATCCGAGATTATAGCAAACAAACGATTTGAAGTTGACCTGCAAAAGCGGGCTATTTCTATCGAACAATTACAGGAAGGTATTAGCGAATCTCCGACTCCCCGCTCTATGAAGCAAGCATTAGCCTCTTCCGCATCAGGAATCATCGCCGAGTTCAAGCGACGCTCTCCTTCCAAAGGATGGATACAAGAAGAAGCGCGTCCGGAAGAGATCGTTCCCTCCTATGCAGCGGCAGGTGCCTCCGCCCTTTCCATCCTTACTGATAAGAAGTTTTTCGGAGGAAGCCTGAAAGATATCCGCGCCGCACGCCCTTTGGTGGAAATTCCCATTCTTAGAAAAGACTTCATCATTGACGAATACCAGCTTTACCAAGCTAAAATTGTCGGTGCAGATGCCGTACTTCTCATCGCAGCCGCACTAGAACTGGAAAAGTGCAATGAACTGGCAGAGAAAGCCCACTCGCTGGGTTTGGAGGTCTTATTGGAAATTCACAACACTGAAGAACTATCATATATCAATAAGAAAATAGATATGATAGGCGTTAACAACCGTAATTTAGGAACTTTCTTTACGGATGTGGAAAACTCTTTCCGTCTCGCCGAACAACTCCCCCAAGATTCTGTATTGGTATCAGAAAGTGGCATCTCCAATCCTGAAATAGTGAAACGCCTTCGGACAGCCGGATTTCGCGGATTCCTGATCGGCGAGACATTGATGAAAACGGAACATCCGGGAGAAACCTTACAGAATTTCCTGCAAGCAATGCAATAACCAATCGCCTAAAAACAGACAACCCTATGATCAACGGAAAAATCATCAAAGTTTGCGGAATGTGTGAAGCAGAAAACATACGGGACGTAGAAGCGCTCGAAGGTATTGATATGCTGGGATTTATTTTTTATCCCAAATCTCCGAGATATATCTATGAACTTCCCGCTTATCTTCCTATTCACGCCAAGCGTGTCGGAGTATTTGTAAATGCAGATAAGCCGACAGTCAGTATGTATGCTGACCGTTTTGGGCTTGACTATGTACAACTGCATGGGACGGAATCACCGGAATATTGCCGGTCACTACAAGAGAGGAGACTGAAAATCATCAAAGCATTTTCGATAGCCCTACCCAAAGACTTGACAAAGGTATATGAATATGAAAAAGCTTGCGATTTTTTCCTGTTCGACACTAAATGCGAACAATATGGCGGTTCGGGGAATCAATTTGACTGGAATATATTGCATACATACAAAGGACACGTACCTTTTATATTAAGCGGAGGAATCCATTCCTGCAGCACCCATTCTCTCAAGGGATTCAGCCATCCCCTCCTTGCCGGATACGACCTCAATAGTCGTTTTGAAGTGAAACCCGGAAAGAAAGATACAGACCGGATCCGAACATTCCTAAATGAATTAAAATCATAATTAAAAAACTCAATAATCATGAATAGAATCAATCAACTTTTCAATAGCGATAAGAAAGACATACTTTCTATCTATTTCTGCGCCGGTGATCCTACTTTAGAAGGTACTGCTCACGTAATCCGTACTCTCGAAAAAAACGGAGTCGACATGATCGAAATCGGAATCCCTTTCAGCGACCCGATGGCGGACGGCATTGTCATTCAGAATGCCGCTACTCAATCTTTACGCAACGGTATGTCTTTAAAACTTCTTTTTGAACAACTACGGGATATTCGAAAGGATGTAAAAATTCCATTGATATTAATGGGATACTTAAATCCGATCATGCAATTCGGATTTGAAAATTTCTGCCGTAGATGTGTAGAATGTGGTATCGACGGCGTCATTATCCCTGATCTCCCTTTCCGTGATTACCAGGAACAATACCGAATCATCGCCGAACGATATGGTATCAAGGTGATTATGCTTATTACCCCGGAGACCAGCGAAGAACGCGTGCGGGAAATCGATGCTCATACGGATGGTTTTATCTATATGGTTTCATCAGCGGCAACCACCGGAGCACAACAGGATTTCAATGAGCAGAAGCGGGCCTATTTCAAAAAAATAGAGAATATGCACCTCAACAATCCGCTAATGGTAGGGTTCGGAATCTCCAATAAAGCGACTTTTCAAGCTGCTTGCGAACACGCCTCCGGAGCAATCATAGGCAGCAGATTCGTTACTTTGCTTGAAGAAGAAAAAGATCCGGAGAAAGCAATACTCAAATTAAAAGCTGGGTTGAAATGATTTATTGATGTGGATCAGCAGTTTACTCTGAGTCGTTAAATCCTCTCTCACGCTTTGCCTACATCTTTTATAAAAAGATGGCGGGAAATCTAAAAGAAGCAACCATCTTTTTTAGATTTCCCGCCACAACTTATTCATACAAATGAGGAATCCACAAAATTATTCGAAAACTCATCAATCATAAATCACAATTATTTCATATCTTTGCCAATATTTTAACAGTAGTTCAACAATTATGAGAGCAGAGACCCCTTCCGTTTTGTTAATTTACACGGGTGGAACGATCGGAATGATAGAAAATCCGGAAACTGGTGCCTTAGAAAACTTTAACTTCGATCATCTACTCAAGCATGTACCCGAATTAAAAAGATTCAACTACCGCATCTCTTCCTATCAATTCGAACCACCTCTCGACTCTTCGGATATGGAACCTGCTTACTGGGCAAAACTGGTAAAGATTATCAATTATAATTACGACTATTTCGATGGCTTTGTCATTCTTCACGGAACGGACACTATGGCTTACACAGCTTCCGCATTAAGTTTTATGCTCGAAAACCTAAGCAAGCCTGTCATCCTCACAGGTTCACAGCTTCCTATCGGGACTTTACGGACGGATGGAAAAGAAAACCTTATCACAGCCATTGAAATCGCTGCCGCCAAGAACTCGGACGGAACAGCCATCGTTCCTGAGGTTTGCATATTTTTTGAAAATCATTTGATGCGTGGCAACCGTACAACCAAAATCAATGCGGAAAACTTCAACGCATTTCGTTCTTTCAACTACCCACCATTAGCACGGGTAGGCATCCATATCAAATATGAGCCTAACTTGATTCGCAAACCCGATCCGACAAAACCGTTAAAGCCACATTATTTATTTGATACCAATGTCGTTATTCTGACGCTCTTTCCCGGCATTCAAGAAAGTATCGTGACCTCTCTCCTTCATGTTCCGGGACTGAAGGCTGTCGTAATGAAGACTTTCGGATCGGGAAATGCACCGCAAAAAGAATGGTTTATCCGCCAGCTAAAGGAAGCGACAGAACGTGGAATCATCATTGTCAACATTACCCAATGCGCGTCCGGAGCTGTGGAAATGGGACGTTATGAAACAGGAATGCATCTTTTGGAAGCCGGTGTTATCAGCGGATATGACAGTACCCCCGAATGCGCCATTACGAAACTGATGTTTCTGCTGGGACACGGATTATCCAACCAAGACATTCGGTACAAAATGAACTCTTGTCTGATAGGAGAAATCACTAAAGTTTGAAATAGAAGCCTATTATCATACTTATTTGATTTTATTTGTTTAAATATAGGTGTTATTCTAAAATAATATTTATATTTGCACTACTTGTAAATTTTATGTAACAACAAACTTATCTATAAACCTGATAACAAAACAAGCGACAGAAAGGTCTATTCGTATGAAAAAGAAAATATTACTAGTCGACGATAAAGCGACAATTGGAAAAGTAGCCAGTGTATACTTAGGAAAAGATTATGATTTTACCTATCGGGAAGATCCTATCAAAGCTATCGAATGGCTGAACGAGGGCAATATACCCGATCTTATCATATCGGATATCCGCATGCCTCTCATGACAGGAGACGAGTTCTTAAGATACATGAAAAATAATGAATTATTCAAGTCAATCCCTATTGTCATGTTATCCAGTGAGGAAAGCACGACGGAAAGAATCAGACTATTGGAAGAAGGCGCGGAAGACTACATATTAAAGCCATTCAACCCATTGGAACTCAAAGTCCGAATCAAAAAGATTATTGACTAATACCAGGCTGCTACATGCAATATTTTATTTATATAGGTAGAGATAGCAAGACGATAGAGTTGTTTTCCAAATTAAATGTAGGGGTATTTTATGCTGTGCCAAATTGTAGCAAAGCTATTAAAGCAGTAGACAAAATACGTGAAAAATATGATATAGCTCTATTTTTTGAACAAGTAGACCTCTCCAAAGATATTGCAGATGTCCGGTATATGCGCAAGAAATATCCGGGACTTTACATGGTACTTGTTATGGATTCGTTGTCTAAAGAAGAAGCGGCACAATATCTGAAAGCCGGAATCAACAATACCATTAAATTTGAAATGACTCATGAAGCCTTAACAGACTTATCAACTTTTCTCAAACGCCGCAAGGAGCAGAAAATAAAAGATCTCCAGCTCAAGGCACAAAATATCAAAGCTTTCCAGTTACCTTTATGGAAACGAATCTTTGATATATTATTTTCGGGAATGGCTATATTATGTCTTTCCCCTCTTTTGATATTTACTGCATTAGCCATTCGCTTGGAAAGTAAAGGAGCAGTCATCTATAAATCCAAACGAGTCGGAAGCAACTATCAGATATTTGATTTTCTCAAATTCCGTTCCATGTATACTGACGCGGACAAGCATCTGAAAGATTTCAATGCTCTTAACCAATACCAGCAGGAAGAAGAGGAGCCCGATATATGGGGAGAAGACATCGATACAGACATGAATGAAGAAGGCGATGAAGAAGAAATTCTTTTAGTATCCGATGATTTCGTTATCTCCGAAGAAGATTATATTCACAAAAAATCCAAAGAGAAAAGCAATGCTTTTGTTAAACTGGAAAATGATCCGAGAATAACAAAGATAGGACGCTTTATCCGCAAATACAGTATCGACGAGTTACCGCAGCTTTTTAATATCTTAAAAGGGGATATATCGATAGTCGGCAATCGACCTCTCCCACTCTATGAAGCCGAACTACTGACTAGTGACGAACACATCGACCGCTTCATAGGTCCTGCCGGGCTAACTGGTCTATGGCAGGTAGAGAAAAGAGGTGAAGCAGGCAAACTTTCCGCTGAAGAACGTAAACAATTGGATATCATTTATGCCAAAACTTTTTCTTTCTGGCTGGATATAAAGATTATTCTAAAGACAGTTACTGCATTTATTCAAAAAGAGAACGTATAACTTCCCTTAAGTGATGGACTCTTATATCTACATAATAGATGATCTGGCATTCTTCCTTACAGGGATTCTGTTTCTATATTTTTTTGTATTATCCACCGCTTCACATTTCAGACATATCACATACCCTAAAGCTCAAAAAAAATATCGCTGCGCCATCCTTATTCGTGAAAGCAGTCCCCTTCCCGATTTATATGGGAAAGAATCACCCTACGAATTCATCACATACAACGATCTATATCAAGGTATCATCAGTTTAGACAAAGAACATTACGACTTGGCTCTTATCCTGCCTGATACTGCCCGCACTCTGTCCCCACAACTGTTGGACAAGATTTATGACGCTTATGATGCCGGAATACAGGCAATCCAGCTACATACACTCGTAAAAGGCTGCAAGGGATTTCGTTTCAAATTTCGAGTGATGCGTGATGAAATAAAAAACAGCCTGCACAGGGCAGGCAATACGCAATTCGGGTTATCATCCAATTTGCTTGGAACCAATATGGCTATTGATCTGGCATGGTTACAGAAAAACCTGAAAAGTTCCAAAACCAATATCGAACGGAAGTTACTTCGACAGAACATATATATCGACTATCTGCCGGAAGCCATTGTTTACTGCGAATCCTATCCGACCTCTCCTTATCGGAAACGCCCCCGAAAAATGATCTCTTATTTGCTCCCCTCTCTATTAGAAGGGAACTGGAGTTTCCTTAATCGGATTATGCAGCTATTGATACCCTCTCCGCTGAAATTGTGCATCTTCGTCGGTATCTATGCTTTACTGATGACAGCATATAACTGGACGTCATCATTTGGATGGTGGAGCATATTATTCGGTTTATTCATTGTATACAGTCTGGCGATTCCGGATTATCTGGTAGAAGACAAAAAGAAGAAAAAACACTCAATATGGAGAAAAAAACACTTAAGCAGCGAATTAAAGAAAACTCCGGTTTAAAACAGGCCGTTCACCGATTCATCATGCATCCTGTCAAAACGCGTCCTAACTGGTGGATACGTATCTTCGGTTACGTATATCTTAAACGAGGTAAAGGCTCCGTGATTTATCGAAGCGTTCGCAAAGATCTCCCTCCCTTCAACCGATTCTCCTTAGGAAGATATTCCGTTGTTGAGGATTTTTCCTGCCTCAACAATGCAGTCGGCGACTTGACCATCGGAGATTATACACGAATCGGATTAAGAAATACAATCATTGGTCCGGCCGCTATCGGCAACCACGTCAACCTTGCTCAGAATGTAACCGTCACAGGACTCAATCATAATTATGAAAATGTGGAAAAGAGAATTGACGAACAGGGTGTCAGCACACAAGCGGTTGTTATTGAGGATGATGTATGGGTAGGCGCCAATTCAGTCATTCTCCCGGGAGTGACTTTAGGAAAACATTGTGTTGTAGCTGCCGGAAGTATAGTCACTCATTCCGTCCCTCCCTATTCGATATGTGCCGGTTGCCCCGCAAAAGTTATCAAATCATATGATTTTGAAACAAATGAATGGGAAAAAGTAGAAAAATCAGCCATCAATAACTATAAATAATGAGAATAGCTACGCAATATACCTTATATAGGGGATTGTGACATATATTGAGATACACTATCTTTGCAGTATCAGAATTGAATTAATTAGTCATAATTTTATTACGTAGCCACATTTAAGTAAAAATGAAATAGGATCCTGCCGAAGTGATTTCGTCGGGATTTTGTTTTTATACTGACCCGAAATATCTACTGCCCCAATATTTTGCCGTTTTATTCACAAGCAATAAAAAAAACGAGTTAATTCTTTTTTTATAGAATCACTCGCCACCGCATCAGAAAAGCCAAAAGGCTTTTCCATAGTACCTCATTTTTTTCCTGAAAACTAATCTTCTTTTTTACCTCTAAAACGTCTTTACCTATTGTTATCCTTTTTACCTAACTATAAAAACTTTCCTATTGAATAAAAATTTTAATACCTTAAATCTTTACTTAATCTAATACCTTACATTTTTTCTTTTACCTTATAAACTAAATATTCATTAACAATAAATGGTAAAATAGTCCAATATTTATTATCCATTTCTCCTCACTTATTTTAAAATCTTATTTAAAAACTTTTCAGCTTCCATATAAGGTATAACTTTAATACCCTCTTTTTCAGCTCTTTGAGTCTTATTTGAATTTTTTGCCGCAAATAAAATTGTTGTTTTTTTAGTTAAATTATCTTTATAAATGCCACCGTTATTTTCAATAATCTCAACTAAATGTTTATCTCTAAATCCAGTAAAACAAAAAACTTCACCTTTAAGTTTTTTACTATTTAATTTCTTTTTATCAAAATCACTAAAGCTAACAATATTTTTCAGTTTAAGATAAAAATTATGCCAATTTTCAAAACCTGAAACAAATAAATCCCAGACTTTCTCTTTAACATTTTCAATTTCAGGCATAACTTCAAGATTTATCTTACCACTTAAAATATTATCTATTCCAAAATAATCAATAAACCATTGTAACTTTGTTTCACCTAATCCAGTTGAATGAGAATCAAAAAATCCAGAAGCATACATAAAAGTACACAATTTAAGTTTACGAGCTTTTTTCAAACCATTAATAACTTTGTCGGTCTTAGCTTGTTGAAATCTATCTAATTTCAATAACGCTTCTTCTTTAACGTTATATATCTTTTTAACTGTTGTATAACCTTCTTCATATAATTTTGAAATAGTTGCTCCAGCTACATCATCTATACCTAATACTTCAAAATATTTAACCACTTTATTAGATTTAATACCTTCGCAATTTTTATTAGGACAAATTAAATGCTTATTAGTAATTTCTCCGTCATCGTCGTATGATATTTTAATCTTTAATTTAGTACCACAATATGGACAAACGAAAGGACAATTATTCTTTTTTGACGGTTTAACTGTTCCCATAATTCTGGGAATAACATCACCACTTCTTATAAGTTTAATTTTACCTCCTTCTCCCCATTGTCCTTCTTCTACATATTTATATGAAATACCATTAACCCAATTAAACTCTGCACCTTTTAATACAACAGGTTTTAAATTTACACGAGGAATAAATATACCCCGTTTTGATAAATTCCATTCTATATTTTTAATTGTTGCTATTTCATAGGGCTGATCTTCAGGTCTTAATTTAACCGCACGACTACCTTTTGGATTTAATCCATTAACTTCAACACCAAGTTTTTTTGCTACTGATAAATCATCTACTTCAACAACAATTCCATCACAATATACACCTATTTTATCATACGCATATCTACAAGCTTTTTTACACCAATTTTCACCCAATTTATTTTTTATTCCCCACTCTTGACTTTTTTTAGTAGGTTGTAAAACTGTTTTAAATCCCATCTTAGTGGCTTTCTCTAATTGAGATACCTTTGACTTACAATTCTCAAAATTTGCATTAAAACAGATAAAAGTTAGGTCACGCAACTTCATTCTCAATGAAGAATCTTGTTGTAACAATTTTTTATAATCAGTATTTTTAACTGCTGGTCTAAGAACACCAACTGTAAAATTTCTAGGAAATGCAAAATCATCTTCATAATTTTTAAATTTAAATAAAGTACAAGTACATTCTCCGTCTAACTCAACTTTCTTTTTATATTTAATTTGTTGTGGAACAATATATTTAAATCTTTCAGTAACATCTTGACCATATAATCCATCACCACGAGTATATGCTCTAATAAAATGTCCACCCTCATATACAAGAGTTATCGACAAACCGTCAATTTTAGGGCTAACAAAGAAATTACAATTTGGGTATTTTTTCAAAATATTTTTAACCCAATTTTTGATAGTATCAGGATATTCTTTATCCAAACTACCTTTCTTGTGTGGTAATTTAACTGCATTTGCCCTACTAGAAGTTCCTACAGTCAACCAAAATGGGTCATCAGGATATTTTTCTTTAAGCTCAATAACACGAGCATCAAATACTTCATCAGATACTTTAGGCATTCCTAAATAATATGCATCTGACCAATCCTGTAATTGTAATATTTCCGCTCGCATAACCATTGAATCTCTCCTTAATTTAATGCTATTTTATCAGCTAATTCTTTACCTTGCATATAAGTATATACTTTACCTTTATACTTAATATTTACAAACTTCAAAAAATAAAGTATAGCGTGAGTATAATCGGGACAATCCATATATGAATAAAATGAAGAATCAATTTTACAACTCATTTTAGATTCCAATTCATCTTGAATTGCTTGAGCTATACAAAATATATTTCCTGAAATAGTTGTTAAATCTACTGTAATCATTTTATACCCTCATCTATAATATTAATAACATCAAATCTTGCATATTCACACAACTTTAAAGCAAAATTTTTTGCGGATTCAGTATCCATAAAACATTCAGGAACATCCAAAAACCTCTTTTTGTTTTTTGCAGAAACAATACGAAAACGAGTATCAGCTTCAAAATCTTCCCAAATAATTATATTTACAGGTTCGTGTAAAGTACAATCTCTCAATTCCATAGTCAATACTCCCCCTTCATTAAAAGTTAAAATATATAAACTGTTTTAGCAACTGAATCCAAACTAAAACCCTCAGCCATTTTTAGTTGACTAATGGTACCTTCAATATCGGAATTTACAACATAGTTATCTATTAAATAGTTATATCCATAATGAACAGGATAATCGTTAGATACTTCATTACCAATTTCGATATTATGCTGAGGTACTTTATTTTTAAATTCTTCTAATTTAATTTTCATACTTCTCTCCTTAAATAAAATTGGGCTTTTTATAGTGAGCCCTAACACTTGGAGGATTAATTATACTTATTTCCAACCCAACTTTTTGATTTCAGCATCATACAATGCATCTACCATACTTTTCTTTGATTTAGAAGCTTTAACTTTGTTTTTAGTAACCAAAGCAGAAAGTTTCTTAATATTCAACCCATCGTACTTATCATAAATTTTATCTGCCTTTTTAATCACTTCAACAGCTTTCTTAATACGAGCTTCATCTTTTGAATTACCCAAAGCTTTAGTTGCATTGATACGATTTTCTTTCAACCAACTTTCTACTTTTTTAATGTTTGAAACTGTCCAAGTTGAATAATCTTCTTCATCAAATTTAACTTCTTTCTTCTTGGAAGATTTTGAATTTTTCTTTTCTTTTTTCTCAACTTTTTTAGATTTCTTACTTACTGATTTTGATGACTTCTTTGACTTAGAAGGTTTTTCTTCCTCTTCATCGTCATCATCATCTTCTTCATACTCATCTTCTTCCAAATCTTCATCGTCATTTGAATCAAACAACAAATACTCATCCTCATCATATTCCTCAGAATTTTTTGATGACTTCTTTGACTTAGAAGGTTTTTCTTCCTCTTCATCGTCATCATCATCTTCTTCATACTCATCTTCATCATCGGATTCATATTCTGATTCAACCTCGTCATCATCCGAATCATCGTCAATAACAAACTCTTCGGAATCTGAATCTTCAATTTCATCATCATCCTCATCATTATCTTCATCGGATTCATCTACATCTTTGACTTTTTCTTTTTTAAAGTCAACTCTTCCCTTTTTATCGGGGTCAGTAAATACTGTTTCTTTTTCTTCAGTATCACTGGAAACATACAACTTTTTAATAAGATTGGTAATCGCAACTTGCGACTCATCATCCAACTCTTTAAACATTCCAACTGTTACGTTAATTGCTGATTCTTTCATTTTAATTTCCTTTTCTAAAGTAGATTTGCAAATACACTTTTAATAAATTTAATTTTTCAAAATAATACTTAGTCTTTTTTATTGGGTTTCAACTTTTTAAATAACAACTCTCTGTTTTCCTGTTTCTTTAAAAACTTCAAATCGTCATAAGTAAAACCCTTAAACTTACCAGGACACCATTCATCTGAATCTTTATCCTTGTAATATTCCTGTTTAATCAACTGTGGTGGATAATCGTTAAACTGCACAATTTCAATTACTGTTTGAGATTTTGCATCCAAATTCTCATCCAACTTACGAATTGACTTTAAAACCTTTTTATTAATTTCTTTTACCATAAGTTAATCCTCCATTAATTAAATCGACAATTAGTCGATTCGTTATTTACATTATAAGTATATCAGAATTTAATTAGATTGTCAACAATATTTTTTACTTCTATTAACTATAATTTACGATAAATTACTTTTGCGTCTGAATTATTAGGCTTAAAATGACTAGAAGAGTAATTCCACCAATCTGAATCAATAATCCAATACATTTCTTTACCGATTAATTTATCACTATTTTTAAAAATAGTACTAGATTGACCATCCGTTATTACTACACAAATATCAGGCTGATCTAATATCAACTTTTTATATTTATTATCTACTAAGTCTTTAGTAGTATTAGCTGTACAAAAATAACATCTATAAAATGCACTAAAATCTGTTCCTCCACCACTTGTTAATCTTAAACTTTCAACATCAGGTAATGGGTGATTTTTTGTTTTATAAAATCTAGTATCTACTTCGGCTCTTCTATCAAAAAAGTAAAAATAAAGTTCATTGTTGGGTAAATCTTCACATAAATCTTTTATTTCAGACATAACTTTTCTAAGTTTATCTATTGAAACTGAACCCGATTTATCACACCAAATATGTATCTTAGAAGAATTTTTATTTTGTTGTATCCTATTTGAAGGAAGTACACATCTTGTACCAGATACTTTTTGAATTGCAATATTTCTTCTCGAAGGATACATATATGTTTCTAATTTAACCAAAGTATCTCTTAAATTCGATTTTAATAAATCTTTCCAATCTACTCTTTCATATACAGCTTTGGGATATAATTTTTCATACCAATTTTTTTGTTCCTTGTTTAAAGTATCAGAAAAATAGTTTTCTAAC
>OHBZ01000631.1_pt1 | contig 13806 bp, 9 predicted proteins | sample 1577551 | NCBI WGS metagenome assembly OHBZ01 (sample SAMEA3879544, study PRJEB24766) | human gut metagenome | biome: human-associated habitat; feature: feces | place: USA | collected 1985/1987
TCTTTCCCCTTGAAGCCGCAGCTTACGATCTGGACGGGCAGCCGGGGCTCAACATCCCCGACTCGCGCGAGCGCCGAGCCGTGAAGGAGGCACTCGCCGACATCGGGCAGCAGACCGGCACGAGCATCGACATCAGCCGCAACGCCGGACAGCAGGTGCTCGCAGACATCTCCCGCACGGCCCTGCGCGCTACGACGCGGTATGCGGCCGAGAAGCTCAAAGAGGTCAAGATCACACTTAAAGCCGACCACAGGATCTATTTACTGTCGAAAGAATAAAACCGTCATGAACCGATTATCCAGTCTTTTCCTTACGATCGCAGCGCTGCTTGCGGCCCTCGCCGCAGATGCGCAGCACGTCGATGTAGCACCCCGCCGTATCGAAGTGGGCTTCAACAAGACCGTACACATCCTCTTTCCGTCGCCCGTGACCTACATCGACATCGGGTCGATGGACATCATCGCCGGGAAGGCCGCAGGAGCCGAGAACGTCGTGCGCGTGAAGGCCGCCGTCCGAGACTTTCCGAAAGAAACGAACCTCACGGTCATCACCGAGGACGGAGGCTACTACTCCTTCGATGCACGCTATGCCGAGAACCCGCAGGTCGCAACGCATGAGATAGGCGCTGCGACGTCCGCGTCTCCGGCCGTGCAGACGCCGCCCGCAGAAGGTCGCGTGCTGCTCGAAGCCACCGGACGAGAACGTCCCGCCGTAGTCAAGAAGACGCTCAACGACATCTACAGGCTCAACCGAACCGAGATGCGGCTGCGGAAAAAACATTACGGCATCGAAACGGAGGTGCAGGGAATCTACGTCCGCAACGACGTGATATACATCCATCTGTCGCTATACAACAACTCCAACATCTCCTTCGAAGTCGAGGACCTGCATTTTCGGATCGAGGACCGCAAGGTTGCAAAGCGAACGGCACAGCAGATAACGCCACTCGAACTGCTGCGCGTATGCAACGACCTGCGTATCGTACGTGCCCATCAGCGCCAGAGAACCGTCTTCGCGCTGCCCAAGTTCACCATGCCCGACGACAAGATCCTCGTACTCGAAATCGTCGAACGAAACGGAGCACGCCATCAGCGTATCGAGATTCGCAACAAGCAGATCAGGCTGGCACGGACCCTTTGATCCGCAGCGGATCGCTCCGTCGGGCACAATAATTTCGGCCGGAGAGTTGTTATATTACTAAATATTGGTAACTTTGTAGCTGAAGAACAAGAGAAGGAACTATGAGAACGACATCCGTAGCGCTCGGAGACTATTTCGAGAGTTTCATCAAAGCCAAGATCGCCCAGGGGCGTTATAACAATGCCAGCGAGGTCATACGCGCCGGGCTGCGGCTGCTCGAAGAGAACGAGAGCCGCACGCTCGACCTGCAAAATGCCGTCGCCGAAGGATTCGACAGCGGCATCGCGGAAGGTTTCGATCCCGAGCGGCATTTGCAGCATTTGAAAGCCCGACGTGCAGATGACTGAACTTCGTTTTACCCGCAAGGCCGTCGAGGACCTCTCGGACATCTGGCGTTACACGGTAGAGCGATGGTCGGAAGAGCAGGCAGACCGCTACTACGGATTGCTTGTGGCGACCTGCCGAAAGATCGCCGCAAGCACCGTCCCGATCGGACGCCGTTACGAACAGATCGCCGAGGGGTTGTATGGATTCAGAGTCGGACGGCACATCCTCTTTTACCGCATCGAATCCGACCGGATCATTCTAATCGTCAGAATCCTCCACGAACGGATGGACCTCGGAAACCGTTTCGCAGAGTAACGACCGCACAACATCGTCGCCGCAGGAGTCGAGTCCCCTGCGGCGACGATTGTTTCATACCGAAGCGACTATTTTTTAAGACACTCGATGAACGCCTTCGAAGGCTTGAACGACGGGACGGTATGCGCCGGCACGAGGACGGTCGTGTTGCGCGAGATGTCGCGGGCCTTCTTCGCGGCTCGCTCACGGCGCACGAAGCTGCCGAAACCCCGGAAATAGACGTTCTGTCCGCCTATCTGGGCTGCACGAATCCGCTCCAACAATACCTCGACGACACCTGCGACCATTTTACTCTCCAGACCCGTTTGTCCGGCAATTTGCTTGACGATCTCTGCTTTTGTCATAAGTGCTGCATATTGATGTTCGTTATATTTGCAAAAATAGCGATTTTCAGCAGCACCGGCAACTCTGTTTCGACGTTTTTTCCCGGATGTCTCTCGAATTTGACTCAAGAATAACCGGTCTCTTCCGAATGATCTTATGCAGAAACCTTCAGCCTGTCCGATGCAGCGCGGCCAAGCGTTGCAATACGGGGAGCTTTATCTCTTTTATGGCGGGCGGCTCGGACAAGAGACATGTTGTCGTTCACGAGGCGGACGATGCGGTCATGATACTCCGTATTCCTATTGCACGCCCCGCGTGACTGCACGACCTGCAACCGCGACAGCGAAACCTCCACCGTTTCCACCCTCCGGTCCGCGATGCGGGCCGAGAGGATGAGCGAATCGCTCTTGTCGTGATACCGCTCGACGCAGTGGTGCATAGCCTTGCCCTCCTCGATAAATTCCTGAACGCTTTGCAGCACCCGAACTTCGATCTCTCCGTCCGAAAAAGCGATGCCGAGGTACCTGCCCTTGGCCTTCCGGTACTGTTTCTCGTATTCGAGGTATTCCGCACGCCGGCGTGCGGCCTGCTCCTCGGCCTCGATGCGGGCCAGAAGCGCATGGCAGCGGTCGTGCGCCTGCCGGAAATCCGACGGACAGACGTAGTGCGCGTTATGTATGTCCTTGCCCAACCGGCCCAGCATGTCGATATAGTCGCACCACGAAGCCGCATCATCGATGCGGTAGCCGTTGCGCAGGCAGATGCGGAGCGAAGGCCAGTAATCTTCGATCCGACGCCCGCCAGCTCGGCAGAAGTAGCGGAACAAGTCGTGGCGCCCGATTTTAAGCAGCGTTTCCGCGTGGCGCTGACCGAGGGTATAGCGGAAGATACCGACAGGATCCTCCGCATAGAGGTCGTAGCGAAGGCCCGTCCTTCGCAATTCGGGGATAAGGCGGCGGCGAGGATAACTCCGTTCGACGGACATGCGGTTGTAAAGCCAACATTCCGAACGCAACTCCAGCGGCGTAGCGCAGCGCCACACATCATAATACCAGGATATATTGCGCAGGCGTGCTACGGTAGCGTATTTTCCGTCGGGCGCGATCCAACGCTGCATGACCTCGCAGCATTTGTAGCGTGCGGGGTGGCCGTCCCGCACCCGCCGTTCGAGAAGGAAGTAGCGTATGACCTGCAAGCCCTCCCTTGTCGTGACCACAGAGAGATAAGCCTTATTCCAGGACGTGCGCCGACGGGTGGTTACGACCGTAAGTCGCACGCCGCAATGCGGGCAGACGGCACGGTCGATTTGCTGATCTCCCTGCCACGTATGCCGACATTCGGTGCAGGTGATTTTTCCCCTCTTGGTGCGGAACGCTTCATGTGGCAGAAGATGGGCATAGCCCCAATGCAGCTGCGCGGGTGTGATCTCCGGCAGGCGGCCGCTTGCCGCCACGATGCGCCGTTGCAGTTTCGTTCTCGGCTTCATGGCTCAGAAAAGACTTTGTTGATTCGCCGCGTTTGCGGCATTCGACGCAGGTTGGGATTTGCTCTTGTGCGTTATCTTCGCATAGGCTTCTTCGGTGGCTTTGCGAAGCGCCCGCTCGTGCGCCTCGCGCTGCTCCTCCTCGGTCAGAACGATCGTATGGTTCACGACGACGCGGCAATCGAGCGGCTTGCCTACGTCGATGTCGTCCTCATCGTAGTAATGCACGGCCAGCGAATAGATCTCCGCGTCCGTGAAGCCGTTGCAGCCGCTCTGCTGGACATAGTTCAGAATAAAGGTGATGCAGTCGTCGAGGTTTTTATGCTCTTTGGCACAGGAGGCCGCGAAAAGCGCATCCGCGCCTGCACGCTGCTCCAAATATTCCCGGATCGTATCCCGGAAATGTTCGCTCGGTTTTGTCATAATGGTGTTGGTTTTGGTTAGGGAATAAAAAGCCGGGAGGAGCGGTTATCCGCTCCTCCCGGTATCGACATTATTTATAACTGTTATGCCGCAAGCGATGCTGACGCTTCCGGCCACAGATCCGGGTCTAACGGCTCTCCTTCAGGCTCCGGAACATCCTCCACAGGGTTCTCCTGCGGGATGTCAGGATCCTCGGGAACCACCGGATCGAAGGCTTCCACCTCGGCGGCCAACTCCTGCGCCTTGCGCTGCTCCAAAGCGTGAAGCTGCTCTTCGAGTCTGGATTGCGTCTTCTCCAGGCGATCCAGATGCTCCGCGATCACACGCTCGCTCGTCTCCTTGTCCTGTTGCAGGGCGAACTGACGCAGCAGTTGAAGCTCGAACGTTTCATCCGTCTGCCGGAACTCTTCGATATGGTCCATGCAGTCGAAGATCACCGATCGCATCAGCATATTCATGCGATCCCCGTCCAGATGATCGAGAAAATCGCCGATCTGTTGCACATCCTGCAAGGCTTCGCGCTCCAAACCCAGTTTCTCGGCGTATCTCGACGGAAGCAGGCGTAGCAGCGAATAGCCGTACAGCCGGCTCTCGGAAGCCGCAAGAGCGGAGGAAGAAATCTCCGTTTCCCGAAGTACTCGTTTCAGGTCCGTCGTCATTTGCGTATAGCATGAGCGATGTGCCATAACGATGCGGCTCTCAAGCTCCTCGACAATGGGACGCGGAGCGATCGACGTATAGACCGTGACGCCCTTGTCGTCGGACGTCTCCTCGATCTGCTCCGGAACCTCCTCGTAGAACAGATCGACGTCCAGCATACCGATAAGGGCATATTTACGCACTCGGCCCGCGTCGATCTCCGCATCCAGCTTCTTCATATTCTCACGGTACTCCGAAACCTCGGATTCGTACTCCGCCTCTAAATACTCATCCCGGTCCTCGTAATCCGACTCTTGGGGAACCTCGACGTCAGGAAGCACGGGAACGTCCGGCTCCCACATGCTGTAGGTGTCGATGACCTCGACCGTATAACCTTGGGATGTGAGGCGTTCGAGAACGGCATCCGAATAGTGCCCCACCTCCACGGCAAGCAGCGTGCGAGGGTCGTTCCGCTGCATCCGGATCGCTTTCTCAACTAAAAATTCGTCGTTCTTGCGGATCATGCAGGCCCGGTTTTCGCAGCCCGCACACCCTTCGGCAAGATCCGAAAAGAGAATGTTGTTGGCCGTATTCTCGGCACAGGTCGAGCACTCCGTCTTGTCGAATTTATAGGTGTTCAGCTTGGTCATGTAGCGGTCGTGAAGGTATTGGCCCACCTGACGCGGTGACGTGTTCTTCCACGAGTTGTGACCGTCGTTTGCAAAATGCTCCTCGAAGACGCACTGCTGAACCTCCGAAGGGTATTTGGCCAGCTCGATGGCCATGCTTTCGATGATCTCCTCGCGTTCGAGCAGGTTCGCAAGCGGCTCGATAAGGTCGTTGAGCTTCAGGTGTGAACGGATGTAACGCTCGCTCTTGCCGAACTTGTCGACGAGCGTTGTGACTGTGTGACGGCCCGTTTTGAGCGCACGAAGAAACGCCGCAGCCTCTTCGAGCGGTGCTACGTCCTCACGCTGGAGGTTCTCCGTGATGGCCATATCCTCCGCATCCTCGTCCGTGAGATGTTCATAGACAAGGGCCTTGATGTGTGTGAAGCCCGCACGCTGCGCGGCCCGGTAGCGGCGCTCCCCGTAAACGATTTCGTAGTGCTCGCCGCTGCCGCGTACGCAGATCGGTTGCAGCTGGCCCGTCTGCTGCATGCTCAGGGCGAGTTCATCCAGCGACGACTCATTCAGATTGCGGCGAGGGTTATAGGTGCTGCAAACGATCCGATTCAGCTCCAGAAGGACGATCGGCGTAGCGGCAGGAGTGCCCTCCGAAGCGGACGCGACCGCTTCGGATGCGGCAGCGGAGGTTGTCGAACTTTGTTCCGAGAGCGGTACTGCGGAAGCAGCAGTGGTCGTCTCCGGGGCAGGGAGGGAGGATTTCCGAGAAGCGGACTTCTTCGTCTTCGTCATAATGATTGGACAGTTTTTACCGTGTGTCTCACGTGTTGGTGCGATGCAAAGTCTATTTGCATCGGATACGATAATCGATAATTCTTCGAGGGGCGATCCCGAACGGATCGGTTGCCTCGGAAAGAATACTGGTGCACCGTGCGAACGAAGCGACGGAAAAATACCGAAGCCCTCGCGAGGATGATTTTTCCGCCGCGGAGAGAGCGAGCGCCGCAGGCGCGGACGGGCACCTATCTTTTCCGACGGCAACCGAAAGAGGATGCTACTGACAAAGTGAAAATCGTTCCGACGGGAAACAGCAAGAGAAAAACATCATTAAGACAATATTTCGAAATTGGAATAGCCGTTTAGACTCTTCCCAGCAGAATTAAAAGGATATAGCTTTACAATGACCACTGTTTTAATTAACAAAAAACAAAATAGGATGTCTAAATTATTAGACACCCTATTCAAATCAAAAATATGGAATGAATCAAATTACCATCAGTGTTATCTTTTATTTCCAATAAAGTATTTTACTCGAAAGGGAAGCAAAAGTGGAAATTTATTGCCCGTATTTCTTCCAAAGTGTAAATTCTACTTCCCAGTACGACCTCTGCCGGAATTGGACCTTGCGAAAGTTTATCGAACATATCAGCATCGAGAAAAAATACTTTCATCTTGCCTTTGCCTACCGATCCTTCGATAGAATTAGCGCCGTATAAAATTGATATTTTTTTAGTTTCGTTTGGGAGAATTTTAAAATCAGGTTCAATATATCCATAATAAGGAACTTCCAGATCCCAATTTGGGGGCCATGCAAATGCCCAATACACCGCAGACTCCGTTTTGTTCGTTACCATCACGGACCAATGGAACGTACTGCTTTCCTTTATACAAGAGACACTTGTAATACAGAATCCAATAGATAAAATAAGAAATATGACCCATTTTTTCATAGTAAATTCATTTAAATATTATCTCGTAATAATACTGCATTTATTTTCATTTATATATACATTATTATTTTTTCGAGTGTTATATGGAGTTTGATAGATAGCTCCCGTTCCAAATGATGTAACAGGATTCAAAGATAATACGGCCACAAATGCATCCAGTGGACTTTCAAAAGCCGGAATATGTGCCCGATCAAGAGCCGCTTGACTTCGAGCAGAATAAAAACCGCCTTGAACATCATACCCAACAATAGGATACTTGTAATGGTCCCATCCTTCATTAATTCCTTTATTTCTTCGATCCGCAAACCCAGGAATTCTTTTTTCAAAATATTTAATGGCACGTGCGTTGGCATCTTGTTCAACCGGATGGTATTTATGCTTTCCTCGTCCGAACATCGTATCATAGAAACTCGGGATTGCGTATTTTCCCAAATAGAGCGGTCCGCTGGCACGACTTTGCAGATAATGTCCGTACTCATGTTGAAAGAGCGAATTATTGGGATCAGCATGAAGACCTCTGTGACCGATAATAAAACTACCCAGAGTAAATCCACCCCATTTAGCAGAGTAAGTTTCCACTGCAGTAGCTCCACCGTAATAGCTTACACTTTTTACACCTTCGAATAAATTTTCCGTTTGACTGCCCAGATGCCCGAATAACGTTTGCGGTAATTCCCATGTAAATCTAGAAAGAATTTGTCCGAAATTACCTTGGAACCAGCCCATGTCGATTTTGAATGCCATGACAGTGGAATGCCAATTTTCACTGGACCAATTCCATGTAAACAAACCATGAAAAAAGTCTTTGATTGCGTTGAGAATGGTAAAGAAGAATTCTCCGTCTTGATCAATATATACCATTGGGATATTCCCGCAAAAAAGATAAGGATTAACCGTTTGCAGTGCCGGATCAGGGTTAAACCAACGTCCTGACATAGGATTGTAGTAACGTGCACCGAAATCGTATAATTCCAAGAATCCATGGCGGCCGAGGGATGCATCTTGCAATTCTTTGCCGGAAAATAAATAACGGTTTTTATGCAAGTTATTATAACTATGTGCCAACCCGAACGGATAATAATCCATAACCTGTTCTTCCAGCAGAGTTTCTGATGATCTGTCAGCGACCGCATAAGTGCGGACATTACCCATATAGTCGGTCAAGTTATATTTATATGCAAAAGTTCCATTTTCATTGACAGCCATGCCTTCAGGATGCAAAATATATAACAATTGTTCTCCGGAACCTGGTGAGCCGCCATAGATCATTGTGCTTCGGTAATATGTAAAAGAGCCATCGGCAATGGTTTTCAACTTTTGACCATCGGCACTGTAAATATAGCGAACTTCTTTGTTATCGTCAAATATTCGAGACGGTAAATTCAATTCATTGTACTCAATATGAATATTACTATAAGGGTCATAAGTCAAATTTCCTGAGGCATCATAGGTATATCCTTCGTACACTTGATCGTTACATGAAAAAGATATAAGTTGATTACCTCTATAAATATAAGCAAGATCGTGCAATCTATTTCCTGTACTATCTGTGCGTTTCATTTGTAAAATGTTTCCGTTTTTGTCATATTTAATATCATGTTCGTTAAAAGCGGAAGACTCACCCCAATTTTCGTCGTTTTGCGCTCTTTGTATGTATGCGGCAGTCTTAAGTTGTCCGGTTAGATCGTAATCATATTTATATCCTGAAGAGTTATCTGAATCATGCCGATTCCATACGAACAATGCGGGTTTATGGTCATACCGGGACGTAAAATTGCCATTTGGAGAAATCATACATATTTCATAATCAAATAAAGAAGATTTACCGCTTGTATTTTGTCCTTCTATATCATATTTGTAAGAACATGTTTCATATGCATTGTGTAATTTCTTTTCAATACTGCGCCCAAGCTCATCATAAGTATAGTGAGCAATAGTCACTCTGCCATTTACGGTATCTCCTGTTATTTCCTGATCAATTGACAGCAAACGCCCATGATTGTCGTAATTCATCCATTTACGATATTCATGTATACTGGTGGAAAATTCTTGTCGGACAAGGACTTCTGTTATATTACCCGCATAATCATATTTATTTGACACAATCTCGATACCTTCTGGATATAAATCGCCCACAGTTTGGATTACACGATATTTTTCATCATAATATGAGAGTGTAGTAAGCCATTTTTGTTGAGTGATAGCAGGATCAAGTATTTTGACGGTTCGTGCCGATACTTTTCCTTTTATTTTGTAGTTCACGGAGTTTCCTAATGCCTGTTCCGATCGATAATTGTAACGATCCTCGTCTTCTCCATCAGGAATCCAGTCATAATCATCATAGTATGTTATATTCAATATATTAGCATTATCAATGTTAGGATAACATTGATTTGTATAATTATATGCTGCTCGATCGATTTCCTCTCCGAAATTTGTTTGATTTGCCAGTGCGGCTTTATGTGTTTCATAAGTTCCTCCCGAATAAATTCCTTCCATTATGGGTCGGTCAAAAATATCGTATTTCGTAAAAGTCCATTGTCTGTTTTTCCTCTGTTCTCCGTTTTGTTTCATTACTAAACGTCCTCTTTTATCGTAAAGGAATAACGTATATGAAGCTCCTGGTATATATTGTTTACAGATATGATTATATTCATCGTATTCATAATAAAAACAGTCTTCTGGTAATTGGTCCGGAGAAGTTGTTGCTTGAATATTAGCAGATGGAGGCAATACATATCTGAGATGTCCGAGATCATCATATATATAATAAGTAATTCGACGATCTTGCATCGAAATATGTTGTTCACGGGCTATGAGATTTTCGTTTGCATCGTAATATTCAATCAGAATACTTTTTTCAAAGTCGGTTACAGGTTGTTTGGTTATTTTAGTTGTCAAACTCTTTTCAGGATATGATCCTTTATAATTCAACGTCCCGCTCTCTGTTACAGAATATTTTTTGACTTCACCCCAAGGTCCATTAAATCCGTATTCATATTCTTTTGGATGTGAATTCAATTGATACATCAATCCTGATGAGCCCTGTTTCATTACTAAGCCCATATTCGACTTGTCATATTCTTTTGCTGCGAAGGGATAATTACGATCATATTCTTTGTTATCATATGCATAAATATTTTGATAAAAGTTCGTTTGTTCACTTAGGGGATTTTGTCTAAAAATAATACTTTGAGATTTTGTTACATATGGTAAATATACAATTGAATCGCTTCGGCCCATGCAATCATATTCCACAAACGAAACAATATTTTGAGAATTGACAGGCGATGCAGCAATGTCTATGGTTTGACAAGGACGTCCCAACCCATCATAATATGTAATGCAACTTCTTCCTGATTGAGACGATGTATATGTCGTTTCAAGCACATAATTTTTATTTTGTGAAGGAAGATCTGTCGGACTTTCGATTTGCACTTCGAAGAGATTCCCCAATTCTGTCTTCCAATGTGTTGGGTCAAAAATAATATTATTCGTTTCATCGAATAAAACCAATGATCTATGTAATGATTTACAGTGGTCTCCAGCAGTCCCATCTTCATTGGTGGCACTTAAACGATTCGGTTTTGTTTTATTCGATGTCCCATCATAGGTAATGTAATCTACCACATTACCAACATTATCTACAACACTTACCGTTTCACCTGAGTTGCTGAGAATAATCTTTCGTTGATATAGGATTGTCGTCATCTCATATCCATCGTAAGAATATAGATCATTCAATAAAAATCCGCTATCTTTATATTGATAAGCAACTATAAGTGTACTTCTCGGGTTAATGATCGTATTAGCAGGGAATTGATATATTTCAGTTTTTCCTCCGCCTGTCAGTTTCCAACCTGTTAAATCAACGGCTGTATTCTCAAGATTATATAATTCTATATATTCTCCATTACTATATGGGATACCTTGTGCTATTTGTTCATTAAGCGGGGAATCGTACATTACTTCACTAATAACGATATATTTTTTTACTGAAACCTGTGCGTTTAGTTGTAGTGATAAAAATAAGGACAGGATGAAAACAATGTATTTTTTCATAATATTAACGATTGCTTATTTATTATTTGACAAAATGATATTCATAGCTTTTTATAGGGGCATGATGTTCATCCGACACACGAATTAATCGGCTAAAATCATCATATTTGTAATATGTAGAAATTCCATTTTCATCTGTTTCGGAAAGTTTATTTCCATTTGGATGGTATGTATATGTCGTCATTCGAGCATTGAGCGGACATATTCGTACTTCATCCAAGCAATCTAACCCGACACCAATTGTGTATGTTGCAGTGGAAGAGGTTACATTAATCGTCTTTTGTACTCTTTCCCATGTATCTCCAAAGTCTCTACTTAACCAGTAAGTTAATGAATATACTCCGGGAGCAAAATTTTTAAGATCAATATTATAAGATCCACAAAATGTTTTATTCCCTGTCTTAGGCGTTGCAGCAAAACTCGTATCGTCGTTGTCCTCGAAACTTGTATAGAAGACTTGATTATCACGCTGATATGATCCATTTATAGGTGTTGTTACCCGTGCATTCACTATCTGCGCAATAGGACGACTACCATCATTGTCATAGATGATTGATTGTAAATTACCATTTGTTTCTCGCCAACATATTAATTGTCCATTTGCATCGTAATGCTCAAATTGTATTTCCATTTCATATTTAGAATCAAATATTATAGGCATTCCACTAACTACATATGATGGAGTAAAATCGTTATATGAAATTGGGTTATTAATTGCCAATTTCCATTTTGAACTTGGGACAACGGCTAATTGAGCGGTAATATTAGGATATGGTTGTACCATTTGAGTTCTATACCGAGTATGTTCACCAGCTATGATTTTGCCATTTTTCATTGTGGTGGTTTCCACTGGAAGAACTATATTCCTGTCATTAAGTATTCTTAAAGCATAATTATTAGGATCGGAATGATTATTGTTGTTTTTATAATTGAAAGAATAGGTAAATGTCTTAATGATAATGTTGCCTTCACCATCTATTTGGTTAATTTCCTTGGGTACCATATGAGTAGTATCATACGTGTAAGATACTGTAGATGGTAAATTATAGCAACCTTCTTGGATTACGGTTTTGTCTAAATAAATCGGTTCTGAATACCAAGAATATTCATGTAAGGTTGGAATAGAAAATTCTGCATAAGGAACAAAACCTTTCACGATACTTTTGGGGTTTCCGAATGAATATGTATTGCTATCGCTTTGAATTAAATTTCCATTAGCATCATAGTGAGTTCGTTTTAATAATAACCCTCGCCTCCAAAAACGAGAAGATAATACAGATTTTAATTTTTCTCTAAGGGGAAATGTCCCTTCATTACCCGAATAATTATACTCAACACCTTGCTCATCCCTATATTTTTCATCTTTCTGTGTTGTATATTCATACATAGTATAGGATCCATTGGGGAATTTTTCATATACTCGAGAATATCCAACGGCATTACCACGTATATTAAAAATATCATCATCTCTATGAGATAATACTTTATACCATTCGTACATTCCATTTCCGCCGGAAGGAACGTATGCTCTATAATAATATTTAGGCTGTAGGCCTTCACGTAGTCCTGTACTTTCCCCTCCCGAAATATTCTTTATATAATGATATGATGTCACATATTCTTTTCCATTGACAATTTGAGCGATCTCACGAATACGTAGTCCTCCAATATTTTTTGTGATTCCATCCTCTTGTATTTGATTTAATTCATATCTATATTCAATATGCCCTCCTGTTTTATTAGAAATTCTCCGAAGTGAATTTGCTTGTGCATAATACAAGTTAGGTTCATGATTTGCTCCAGAAAACTCTCTATCATCTACTGTGGTAACAAAATGAGGAAATAACTCAATATTGCCTTTTCCATTGTAGTATCCCCAATGATCAAAATCTTTAGAATCTCTATTGGGAAGATTCGAATTTGTTATATATGTAAATTCGAATATCTTTTCTTGCGATGTTCCGCATTGTTCAAATACGGCATCTAATTTAAGAGCATTATTGGGGAATTGGGAATAATTGAAATTTACAAATCGGCGAGATGACGAATCATTTATATTTTGCCCTGCGGTCTGTATCTCGAATCGATCGTATTTGAAAGCATTATCGAGATCTTGTCTCGGACTATGATCGAAATAAATGTATGTATTGTTCCCGGCAATATATGTCAAATACAATGGTTGGGTTCGTAGCCAATTATTGTTGTCATTTTGAACATAGTCTTCTTTATCAGGGTCTTTTGTCGTTTCATTACTGAGAGCAACAGAAAACGAATACTCTCGACGATAATTCCAAACTTCAACAGTTGACTCCCCTGCTTCATATCCAAATGAGATTCGGTGGCCGAATTGGTCTTCGATCGTATTAAGCAACCATGATGTTGTGCAATTAGATCGCGATTTATAACGATTCCCGAAACTTGATACCTCTCGTGATGTTATGTCGCGGCCAAAAGTATATTTTTTTCCATCGGGGGTTTTAATCTCAAAATAACTTTTATTGACCCAACGTATATCAATGTTTTGATACGGAATCGTATGGGCTTTACCAGATTGATCACATACCAACAATCCTGAATAATTGGGAAATTCAAAATAAAAGATATCCGGCTCACTATCAATATCTTTCTGATCCTTTCCAAAATATAGATTGTATAGTTCTTGAGGGTTTAAGGTTGTTTCTTTAAAATATCCATCGGAGGCTTCATCTGGATTTCGTTTTATTATACGCGTGATTTT
>OHBZ01000649.1_pt1 | contig 13500 bp, 8 predicted proteins | sample 1577551 | NCBI WGS metagenome assembly OHBZ01 (sample SAMEA3879544, study PRJEB24766) | human gut metagenome | biome: human-associated habitat; feature: feces | place: USA | collected 1985/1987
TCTTGGCGGTAACGTTCAACTCGAGCTCGCCGTCCAATGGAAGATCGTAGACCGTATTGATCCGCAGATCCAGCGTATCTTGACGGCGCATGGTATCACGGGGGGAATATTGCAACTCGGCATAACGGAAGATACCCAAGCGGGACAGGGCGGTTTGCGTCCGTTCCTGCGCCCGCTGGTTGTAAAGTTCCCCCGGCTTGAAATATAAACGGTTGTAAATGACCGAGGGGCGAACCCTTAGCTTGCCCTCATAATGGATCGTAAGGTCCTTATAGCGGATCGAGTCCGTGGGAGTCTCATTCTGGTAACCGTTTAGCCAGACGGATATATCCCCGAGCTTCCAAGGGCGGAGGGCCGAGGGGGGCAGGCTTTCCTTCGGGGCCACCCGTAAGGCCACTTTCCCGGGGTTCAACAAGGTATCCGCTTGATAGGTGATGAAATCGGGACGGAAATAGTAATAGCCGTTGTTACGGAGCAAGGACGAGATGCGTTCCCGCTCGGCTTGCAACTGGACGACATTGAAATTCTCTCCTTTGTGGAGGATACGATCGCCGATCGTGGCATCGATCAATGAGTCGGCACGGTGACGGATATGGACGTATTGGATGCTGTCTAGCGTATACGGATCGTTCATGGTGACGCTATATTCCAGCTTCGCCTTCCGGGGATTCTTGGGATCGGGTACGACCTCGAAAGAGGTCTCTCCATTGAAATAACCGTATTCGTTCAATAGGTTCCGGGCTACCTTGACACGGACTTCCGGGTTCACGGTGGTGATCAGCACCGGTTTCGACGCCAGCTTGTTGAAGATCCACTTGCCGACCTTCCCTTTCTTGTTCACGAAAGCGTTGTAGACCCACAGGCCGAAGGGGAAGGGCACCCGGATCGAGGAGCTTCCCAGCAAGGCGTTGTTGGGGGGATAGGCTAGGGCGGCCTCGACCTCTTCCAAGGCGGCTTCGCCGGGTTTGGTCTTATCCTCGTTCTTCACCTCTATTTTCTTGATACCGGTATATAGGACCGCTCCCTCGGGAAGGTTCTTCGTGGTGGAGCAAGAGGTGAGTAAGAAGGCCAGCAGCCCGAGTAGCGCCAGCGACGATAGGATCGCTCTTTGGGTAGACACCCCCCCTCGCCCTGGGGAAGTATCCTTCCCTGCTTTGGGAAGGCATGTTTCCCTGCTCTGGGAAGGCATGTTTCCCTGCTCTAGGAGGGCATCCTTCCTAAAATATATTAAAACATTTTTCATATTCATTCCTTTTCTGTTTCCTCTTTCACTGGTTTCACTTTCGTTTTCTTGAAGTTGAATAGCTCCCTGAGATGCATCATTTTCTTGCGGAGCACGATACCGGCTCCGGTCTCCGTGATCTCGCCTTCCAGCAGGCTCTCGTAGTTCTTGTCGTGGAAAAGTTTGACGTAACGGGAGCCACTGCTGTCTAACCGATATTCTACGGATACGTTATCGATGAACGGCTGCGCCTGTCCATTGTTAATGTTCTCGCCGGTAGAGATACGGCCGCCTAGAACCACACGGATACGGTCATTATAGAATCGCTTGGCGAAGCGGAAGGAGTAGTCGGTACGGGTACCACCTCCGGCGTCGCCATTATCGTCGTACGTCTCCATGCCGAAGCTGATATCCACGGATTTCAAGGCACTTCCGGCGATGTTGTTGATCTCGCTTTGCAAGAAGCTGGTCAAGGCGTCTCCCATATTTACGTTCACCTTGCCGCCACCACCGCCTCCGCCGAGGTACATACCGGTCACGAGCATGCTGACAGCCAGCTTCGCCCGTTCCTCCGGGCCTTTTGAGGTCAGTTCCTCCTGCATCGCCATGTCTTCCGGGGCGGTGAGGGTAAATTGCAACCCTAGGTTCTCCAGTTGTTGGGTCAGTTCGATGCCTACGTCGAAATTCACCAAGCGGGGCGATGATTGCCCGGTTAGGGTGACGGACGTACGGACTCGCTCGGTAGCCGTAAGGTTCAAGGTCGGGTCCATGGGGTTGCCCGTCCATTGCACGTAGCTACCCTCTTGTACGTTGAACTCCTTCAATGGGATCACCGGGATGGAGTACTTGATGGTTCCCCCGGATAGCGTGTAGCGTCCGTTCAAGAACATATCGCCTTGCGGGGTATACTGGAAGGAAAGATCGCCGCCACCCTCCAGATTGATATGGTTGGACTGGTCGGGACTTAAATCCACGTTCGCTTGTACGGCGGGATCGATGTGGATCGTCATCAGCATGTCCATGCCTCCCATCGGCAACGGGGGTTTACGAGGCATGCGCCGGCGTAAGGTATCCGTGAAAGAGGTGAAGGTTACCATGTCCGACATACGGTCTTGCACGGTCAGCGGGGAGTCTTTCAGCACGTAGGTGATATTCGTCCCGCCCAATAATTGCAAGTCGCCTCGCATGGTCAAGGCATCCAACGGCCCGCGTACGGTAGAATTCAGGTTGACGAACAGCTTTCCGTAGACAAGGCTTTCTTCGTTTTTCTTAACGTTCAGCAGTTGCAAGTTATTCGCCGTTAGTTTAAGATTGGCGGTCATGCGGGATAAATTGTTGAAATCCACTTCTCCGTTGATGATAAACGGATTCTTGTTGTATGCGTAAATACCATATTGGTTGAACAAGATCCGGTTGTTCTTTATTTCTATCTTTTTATCGTCGAAACGGAAGGTAGAACCTGCGGCGCCTACATAAACGGAGGCGGTATCGAGAATCAGATATCCCTCGGCCATGGGTTTATCGCTTTGTCCGCTGATAGCGAGCGTACCATCGAGGTCTCCGCCCATTTTCGCCATATCATCCGGAATGAACGGGTTGGCGATATCCAAGGGGAAGTGCATGAACTCGACAGTACCGCTGATATGGTCGGTCTCGCCCATCTGGTATAAGGCGGTAATGGCACTCACCTCTTTCCGGTCCCGGAAAAGGTGCATATCCACTTGATGGTTCCCCTGCTCTAAAGGTAGATAGACTGCGTTGAACATGAGTTCGCCGACCCGCTCGTTCTCATAATACAGATCATCAATGTTCATATCCGCCACGACCATGAAGGCCGAGTCGGAAGGAGCGTACTGGAAATCGGCGTTCAATATACCTTTCATCGGCGGGATATAGCTGAATGCGTTGGAGATAATCCCAAGGTCGATCTGGTTCAACTCGGCGTGGACTTCCTCCATCTCGTCACTTTCCGCTTGGGAGTGTATCCACAAGGCGGCGTTATTATCTCCGCTGAGTCGCAGGTTCGCCTCGATATCCTTCATGCTGCGTACCACGACGTAATTATCCGGGTTCAGCTTGAAAGGGCGGAACGCTATGATCGGGTCATCGGGGAAGAGATGGAACTTGACCCCGTTCTGTATCTTATCGGCCCGGATTCCGAGCAACAAGCCGGTCTCGCCTTTCCCGTCCTTGAAATAAAGGCGGGCGTCGCCGAAGTCATAACGTATTTGCCCGTCCAGCCCGGCGCTGAAAGGTTGTTGCTGCCTGTATTTATTCTTGATCACTTGGGCGCTATAGAGTAATCCGAGCGAATCTTGGTGCATCTCTGCCCGGATGGTATCGATCTGCATCGTATCCCGTGCCAGATCGTAAATGGAGGCATCCATGCGTATACCCGTTTCCGGTGAGGTATAGGCGTTCATGGCGATGCTCTTGAAATCTACGTAATAGGTTTGGAGATAGTTGTAGATCGGATTGTCCTGTCCTGCCCGTACCTCAAGGTACATATCGGGGAGGAGCGGGCGAAGGATCTCCAGATTGACAGTCGAGTCCCGTTCCAATTGGAGGGTGATATCGTTCGATACCTTTGTCAACTTCTCCGTGATGTGGTGTATGCAATCATTACCCGTGAGGATGATCCCTAAATCCCCGGCGTGGAAAGACACACGGGTGGTATCGATATCCGTCCGGGCATGCAAGGTCAGCGTTTTCGGCTTGAAACTTTGTTTTGGGGTGACGACCTCCCAGTTTCCTAACGTAACGTCGATCGTGTTATCTTCATCCAGATTACTTTCCGCCTCGGCGAAGAGCTGGAAGGAGGTGGCGAAGGGATTTGCCATTAAGTGCATACCCTGTAAATCCATGTTCTCTACATCCGCTATCAACATCGCTTTCACCTCGTGCTTGTGGAGGGTCGCGTTTAAGGAGACATCCATTTTCGCCAACGGGTATTTGCTAAGCAAGTCCACTTTCAGTAAGTTCTTTTCCAGAGAGCCATCGATGGATACGTCTGATACCGATGAGGCGCCATAGCGTATATCCGATATCTTACCGTCCAGTTTGGCCCATGTACGTTCAGAGAAAGGGTCTGTGCCCCGGCCTTCTGCTTTAACAGAGGCGGTCAGCCAAAATAGAGAGTCTTTAGGCATGAAATGAGTAGGTTCCAGACTGTCTATCCGTAAATTAGCCTCATAAGCCAGTTTTACCGGATTATAGCGGGCGGTCAGACCTACTTTGCCTTTATCTTGGGTAAGAACAAGCTCGGTGCGGTACTCCTGATTCGCAACTGTAGCTTCCCCCTTCAACTGAATTCCTGCCGGAATGGCAAATTGATCCCGTTGGGAGGCGGGAAGCATCGCCAGCAAAAAGTCCAGATTACCGGATCGAGCGTTTAACTGAATCTCACCGGTTCGCCGGATGCTATCCGTCACGGACTCCATGCTACCCGTGACGTTCATCTGAAACGCTCCCGGCAGCATGATATCGCCTTGTGTGATACGTATACTGGAGAGGTTGCCTTCTACGCCAGCCGTAATAGCGAGAGGCTTGTCCGGGTAGGCTTTCTTGAAATCCTCCGGAAGAGAACCTGCCGCTATCAATAAATCCTCTTTCCCCAACGAGGCGTTTAACAGGGCTTTCATGCTACCTTGCGGATGATCCTCGAGGGAGCTCCAAGGGATAGTCGCTGTCAATCTCACTTCGGAATTTGGTGTCTGGAGAAGTAGCTCCGGTACGTCTATCTGTTCATGGTCACTCCGGACATTTCCTGCTAATGCCGAAACCTTGAGGCCGGAACGTTCTTCCACGAAGAATTCCTTGATGTGGGCGTTTATTTCTTTTCCTTGATATAAGATGGAATCGATAGAAGTGTTCAGGTTCGTTAAACTGATATGGGAGAAATCGAGTCCTTGCTCGGGTGCCGCGTAATTCCCGTCATAAGCGAATGTAGAATTCGTTATGTCAAAGTTTCTCGCCTTATATTGTTCCGCTCCAAGATCTACGAGGCCGTTATTTAGCCCGGCTTTATTAACGAAAGCCGTAAGGCGTAAGGAATCCGAGGGCATTTGTAGGGCGAAGGCTACCCGGTCCAAACTAATTTTATCCAGCTTGAGTACCCAGTTCAGAGGTGTGGAAGTCGTGTCTTCTTTCGAGGTTGAATCATTTAATAGAAGGGTAATGGCGGTATCGGATAAATCTACGGTATTAAATGTAGCTTTCTCCTCGGACAGGTCTATACGATCGGCGTGCAGGTAAAGCTTTCCCAAGAATCCTTTGATTTCCATACCTTCAATCATAGTCCCGGTGTTAACCTTTACGTTCCGGAGGTCGATCGCCTCTACCAATACTTGCTTCCGCAAAAGAGGAAGGGCACGAACCCGTACCGTCAAGCTCTGTAAACTCAACAAGGTATCGGCGGGAGGATTTACGACCTCGACACCCTTAACCGTAAGGTCTAACGGGAAAGATAGCCTAATCTGCTCGATCCCGATTTGCATACCAGTCACTTTTCCTGCGTATTCGGTCGCTTTCCGTACCGCGAAGTTTTGGAAAGGAGGTATATATAGTAATATAGAGAGTAACAATACCAATGCGATCGGTATTAGGCATATCACTCCTATCCGTTTAATCCATACTCTCATGTTGATACGTTTCTCTTTTTCTTATTTGTTTATTTGCCTGTTTTTATGACGATCGCTCCGTTCGCGCCTCTCACCCCGTATTCACCTGCGTCTTTCAATACTTTTAATTCCGAGACATCTTCAACGGGAATCGTGTTTAGAACAGATAGGTCCATCGGTATACCGTCTACCACTACTAGCGGGTCACTAGGACTGTTTAGGGAAACGCTCGCACGGATGCGTACGGAACCATCGGCGAATGTTATGCCACTCATCCTTCGTAGTAGGCAATAGAGATCCCGGCATCCGGTTTTCTGTATCTCTTCTTTATTCATAACGCTTGAGCTTACTATTTTGTTTCGTTCCCTTTCCATAATTTCTTTCAGGGCCTCATCCGGTTCAAAACTACGCTCTGCGTTGAATGTGCTATTCTCTAAAGTAATGGTTATATAATTGTATCCGTTGACTGGGACTTTGACTACATTTCTTGTTTTCTTAATAGTGACGAACAAGGTATCATTCAGGTTAGCCCCCGGGATGGTGAATACGCCATGTTTGTTCGTTTTCACGGTGATCGGATTCTGACTGCCTAGCGTGACCGGATAGCGTTTGATTATTTTATCGCTGATGTCACGCAATACACCGACTAAAGTATCATTCTGTGCCAAAAGTATTTGACTGCTGAATGATAAGATGATGATTGAAAGATAATGTATTGTTTTCATAGCTCAATCTTTTTAGCTGAACATAACACAAAGATAATATAATATTTCTTAAAGGCAGAGTTTTAGGGCAAATTCGTAATAGGTATTATTTTTACGTTTCTATGTGGTCTCATTTGTCGCTAAAATGAGATTACTATAAATGGAAATCATTACATTTGCCAAAATAAAATGAACGGTATGGAATTAGATTTAGCCTATTTGTGTAAGGAGGTTCGAGAAATAGCTCGTGCTTCTGCGACATTCTTAAAAGAAGAACGCCGAAAGTTTGACCGGAACTTAGTGGAGGAAAAAAGTGCTCATAACTATGTATCTTATGTGGATAAAGAATCAGAACGACAGATCATAGAGGCTTTGTCTACTTTGCTACCCGAGGCCGGTTTTATTGCGGAGGAAGGCTCTGGAAGTTTGACCGATGAGGAATATTGTTGGGTAATTGATCCATTGGACGGTACTTCAAACTATATTCATGATATCGCGCCTTATTGCGTGAGTATCGCTTTAAGAAATCGGAAGGAGTTATTGTTAGGAGTAGTCTATGAGGTGTGTAGGGACGAGTGTTTCTATGCAGTGAAAGGTGGTAAGGCTTACTTGGATGGGAATGAGATACATGTATCGGATGTCTCAGTACTGGATAACGCTTTCATTGCGTTGGGTTTCCCTTATAACTCTGATGCTTATCGTCCGGTAGCCGCTCATTTGGTTGATAGGTTGTATGGTTTTGCGGGAGGTACCCGTTTGATGGGATCTGCCGCCGCTGAACTGTGTTATGTGGCAGCAGGACGTTTTGATGCCCGTATAGAAGCCTATTTAGGCCCTTGGGACGTAGCCGCTGGTGCCTTGATTCTATTGCAGGCCGGAGGAAAAATATCAGATTTCAATGGAGGAGAGAACTGGGCTTCGGGTGAACAGGTAGTTGCCAGCAATGGCAAGGTTCACTCTCTTGTGTTGTCTTTGTTGCCCTAATACTAGAGTAATCCTGCGTATTCTAGTGCTTCTGTGTGTATTTAAAAGGTAAAAGAGTTTAAACTTACTTCTTATTTGCGGGGTGTTTGATCCGTTTTGATTTTCAAAACAGATGGAGGAATACAAATACCCGTAAATCCTTGTATGTGTCTAATTCAGTAAAAATCAAGACTTTTAGGATTAGAGATTTTACTTACATTTGTGGAAAATAAAAATGTTACAGAGTATGAAAAACAATCTATACGTCTTTTTTCTGTTCTTTATTACTGGACTAATGTCATGTAGCCATCACTCAGGTCTATATGAACATGCGGAAAAGATAATGTCCCAACATCCCGATAGCGTTTTAACATTGCTATCAACAATACAAGATGTAAATGATCTTTCAGAAAAGGATCGTGCTATGTACTACCTACTTTTGACAGAAGCTCAAAATAAAACTTATGTCAAACCTACTTCAGATTCATTGATTACAATAGCAGTTGAATTTTTTGATAAAACGGAAGATTGGGAAAGAAAAGCAAAAGCTTGGTATTATAGAGGACGTGTTGTTGATGATTTGAAAGATGCTCCACGGGCGCAGGATTATTATTTAAAAGCTTTACAAAATGAGATGGAGATTACTGATTATGCTTTTCTTGGACGTTTATATAATAGTATAGGGATGCTTTATACCTATCAAGAAGTATATGAAAAAGCGGTTCTTTACCAAAAAAAGCTTTATATTGTTTCGAAGCCCTTTATGATTCGATTGGGCAATCTTATGTACTGAGAGATATTGGACGGAACATGACAGCTTTAAATAAAATGGATAGTGCTATTTTTTATTATGAAAAGGCGTTATACTTTTGTGATCAGAAGAGTAAATCCTCTGTATATAGAGAATTGGCTAATCTGTATTTAGATATTGATAATTATTCAAAAGGGCTAGAGTATATTGAGAAGGTCTTAAGTTCTCCTTTAAAAAAGTCAATGTTAGATTCTTTTTATTTTGTGTTAGGGAAATATTATCAAAAAACTAACCAAGTTGATTCAGCGTATTATTATTTAGGATATAGTAGCAACAGCTCTAGGTTACAAACACAAGCTGCAGCTTATTATCATTTAGCTCAGTTGGAGAGATTCCGGGAAAATTGGAAAGGTTATGCGAATAATCAGATTAGATATGAAGTTTTAAGAGATTCTGTAAACCAAACAAAGAAAACGGAATCAATAAGACGAATAGAGAAAATATATGATTATCATAAAACAGAAGCTAAACTATTACAATCTGAAGTCTTGTTGAATAAGTTGAAAGTAAAGAATTTAACTGTGACTTTAATTTTAATTATAAGTATTGTCGTGATTGTCGTGATATCAGTTTTAGGATATGTGCAGATGAAAAAGAAAAAGTTGCGTTTACAAGAGCATAGGGAGCTATTACAGGCTCTAGAAAAAAAACACCAAGCAGATCTGACTCGCATTGAGGAAAATGAAAAACTTATTAGGGAATTAGAAGAAATGTTGCAAAAATCATCTAGAGCTTACAATGAAAAAGAGAAAGAGTTGATGGCTCTTCAAAAAATGAAGTTGGAAACTGAAAATCAGAATTTAAGATATGTTAAAACTGAAAATCGGTTTTTAATAGAGAGTTTTCAGATGTCTGATATTTATTATAAATTCCATATGAAAGAAGAATGGAGACCTAAAGAAGAAGATTGGAATGAATTATTTAAGGCTTTGGATGAAACCTTTGATAAGTTTACACGACGTTTGATGACTATATTCTCAAGGTTGACAACAACTGAGTTGCGTGTTTGTTGTTTAATTAAAGCTAATGTTCCTCCAGTAACAATTGCGATGTTGATCGTAACTACTCCAACAAATGTATCAATGATAAGAAAGCGTCTTTATGAGAAAATATATCCTCAAGAAAAAGGATCTTCAGAAAAGTTTGATAGATTTATCCGAGAGTATTTGTAGTAAATGTGCATATTTTGTGCAATAGTAGTAGTTGAATCACTAGCAAAGTCATTGTATGTTTGTTGCACAATTAATACACAAGATATTATGAAAAATGTGAACAGATTTATTTTTTGTGCAATTTTTTTTGCGTTATTTTTAGTTCAATCTGTATTTGGAGATATTATTCCAACAGAAGGAGCTTGGGATGATGAACGTTATCGTTCCGTTAACACAAACCGTCCTCCAGTTGCATCAATCGAAGGAGACATCCTTTCCTTGAGCTTTGAAGATGCTTTATCAAACTTGACCGTATGTGTCATGAATGATGAAGGAGTGAAAGTCTATGAAGATGTTGTTTCTTCAGAGGCAGGTGGAACTTATTCTTTCTCTTTAGCGGGAGAAGCAAATGGCCAGTATCAGGTTGTGTTGTTACATCGGTTGGGACACTTGACCGGTAGCTTTACCTTGGAATAAAAAATTAAGAGGTTTTGTAAGAAGAAAGAGCTGTTGCTTCTCGGTAAAATGGGAAGCACAGCTCTTTTTTATTTGGACAACTGTACCATATACGAACCTTTACTTGAAAACGTATCTATGTACATGTTTTACCGCTAAACGTATCATTAATCAGCCGGGAGTCATTCTGTTTATTGTATATTTCTTGAAAATAGGCTTCATTGTAGCCTGCTTTACTATCCATAGAAATAGTGATTAGTATTAATAGAAATTCAAAATACTATGGATACTAATCGGAGCTTGGATAGATACGATTTTATTGTATGTTGATTATTAGGTGTATAGGTAATAGTTTGGAAATATTAGACTTATTGTGCTTTTTAAGAGATCAAATTTGGTGTGGTTGGGCTATTTTTATTTCCAAGTGGTGTTATTTCATGACTATATTATAACTTGAAAAATTCATAGTTATGAAATTCACAACTCATAACTATGTTTTAAAAAAAACATAACTATGAAATTTTATAGGATTTAGCTGTTAAAATCAATATGGATTTCCCCCTTGTCTAAGAAATGACAGGACAATACTATTATATATGCCGTTTATTCTGTATTTTTGCCAGAAAAATTAGCAGACATGGCTGAAAGCAAAGTTGAACACCTATTGGATAGCATTCATTTTCCGGAAGACTTGAGACATTTGTCACAGGATAAGTTGGAGCAGGTATGTGCCGATTTGCGTCAATATATTATCGATGTTTTGTCTGAGAATCCTGGTCACCTAGGTGCAAGCCTTGGTACGGTAGAGCTGACAGTCGCCCTTCATTATGTATTCAATACCCCCTATGACCGTATTGTCTGGGATGTCGGGCATCAAGCTTATGGACATAAAATACTTACAGGAAGGAAAGATATTTTCCATACGCTCCGTAAGTTTAAAGGAATTAGCGGCTTCCCTAATCCGGCGGAAAGCGAGTATGACGCTTTTATCGCCGGACACGCTTCAAATTCAATCTCTGCGGCGATGGGTATGTCGGTAGCCTCGGCCTTGAAGAAGGAACTGGATCGCCATGTGATCGCCGTGATTGGGGATGGCGCTATGACCGGAGGACTCGCCTTCGAGGGGTTGAATAATGCGTCTGCCAACCCTAATAATTTGTTAATTATCCTGAATGATAACGATATGGCGATAGATCATAGCGTAGGTGGTCTTAGCCAGTATTTAGTGGATATAACGACGAGTCAAGCCTATAATAAAATGAGATACGATGTGTATCGAGGCTTAAAGAAGATCAAGCTCATCAATAACGATCGCCGGGAAAACATCTTACGTTTTAACAATAGCCTTAAAGCATTGCTTACCCAGCAACATAATTTATTTGAAGGCTTCAGCATCCGTTACTTTGGTCCGGTGGATGGGCATGATGTAAATTATCTGGTGAAGGTATTGAATGATATAAAAGATATGCAAGGCCCTAAGCTGTTGCACATCAAAACGAAAAAAGGAAAAGGCTTTAAACCTGCGGAAGAGTCCGCTACGGAATGGCATGCTCCCGGAAAGTTCAATAAGGAAACCGGCCAGCGTATTATCGTTCGTAAATTAGATGAGCCTCAATTATATCAAGACGTATTCGGTCATACATTGGTAGAGCTTGCGGAGAATGATGAACGTATTGTAGGCGTAACTCCGGCTATGCCTTCCGGTTGCTCGATGACTTATATGATGAAAGCCTTCCCGGATCGTGCGTTTGACGTGGGAATTGCGGAAGGACATTCCGTAACTTTCTCTGCTGGATTAGCTAAGGAGGGAATGATACCTTTCTGCAACGTGTATTCCTCGTTTATGCAGCGTGCGTATGATATGGTTATCCATGATGTAGCTTTGCAAAAACTACATATGGTGATCTGTCTGGATCGTGCGGGATTAGTGGGAGAGGATGGAGCTACACATCATGGCGTGTTTGATTTAGCATATCTTCGTCCGATACCGAATTTGGTAATCGCTTCCCCATTGAATGAGTTGGATTTACGGAATTTGATGTATACAGGCTATGCCGCTTTTGATGGCCCGTTCGTAATTCGTTACCCTAGAGGTAAGGGGGAGATGAAAGATTGGCGTAACGAGATGCAAGTATTGCCTATAGGAAAAGGGAAAAAGTTGTGTGACGGGGATGATATCGCCGTACTTTCTATCGGACCGATCGGAAACGAGGTGATCAAAGCCATCGAGATGGTGAAAGAAGAGGGGGTATCGATAGCCCATTACGATATGATCTACTTGAAACCGTTGGATGAGGAGCTGTTGCATGAGATCGGGCAGAAATATAACCGTATTATTACGGTAGAGAATGGAGTGATAAAAGGAGGTTTTGGTAGCGCTGTCCTTGAGTTTATGGCAGACAATGGCTATACGCCTCATGTAAAGCGTATCGGAGTGCCGGATGCGTTTATCGAGCATGGTTCTATACCGGAACTGTATCAATTATGTGGTATGGATGCCGAGAGCATCGCGAAACAGTTGAAAAAGGAGAATTGATTATTGTCAATTAATAAAATATGAAAATTGTCATAGCCGGTGCGGGAGAAGTAGGTACACATTTAGCGAAAATGTTATCTCAAGAGAATCAGGACATCATTTTGATGGATCCGAATGAGGAACGGCTGAATTTCTCAAAATCTAGCATGGAGATTCTCCCTATGGTCGGGAATCCGACCTCGCTTAGAGATTTGGAGGAGGCGGGGATCAAGAAAGCGGACTTGTTCGTAAGTGTTACTCCCGAGGAGACTACCAATGTGACGGCTTGTATGTTGGCTCATAATCTAGGAGCGCATCGTACGTTGGCCCGAATCAATAACTACGAATATTTATTACCCAAAAATAAAGAGCTGTTCGAGAAACTGGGAATCAACTCGATGATTTACCCTGAGATGTTGGCGGCTAAGGAGATCGTGACAGCTGTACGCCGTCCGTGGACACGCCAATATTGGGAGCTGTTTGGGGGAGCTTTAATTCTGATAGGTGTTAAAGTTCGGGATAATTCCCGTTTGGTGAACCGGGTATTGGCCGAATTGCTAAATGAGCAGAAGCTATATCATATTGTCGCTATTAAGCGAAAGAACGAGACGATAATCCCCCGTGGTACGGACCGGATAGAGTCTGGTGACATCGTGTTCTTTACGACGACCCGATCTCATATAGAGGATGTACGCTTACTGGCCGGAAAGAAAGATCCGGAAGTAAAGAAGGTTATTATTATGGGAGGAAGCCGTATCGCTATCCGTGCTTGCCAATATTTACCTAATAACATCCGGGTAAAAGTAATTGAGGCTAATAAAGAGAAAAGTCATCGAATCGCTGAGGTTGTTCCTAGTAATGTCTTGATTATAAACGGAGACGGCCGTGATACTGATTTGTTGATGCAAGAAGGCATCAAGGATGCGCAGACTTTTATAGCTTTGACGGAAAATTCCAGCACGAATATATTGGCATGTCTGGCCGCTAAGCGTTTAGGTGTGTTTAAGACAATCGCTAAGATTGAGAATATTGATTATATCCAATTGGCGGAAAGTATGG
>OHBZ01000659.1_pt1 | contig 13344 bp, 10 predicted proteins | sample 1577551 | NCBI WGS metagenome assembly OHBZ01 (sample SAMEA3879544, study PRJEB24766) | human gut metagenome | biome: human-associated habitat; feature: feces | place: USA | collected 1985/1987
CATCATGGCGGCTGTGATGGCCAAGGGTTTCACGACCATCTACAACGCCGCATGCGAACCTTACATCCAGCAACTGTGCCTGATGCTCAACCGCATGGGCGCACGCATCTCGGGCATCGCCTCGAACCTGCTCACCATCGAGGGTGTCCGGGAGCTGCACGGCACCGAACACACGCTGCTGCCCGACATGATCGAGGTCGGCAGCTTCATCGGCCTGGCAGCCATGACCCGTTCGGAGCTGACGATCCGCAACGTTTCGTTCGAGAACCTGGGCATCATCCCCGCCCAGTTCGCCCGTCTGGGCATCCGCTTCGAACAGCACGGCGACGACATCTACATTCCCCAACAGGAGCACTACCGCATCGAGAACTTCATGGACGGCTCGATCATGACCATCGCCGACGCACCCTGGCCGGGGCTCACGCCCGACCTGCTGTCGGTATTCCTCGTGGTGGCCACCCAAGCCAAAGGCTCGGTGCTGATTCACCAGAAGATGTTCGAAAGCCGCCTGTTTTTCGTCGATAAGCTGATCGACATGGGGGCCCAAATCATCCTCTGCGACCCCCATCGCGCGACGGTGATCGGACATGACCACCAGATGCGGCTGCGGGCTACGCGCATGACTTCGCCCGACATCCGTGCGGGTGTGGCGCTGCTGATCGCGGCGATGAGCGCCGAAGGTACGAGCACGATCCAGAACATCGAACAGATCGACCGCGGTTACAAGGACATCGACGGACGCCTCAACGCCCTCGGAGCCCGGATCACCCGGGTCGAAGAGTAACGACCGGCCGATGCCCGGAATAAGGAAACAAAGCAAAGCAGTAATAATATGTTTTTGGAAAATGCCAGCCAGAAAGGTTGGATCGAAGTGATATGCGGCTCGATGTTCTCGGGTAAAACCGAGGAGCTGATCCGCCGCCTGAAGCGGGCCGAATTCGCCCGCCTGCGGGTCGAAATCTTCAAACCCCGCATCGACGTGCGATACTCCGAAGAGGAGGTCGTTTCGCACGATGCCAGCGCGATCCGCTCCACGCCGGTAGATTCGGCGCAGAACATCCTGCTGATGACCTCGGACGTCGATGTCGTGGGCATCGACGAGGCGCAGTTCTTCGACCAGGGACTAGTGGAGGTCTGCCGGCAACTGGCCGACAGCGGGGTGCGGGTAATCGTGGCGGGCCTCGACATGGACTTCACGGGCAAGCCCTTCGGACCGATGCCGGCGCTGATGGCTACGGCGGAGTACGTAACCAAAGTACACGCCATCTGCGTACGGTGCGGCAACCTGGCGCACCATTCGCACCGCCTGACCAGCGACGAGAAACAGGTGATGCTCGGTGCGCAGGACTCCTACGAACCGATCTGCCGCCACTGTTTCGCCGAACTGCGGAAAAAAGAGCGGGAATAAAAGGCATCTGCCCGTTAAAAATCCGGACCTTTTCCGGACCGTACGCTTCCGAAGCATACAACTCGATACGTCAATCCCCTCTTGCGGAGGGGATTGTTCTTCGGATAAACGCAACCGAAAAATCAGTATCCGGAATTTCCAAGCGGCAGAAAAAACAGAGAATACTTCGCACGAGGCGCAGAATATACTCAACATCAGCCGACAGTGCATAACCCGATCGGCAGGTTATACGCCCGAATATACCGGAAAATTCACGATTTTCGCATCCGACCGCCGCATACCCCACAGTCTTCGCCGCAGTGTCGCCTACACTCGTATTGCCGTCATATCCTCCGTAAAAACATATCAAAAAGGGACCGGCTCTGAATAGAGCCGGTCCCGCCATTCAATAAAGATTCGGAGCCTTTTCACCCGGCGATTTTCCGGTTATCTTCTTCCGCTCCTTCCCCCGCAGGAAGAAAACCTGAAACAATCGCCGTCCACGATGCGGTTATTTCGTCACATTCACAACGATCTGCGCCGTACGTTCGCCGAACGTATAGACATATTTCACCGGAATCGTTACGGTAATCTCCTTCATCAGTTCCAGATCACCGCCTTCGACTACCGTAAGAACATGACTCTCCGCATCGAACTTCACACGGCCGTCGGGGATGGAAACCACCGCCTCGCCATATTCGATGGTTGCGGCTACCGCCGTATTGGTATTCTGCGCATTTGTCGAACCATCGAATACATTCACGTCATTGACCGCCTTCAATGTAAGCAACGTAGCGACATCCAGCGTTACATCTTCATCGACTTTGGCGACGAGTTTTCCGGTTTCGACCGCAATCGTCGCGTCAGCGATCGGATCAGCGATCGATACGGTAAAGGTCTTCGGCTCGCCCAACGCCTTGCCACCATACATCACCTGGGCGGTAACCACGATCGACAATTCGTCGCAGGTACCCCAATCGAGTGTCGCATCCGTGATGACAGCCCCTTCTGCCTGGGTCGCATAAACGACCTTTGCTTCTGCCGGAGCATCTTTTGCGATGTACCAGGTTTTCGACAGGTCGAATGCATCGATCTGCAGCGTGCTGCCTTCGATCTTCATTACGGCCTGGGCACGATCGTCGTCCGAAAGCGACGATCCGCGCAGCAACTCGATTTCGGGAGCCGTAACAGTCACGTGCAGGACAGCTTCGAACGTAAGTACGGGATCGGCAGTCGTAAAGAGGTTCTTCACGGTGTAGGAAACATTCAGAGCCGCAGCTTTGCCGAAGACAAAGTTGATGTTCTTACCGCTCGCTCCGACCGTCGCATAGTTGCCGGCTTCATCCTTCACCATGTCGCTCGTCCAGGAGAGCTGCATGAACGTTTCCTCTCCGAATTGCGCCCGGGCCGTCTGATCCAGACTCTCCCAAAGGAGCGCACGGAATTCTTCGACAGCGACGTGATGGCCCGTCGAGGAGGCTGCATTATACGGCAATTCGAGCGTTTGCTCCAGCATCGGAATTTCAGGAATACCCGTTACGGATACGGGAATCGTAATCGTTACGACGGTCTTGTCGTCGTTGGTATAAACGGCTTTTACGACATATTCAGCACTCTGTGCCAGATCGCCGACCAACTTCAAATCGACCGTTTGCACGTCCGTATCGTAGGTCGGAGTAGCCGGCAATTCGATCGACGGGACGATCTCCGATACAAGCTCCGTACCCCGGTAAAGTTCGACAACCAGATTCTCATTATCCTTGAGCGCATTATACTGAACGGCAGAAAGCATACCCTTATCCGGAGTCAACACAAGTCCCTTCGCCTCATACGTATCGTCGGAGGTAGCGGCAGCATACGTCCACATCACTTCGGATTTCGGCGTGGAAAGTTCGACACCGTCGGGTGCGATGGAGAATTTATTCACGGCACCGGCTTTCACTTCGAGCGAAAATCCCTCTTCGTCGAGCAATACATAAGTCGCAGCAGCGGTTACTGTCTGTCCGATCAACGCAGTTTCCGACTCGGCAACAGCGAATGTAAGCGCCTTTCCATCGACGGCATACAGCTCCTCGCTACCCGAATCACTGAAGGTAAATTCCGCCGACGCCGATACCAGTGCCGCCAGATCCACGGTCCAATTATTAGCTTCGGCAGCCTCTGCGAGCGGCAGGATCGTTTCACCGTCCTTATACATGACCGTATATCCGGCCAACACGCCATGAGCCTCTTTGTCCGTATATTTTACTTCGGTAGTCACCTCGTCGGTATATTCGACGTATTCGCCCTCATTCTCGGCATCGGCCCGGGCCAACACGAAATTCGTCGCAGGGATCTGAATACCCGCTTTGGCATAGGCGGTTCCGATAAAAGCCGACGTGAAGTCCGTTTCGAAATCGTTCGATTCGCCTTCGCTCAATGCCGAACCATCGACATGGAGGGCGACCATTTGCGTCTTGCCGGCCTTTTCTGCGGAAACATAATCGTAATCCGTCGTAGCGACAACCGTAAATTCACCGGTCGTTTCATCGATGTCCTTGATCTCTTCGATCGTAAAACCGGCCGCCGCACGCGTTCCGACCTCTTCGGTTATGAGCGACATGGCCTCCGTATTGGCATATTTTTTCACAGCACGGGCCGGCGTCATACGGAATCGCAGAGTCGCTATCTGCTCGCCTTCCGCACTGGGACGCAAATAAAGATTCCGGTACTCGGTTTCGTGCGTAACTTCGTTCTCACGGGACAACACGATATACTGCTCCCCGTTGCCGAAATAGATCAGACCGTCCACATAATCCGGCAGGTAAACGATCGACTGGATACGACTACCGAGCAAACCGACATTGGCCTCCAACGTCGCCAGGTAATTCTGAAATTCCTGGTCGAGCTGGTCTTTGGAAATCACGAGCGAACCGTTGTTTTCCCGGATCAGTCCCTGGATCTTTTCAGTCAGCGCACTGGCCTCCTTGTCCAGTTCCTCCATAACCGATGCGATCGCCTGCGTGGAAACCTGCCCCAACAGGTTGTCGCCCAATGTCATCTGGTCCATATAAACTGCCAGTTCATCGCCCAGCCATTTATTGATCGAGCTGCCGGCCGTTTCGAGTTCGGCCTTGATAGCATCGGCGATCCACTGCGAGGCGGCGGTTTCGATCTGGCTCACCTGACTGTCGGTCAGCTCTCCACCGGCAGCCTCGAAACCGTTGTCCGACAGGTAAGATTCGATGAGCTGCGTCACTTCGAGCGAAAAACCTGCGGCATCCTTTTTGAGCTCAATCATATTTTCCAGCGTTTCCTGAACGCTCTCCAAAGTTTCCTGGGTAGCATAAATACCCGCTATTTCCTCCAGAATACCCGATTTCAGACTGTTCAGGCTCTCCTGCAAGGCCCCGTCGGCGAGTGAAGATTCGATCGCTGCGACGACCTTCGCAGCCAGATCGCTGTCTTTGACACATCCTTCGATCTGGGTTTGCAACGAAGAAATATCGCCCTTTTTCGCAAATCCGGAAAAATCGATCGCTTCGAAAGCGGCCTGGGTCTGCTCCAACGCCGCAATACGATTCTCGAAACCGTTGAGTTCGACAACCGTCCCCTTCAGATCTTCGACATCATTACGCAAAGCGTCGATGTCGTCATCGTAATCCTTACAACCTGCGGTAGTCAGCACGCTCCCGCACAGAAGTAAGAACAGAAACTTCACAAATAATGTTTTTTTCATAATTGATAAGTGTTTTGAAATGAGTTCATATACTATATATATTTTATTATGAGCGTATTAACTCTCCGAAAACGTATCATATATGATACGCACGGTGCAAATATATATATAAATATTTGTACGACAAAAATTTTCATTGAAAAAGTTAAAATGACAATCAGCTACCAGGAAGAGATAAAATTTATCTCGAATAAAATCAGAGAGTTAAGGAAAGAAAAACAAATGACTGTACAAGAACTCGCATACCGCTGCGACATGGAAAGATCCAATATGAGCCGCATCGAATCCGGACGCACCAACCTCACGGTAAAGACCATGTGTATCATATGCAATGCACTGAACGTCAATCTTCGTGACATTATCCGTTAAAGCGAATAAATACCTATATTTATTATATTTAGAACCGATCCAACACAGCCAACCACCAGAGGAGAACCGAGCGGCGCTGTTTCTTAAAATCTTTCACCAAATACATATCTTTACAAGTCCGACGCTCTATCAAAAAAATCGGTATTTTCGATTATACGCATTTTGTCCGTATCTTTACGGAAAATACCGTTCGAACAAGGACCGAAAACCGACGGTTGGAGCGGATAACGGGAACACTTGCAATCCCGGTCCCGCAGAAACAGAAAAACCGGAAATTAAGTTTTGGCGCTGCTCTCACCTTTCGCTATCTTTGCAGAAAATAGGATGCGCCTCGGAAAACCGGGAACAAGTTCCCGGTTTCTCCCGGCTTTCACTATCTTTGTAGAAGAAAAACGCGGCTCGGACCGACTTGCGAAAGTTGTCTGAAAACGGATCAAAGTACTTCCGAAAAGAATACCGGACCCTTCACCGGACAAAGGTAATATCGGCGAAGGCATGCGACCGGCATAAACGAAACGACACAAGCCAAATGAGCGTAATAGACCTGATCGTCGGACTCCTGATGCTGTGGGCCGTATTCAACGGCTGGCGGCAGGGGCTCATTCTGCAACTCTGCTCGCTCGCAGGCATCGTCCTGGGGGCATGGCTCGGCATCCGCTTCGGTACCGAAGCGGGCGCATTGCTGCATCTGGACGAAGAGTTCGCGACGGCAGGCGGTTTCCTGGCGGTCTTCGTGGTCGTACTGATCGCGGTGGCGATCGTGGGACGGCTGTTGCGCAAGGTGTTTCATTTCGCAGGCTTCGGCATCCCGGACCATCTGCTGGGTGTCGCGGTATCCGCAGCCAAGACGCTGCTGATCCTGGGGCTGCTCTTCTCGGCGTTCGAATCTCTGAACAAGGACCATACGCTGGCCGAGGAAAAGACGCTCGACCGGTCGGTATGCTACCGTCCGATGATCCGTCTGGCGGATTCGCTCTTCCCGCTACTCGAATGGGCCAAAGAGCAGGTATCAATCGATGAACAAGAATTATGGAGCGACAATTCACCGGAACGGTAATCCGCACGACGGGCAGCTGGTACGACGTCCGCACGAACGCCGGGGAAACGGTTAAGTGCCGTATCCGGGGACGCCTGCGTCTGAAAGGCGTACGTTCGACCAACCCCGTAGTCGTGGGCGACCGGGTCGTCTGCGAACGGGACGAAGAGGACGCCGGAGTCATCTGCGAAGTAGTGCCGCGCCGCAACTACATCATTCGCAGGGCCTCGAACCTCTCCAAAGAGTCGCACATCATCGCCGCCAACCTCGACCGGGCGCTGCTGGTCGTGACGCTGTTCTCTCCCGTGACGGCTCCGGAGTTCATCGACCGCTTCCTGGTAACCTGCGAGGCCTACCGCGTACCCGTCACGATTCTGCTGGCCAAAGCCGACCTGGCGGCACAGGATCCCGAAGCCGTAGCCGCATTCAAAGCCACCTATGAAAGCGCCGGGTACTCCGTACTCGAAGTTTCGGCGCTCGACGGCACGGGTATCGAAGCCGTGCGGGAATTGCTGAAGGGACACACCACGCTGCTGGCCGGCAACTCCGGAGTGGGGAAATCGACCCTGGCCGGAACCGTCGAGCCGGGGCTGGACATCCGCACGGGCGACATCTCCGAAAGCCATCACAAAGGGCGCCACACCACGACCTTCTCGACGATGTACCCCCTTTCGTCGGGCGGCTACCTGATCGACACGCCCGGCATCAAGGGCTTCGGACTGATCGACATCGCCGATGCCGAGCTGTGGCACTACTTCCCCGAGATGATGCGCCTGGCCCCCCAATGCCGCTTCTACAATTGCACCCATGTCCACGAACCGGGCTGCGCCGTGCGCGAAGCCGTAGAACGGGGCGAAATATCTTGGCAGCGCTACGAAAGTTACCTGAAAATGCTCGACGACGATGACAAATACCGCAAATAAACCCCTCGACTGGTACGCGGAACGTACGGCTTACCTCACGGAATTCATGTCCGAAGAGCGGCGGCAGGTGTTGCAACGCACCCTCGACAGCCGCACGCGCTACATGACGATCCTCACCGAAAACACCTACCATGCCCAGAACGCCAGTGCGCTGGTGCGCCACTGCGAAGCCTTCGGCGTGCAGGATATACATACGATCGAAACCCGCTGCAAGTTCAACCCCAACGTCAATATCGTGCGGGGCACGGACAAATGGATCGACCTGCACCGCCACCACACTACGGCCGAGGCGATCGCCGACCTGAAGGGGCGGGGTTATCGCATCGTGGCGACCACGCCTCACCGCGAAGACAAGACTCCCGAAACGTTCGATGTCGCGGCTTCCCCCTTCGTGCTGGTCTTCGGCACCGAGCACGCCGGCATCTCGGACGAGATCGTCGCTGCGGCCGACGAATTTCTCCGTATCCCGATGTGCGGCATGGTCGAGAGCCTCAATGTATCGGCTTCGGCGGCCATTCTGATCTACATGCTCTCGTCCCGGATGCGGGAAACGGTTCCCGACTGGCGCCTGACTGCCGGAGAACGGGCCGAAATCCTCTATCGCTGGACCTTCGCCTCGGTGCGGGACTCCGAAGCGATTCTCCGACGCAAATATCCCGAAGAATAAGGAAAACGATGAATACGATACTACGCAAACAGTTCCTGGCCCACGTCGGCCAAACCTCGCCCGAACCCATGATGATCGAAGTGGCGCGGGCAGAAGGCGTTTTTTTCTATACACCCGAAGGCAAACGCTACTACGATCTGGTGGCAGGCGTTTCGGTCAGCAACGTCGGCCATGCCAATCCCCGCGTGGTGGAAGCCGTGCAGCGGCAGGCGGCCGACTACATGCACATCATGGTCTATGGCGAGATGATCGAGCGGCCGCAGGTGCGGTACGCCGCACGCATCGCCGAGCTGCTGCCGGGAGAACTTTCGAGCGTCTATTTCGTCAATTCGGGCGCCGAAGCGATCGAAGGGGCCCTGAAGCTCGCTAAGCGATACACGCACCGCACGGAGCTGGTCTCGATGCGCCGGGCCTATCATGGTTCGACGCAGGGAGCCATGAGCCTGATGGGTGAACCCGAAGGCGAGGAGTGGAAGGGCGCATTCCGGCCGTTGCTGCCCGATGTGCGGGCGATCGACTTCAACGATTTCGACCAACTGCGACTCATCACCCGCCGCACGGCCTGCGTCGTGGTCGAACCCGTGCAGGGCGAAGCGGGCGTACGGCCCCCGGTTCCCGGATGGCTCGAAGCCCTGCGGCGACGCTGCGACGAGGTGGGTGCGCTGCTCGTCTTCGACGAAATTCAAACCGGGATGGGACGCACGGGCGAAATGTTCGCCATGTGCAAGTACGGCGTCACACCCGACATCGTCTGCCTGGCCAAAGCCTTCGGCGGCGGGATGCCTCTCGGAGCCTTCGTATCGCGCAAAGAGATCATGGACACGCTGCAAACCGCCCCTACCCTGGGGCACATCACCACCTTCGGCGGACATCCGGTCTGCTGCGCAGCGGGACTGGCGGCCCTCGAATATCTGTTGGAAACCGGCACGGTGGAACACGTCGAAGGCAGAGGCGTCCTCTACGAATCGCTGCTGGCGGATCATCCGCAGGCCAATGCCATGGACGGCAGTCTGCGCAGCGGCCTGCTGCTGGCCGTCGAACTGGGCTCGTCGGCCAAGATGTTCCGTATGATGGAGCTCTTCAAGGAGGCGGGCATCCTGAGCGACTGGTTCCTCTACTGCGATACGGCGTTCCGCATCTCGCCGCCGCTCACGATCACCGAGGAGGAAGTGCGCGACAGCGCCCGCCTGATCCGCGAATGCCTCGACCGAATCTGACGGCGAATTATCGGCAGCGCTCCAACGAAACAAGCAATATTCAACAGAAATCCCCGGCGCAGCGAATCTGCGCCGGGGATTTCGACTCGAAGGATTTCGCTGTTTCAGCAAAACGCTACTGCTCCGTCATCGGCCCGCGAGCTACGGCCGCATCGTAGTCGGCATTGGTGAAAGTGTAGGTCCAAACCCAATGGGACAAATCGTTTTCCACCGGCATATCCTCCCATACATACTCCTTCTCATTACACGGATTGTAAGGAGCCGCCGGATACTCCTTCGGTCTTGTGAAAACACCGCCGTAAGGCCCGTCGTCAAATACAATTTCAATCCCATGCATTACATACAAATCAGGTGATGGTGGAAGAGCAATAAATCCGATCATCGTTTTCGAAATACGCTCTCCGGGCAACATGATCTCATCTTCGAACTGACCGTTCACAGTCATCGTAATCCGATGATCGCTGGCATTCACCCAGACAAAGTGGCCGATTCCGGGCGGATCCACATCCTCTCCGTTGTCCTTATCACAACCACACAACCCGAAAAACAGGATCGCAAATAATAACAGTCGCTTTTTCATAATATGGCCTCGTTTTTAATAAGTATCTTCGTTATCGATCATAGTGTATATATTCCAAAAACGATTGATCGTTTCTGCGTTGTAACCGTGACGCCCCGCATATTGAATGATCCAGCCACCCGCTTCCCGGCTGTTTTTCGACCCGAAAGCTATTTCCTGAATCTCCCGCACAGACGGAATACTGTTCCGGAACGCCTCCCCCCTCTTCGAATGCCGGAAAATACCGTAAAAAGACCGCTGAAATATTTATGGCAGGCGGATTTATAAGTTCGAAGGAACGGGAAACACTCACACTCCTATCCAAAGATACTGAATACGCTTCCGATTTACAAACTTGCGAATGGAAATCCGCATAAAAATTCCCGCCGAAACAGCCGTTTCGACGGGAAGCGAATCGCAACCGTTCGACTATTCTTCCGAAAACCGTTTTAATTCCGCGATCTCCTCCGCCCAACGCGATTCGTCGGCTGTTTCGAGAATCAGCGGCATATTCCGCAAAGAAGGAATTCATATTCTATATTTTTTGAAATATGCAGGGCTTTCGTTACTTTTGTCGCCAGAAATTAATGACTTCTATGGGGCGCAAATTCGCTGCGGTACTTTGCTCGACCCTCCTGCTCTCGCCGGGATGGCTCGGAGGAACGGGATTCACCCTCCTGTTCGGATTGGTGCCGCTGCTCTGGATCAGCGATTCGTACGACGCTTCCCGCCGCTCGTGGTGGAAAGTTTTCGGCTGGGCGCTCCTCACCTTCGTACTCTGGAATGTTTCTACGATCTGGTGGATCTGGCTGGCCACTCCCGTAGGCCCTTTCGCCGCGACGATCGCCTCGTCTTTCCTGAACATGGTCGCCTTCATGCTCTTCCATACGGTTTCGAAAAAGGGACCGAAGGCATTGGCCTACACGCTGCTCGTTTCAGGCTGGATCGCCACGGAGTACTGGTACACGACCGGCGACTTCTCCTGGCCCTGGCTGCTGCTGGGCAACGGATTCTCGCACGAAGTGTGGGCCGTGCAATGGTACGAATACACAGGCATCTTCGGCGGTACGCTCTGGGTGCTTCTCTCGAATATCCTGCTTTACGAGGCCTGGCGCCGTCGGCGCGACGCAAAAGCCTGGACCTGGGCCGGAGCGGTCGTACTCCTTCCGATTCTCGTTTCGCTGGGCATTTTCTGGAGTTACGAAGCACCCGATGAAGGCTCGGTCACGGTATCCGTAGTGCAGCCCAACATCGACTGTTACGACAAATTCGCTGCGGGAACGGAGCAGATGCAGGAAAGACTGCTGCTCTCGATGATCGAAGAGGCTCCCGCAGGCTCCGACTTCATCGTACTGCCCGAAACGGTCTGGCCCTACGCCTACGACGAGCGCTATCTGCCGCAGGCTCCGGTCGTTACGAAAATAAGAGAGATCCTGCGCGAAAAATCTTCCGGTGCGATGATCGTCACAGGAGCCGAAACCATCGTCTATTATCCGCCGGAGGAACGGACGGAAACCGCCCGTCAAAACGAACGGGGAGCTTTTTACGACAAATTCAACTCGACGCTCGGCATCGACACGACCGCCTGCCTCCCGATCCACCACAAGGGCCGGCTGGTAATCGGCGTCGAAAGCACTCCGACCTGGATCTTCAAGGCCCTCAAATTCCTGGTGATCGACCTGGGCGGCACGGTGGGGCAACTCGGCGTGGGGGAACCGGGTCCGGCATTCGTTCATAACGGCGTGAGCGTGGGAACCCCGATCTGCTACGAAGGGCTCTACGGCAACTTCTACGGCGGATTCGTACGCGAGGGAGCCAGAGCCCTGCTGATCTCGTCGAACGACGGCTGGTGGGGCGACACACCCGGTCACAAACACCTCTTCTCGATGGCCCGCCTGCGGGCCGTCGAACACCGCCGGGCCATCGCCCGCAGCGCCAACACCGGCACTTCGGGATTCATCGACACGCGCGGGGACGTGCAGCAAAAGCTGGGCTGGGACCGTCGCGGCATCCTCACCGGAGAGGTCGAACTCAACAGCGAACTGACTTTTTACACCCGATACGGCGACTACCTGGGACGAATTTCGGAGCTCCTCATGGGACTCTGTATCCTCTATTACATCGCCTATCGGATCAAGAAGAAAAACCATCTGGTGAAGTAACCGGAACAGACATACGACCGCTAACAAGACCCGCATAAATCCGGAGGGGGCCGGAACTTTTGCATTATGAATTACAACCAAACGCTCGAATTCCTATTTTCATCGCTCGTTTCGTACCAGGAGAAGGGGCCCGAAGCCTATAAACCCGGACTGGAACGCATCACCGCATTCTGCAAGCACCTGGGCAATCCCCAGCGCAACTATTTCACGATCCACGTGGCCGGCACCAACGGCAAAGGCTCCGTGTCGCACATGCTCGCCTCGGTACTCCAGCAGGCGGGCTACCGCACGGGGCTCTACACCTCGCCTCACCTGCGCGATTTCCGCGAACGGATCCTCGTGGACGGAGAGATGATCCCCAAGCAGAAAGTCGTGAACTTCGTGGACAAACACTACGACTGCATGAAGGAGATCGGACTCTCGTTCTTCGAGATGTCCACGGCCCTCGCCTTCGACTACTTCGACCAAAGCGACGTCGAGGTCGCCGTCATCGAAACGGGACTGGGCGGACGGTTGGACGCCACCAACCTCATCATCCCGATCGTGAGCGTCATCACCAACATCGGACTCGACCACATGGCCCTGTTGGGCGACACGCTTCCCAAAATCGCAGCCGAGAAAGCGGGAATCATCAAAAAAAGCATCCCGGTCGTGATCGGCGAGAAGAGCGACGAATACAACCACGTCTTCGACCAGGCGGCAACGGCCATGATGTCCAAAATCGTCTATGCCGAAAACGATTTCGCGTGCATCAACCATTCGACGGAAGGGGATTTCCAGAAATTCAGCATCCAGCGCCACCGCGACAACAAAGTTTTCAACCTGGAACTGGACCTTACGGGCAATTACCAGGTACACAACATACTGACGGCAATCGCCGTCATCGACCTGCTGCACCAGGAAACCCCGCTGACGATCAGCCTGCGCGCGCTCACGGAAGGCATGCGCACCGTCGCTTCGGGCACGGCCCTGCAAGGCCGGTGGCAGAAGCTCGGCGACAAACCTCTCACGATCTGCGATACGGGACACAACGCCCACGGCATCCGCTACGTTGCGGAACAGTTGGCCGCAACCCCCCACCGCGACCTCTACTGCGTACTGGGATTCGTCAATGACAAAGACCTCTCGAGCGTACTGCCTCTGTTTCCCAAAGAGGCCCGTTATATCTTCACGCAGCCCGGCAACGAACGGGCGCTTCCGGCCGGCAAGCTGGCTGAAAAAGCGGCTGCATACGGTCTTCGGGGCGAAGTGGCCGACACGGTGAGCGGGGCATTGGCCCGGGCACGGGAAATGGCCTCGGAGGAGG